>Ga0222650_1000655_pt1 | contig 24770 bp, 19 predicted proteins | sample AntAcemetagen367_FD_179820 | JGI IMG/M metagenome (GOLD analysis project Ga0222650, IMG submission 179820) | Saline water microbial communities from Ace Lake, Antarctica - #367 | ecosystem: Environmental > Aquatic > Non-marine Saline and Alkaline > Saline | place: Antarctica: Ace Lake... | reverse complement strand
AATGAGCCTTCAAGTCATAAGGTGCTTCAGGCATAGTCTTTGGAATCAAGTCAACTGGAGAGACACGGTGATAGCCCTGCGCCCCCTTACGTCAAATTATTTAGCATGATGTCACAACACCGTTCACGTAATTCATCTGCCGCAGGAAGCGAACCGACATGAACGCTTACGTTACCCGTGTCTAACTGGTCATCAGGAATGACCCATTGTGCTTTTGATGCATCCGCATGCGCCACGATCTCCAGATTATAATTCGCCCCGTCATTGCTCTCCCATTCATCTCCCCAGCGAACCACGGCATGAAGAGAGGTTACGGGTTGGTTAGGATGATCAAATGGGCCTAAGAGCAGCTTAGAATACCCATTCTCAGGAGGAGGAAGTGGGGACTCTACAGCCTTTCCGGTTTTAGCAAGTTTTGAACCTGCTGGCCAATATTCTTTCGCAGGTACTACCCAATTTCCATCTGGAGAGTTCAACCCCCAATGCAGAAGACCGCCTAATTGATCGTTTCGAATCTTAACGAAAATTTGATTCTCAGGATGAGCCACCTCAGGTGAAAAACTAATGAGTTCGGTGGGTGGAGGTATCCCCGCAAGCCTCTCCGCAACTTGGCAATCGGTTAATCCTTCTTCAAGGTCTACGAGTCGATAAACCACGGTATTCTCTAGAACTTCGCCGGGAGCAAGTTCAACCGCTTCGCTCTGGGTTTCAATTTCCGTATATCCGAGACCTGCGTTATAATACAGGGTCACGGAGCAGCCTCCATCGGGCAGCACACCATTTTGTTTTCCACCTTCGGCCCAAATCAATAAAGCTTGGTTTCCTTTCTTGGATGCAATCCATTGACCGGATGTTCCAAATTTATGCTCAGATCCCTCTTTTGGGGTATAAACCAAAGTGGAACCACAGGTTTCCAACACTTCACCAATCGTGTCTTCAAAATCGATTCGTCGGTATCCTTGTCCATGAAAAGCATCCGGCTTAGAATCCAGAAAGATTCGGCTAGGCCCCTGCACTTGACTTATTTGCCAAAGGACTACCGGAACCGGAGATGCCTGAATTCGACGAACCGACTGGAAGATTTTAACTTCGGCGAGCTTTCCTGGCCGTATTTCAATACGCCTTTCTACTTGGGCATAAACCGGTGTACCTAAATCCCTGCGAAGCCGTAGGGTGACTCGTTCATCTTCACCGACTTCCACATCGCTGTGCCAGTGAGCTCGGTCTAAGACCCGTAAAGGAGGCCATCGGGGCCCTCCCATCTTCTCCCAATGATCTTGGTGCACAGCCCAAAGCCAATCCCCACCGTAGTTTAGCCAATCCCCTTCCTCTTCAGGAGGTAATTGACCTGCAAGAGTACGATTTACCTTCAAAAGGTTTCCCCCCCCCGGAGAAGATAAATGAAGCATCCGACCGGTTTGAGGAATTACCACGAGCTCAATGGACTCATTGGCAATTTTTAGCGCTCCTTCCCAACCTTTATAGGTCAGAGTTGAGGTTTCAACTTGAGCAGAATAAACAGGACTAAAAAATAAAAGAGTAAACCATATCCATCTTCTTGTGTTGCTCATTTTTGTTTAAACCAAAATTATTATGTGATTATTCGAGAGTGAAATCCACTAATACACTGGCAATATTATCCTCATGAGGATTCAATTCACCATCCTGACCACGTGAGAACACAATAGCCCGTTTATTATATTGTTTATTATTGCTGAAAAATTGGATTTTTCCATCGTAGTCCACGTCCATTTTCATCCAGTATTGGTTGCCCCAAGGATCCAAAAATTCACCGGTTGATGTAGGGGTATTCACGTCTAAATAGGAAGTCCCTTTAGGGTTAAGGTCTTTGTTATCACCCAATAAAACTTGGATGATATTTTGCGAATTAGCATCGGAAAATCCTTGATTCGATTCGACTTGTTCATCCCCATAATCTCCACTTCCTGGCCCAGGAGTAAAACCCTGTTTGCCAGCCTCAACTGGCATATATCCATAGTCATTATAAAATAAAAGTATGGCTCCGGCGATAGACTTTGCCTCAATAGCTGCGGTATTACGCTTTGCCGTCCGTAGGCTTTTCCCAATGGCTGGAAAAAGGAAACCTGCTAAGGTCGCAATAATGGCGATTACCACCAACATTTCGATCAAAGTAAAACCGATACGGTGTGAATGGTTCGTGGTTGTTTTCATATAATGTCTCCTACTACAATAATACCCTTAGGGGTAACAGGGGTCAAATTTTCAGATGAGATTCTTGTGTTTTGCGGGTCCCGTAGATTCGCGTAAAACTAAATGAGGGGCTTTAAGTTCGGTGCAATGAGTTTGTTTACCCTCAAGTAAATCCAGCAAGTGACGACAGGATTGCTCTCCTAGACGGAAAAGATCCATATGTAGGGTGCTTAATCCTGGAGTCGTATAGCGTGCAGATGGAATATCATCCATTCCCATAACCGAGATATCCTCAGGCACCCGAAGACCTTGGTTACTTAGATAGCGAATTGCGCCAATAGCCATGCGATCATTTCCACACATGAGGGCGGTCAACTCCGGATGCCTCGACATCAATTTTTTGGCCATTTCGTAGCCTTCCTGCTCATCCCAGTTTTTTCCACCACACCAGGGTAAGGCTGTTTTCTCAACGCCACGTGATTCGCAAACCTCAAAAAATGTATCACGAAAATCCAAACCCGTGAAGGTATTGGTACCAATAATCAACCCAATATTTCGGTGACCTAACTCTAACAAATGGGTGGCGGCAAGCTGGGCGGCTTGATTGTAATCCATGCTTAAATAGTTGAGCTTGCTGCCTGGAAAATACTGATTCACCAGCAATAAGGGATAAGGCTGATCTTCAAATTCGAGTAGAAAACGATCTTCAACTGTAGCCGCGATATAGAGCATTCCATCCGCGCGCCGGTTTCTGAGAATATTGAGGTATTCCTTTTTCGCGATGAAGCTTTCTTGGGCGATATCCAATAAAATCTTGTAGCCAGCCTTGTTGGCTTCCTGATAGATTCCGCTGATAATCTCCCCGAAATACACATCGGAAAACACATGGGTTAAATTTGGAACCGTTACACTTAAGGTTTTACTTCGTTTGGACACCAGGCTTCTGGCCATTTCGTTTGGCTGATAATCCAATTCTTTGACGGCTTCCATCACCCGATCCCGAGTGCTTTTTTTGATTTTGTGACTGTGGTTCAATACCAAAGAAACGGTACTGGGTGATACATTGCAACGAAGGGCAATTTCTTTGATTGTCACATTTTTTGAGCGGGGAATAGGCATGGGAAGAGGTTAGCTAGTCAACACCATTGCGCAAGCGAAAGTTCAATCGTTTTACTTGAGGGGAAATTAGCTTTGAATCAATTCTGAGATACGAACCAATTGCTCCCATAATCGAGGTAATTGATCCATTGGGATTAAATTTTCACGGTCGGATTGAGCTTCTTCAGGACGTACGTGAGTTTCGATAAAGAAGCCATCTACGCCCACGGCTGCCGCGGCTCGGGCTAAGTAGGGTGCCAAGGCCCCGTCTCCTGCGGTGAAACCATCCCCTGCCCCCGGTCGTTGAACGCTATGAGTCGCATCGAAAATCACCGGACACTCTAAGTCACGCATTTCAACGAGTCCCCGCATATCCACCACCAAATTATTATAACCAAAGCTTGATCCACGTTCCGTAATCATGAGGTTTTCATTCCCACTTTCCATAATTTTCTGCACCACGGGCTTCATATCCGATGGCGCCATGAATTGGCCTTTCTTCACATTTACAATGGAGCGGGTTGCGGCCGCCGCAAGTAAAAGATCCGTTTGACGGCACAAAAATGCAGGAATCTGTAAAATGTCTGCGACTTCAGAAACCGGCGCGGCATCTGAAGGTAGATGAATATCGGTAAGAATAGGGAAATCAAACTCACGTTTAACTTCCTGTAACATGGCGAGGCCTTCCTCTTGACCCGGACCTCGAAAGGCGTTCAGAGAGGTTCGATTCGCTTTGTCATAACTGGCTTTGAAAACCATAGGGATGGCTTCCTTCACAGACCAGGTTTTTAGTGCTTCGGCGATTTCCATGAGCACATCCCGACTTTCAATCACACAGGGACCACAAATCAGGAATAAACCGGAACCGTTTCCTACAGAGAAGGGGCCTACATCAACAGAGCGTGATTGTTTTACATTCATAAGATATTTTCAGTATTTTGGTTTAAAAAGTGTATGGCTCGTTCTAAATCTTCCGGGGTATCGATACCCGGTGCTAACTGTTCGGTTTCAATAACAGCGATACGGGCACCATAGGCGAGTGCGCGTAGTTGCTCCAATTTCTCCGTGGTTTCGAGGGGATGAGGAGCTAAACCTTCCCAGCTCTCTAAAAATGATTTTTTATAGGCATAAATACCTAAATGTCTAAAATATAACCCATCGGGTAAAAGAGTTTCAGGTTCTACATCACGGGCAAAGGGTATCAAACTCCTGCTGAAATACAGGGCACATCCCTTCACATCGCGAACCACTTTCACAACCGAGGGCGAATGCAGGTCTTCCCTAGAGGTTATCGCAGTGCAAGCCGTAGCCATTTCAGGTTGATCGTCCTCTTGCATGCGAAGAATCAAGAGATCGATCACCTCTGGATTCATAAAAGGTTCATCGCCTTGTACATTTACCACTACATCAACATCTAGGGTTTTTACGGCTTCAACAATTCGGTCCGTACCACTTGGGTGATCCCTGCGGGTCATGCATACAGGATAACCGGCAGCCTCCACAATGTTAAAAATCCGTTCGTCGTCCGTAGCAACCAAGACCGCATCCACCTGCTTGGCTTTCAAGGCTTGTTCGACGGTACGGAGAACAACAGGTTGACCAGCCAAGTCGGCCAACATTTTTGCAGGGAAACGTGTGCTCTGGTAGCGTGCAGGAATCACCGCCAAGGTTTTCAAGGTTGTTGCTCCATGGCCGCCAATATTTCCTCACAGGTGGTCGTAGCCGTTCCTAACTTAGCCACCACAATTCCTGCAGCTACATTTGCAAGTTCCGCGGCTTCTACAAAGGTAGCCCCCGCACTCAGTGCCAGCATCGCAGTTGCAATCACAGTATCACCCGCCCCACTCACATCAAAAACTTCTCGGGCACGGGTATTTAAGTGGGTGGATCCACCTTTGCTCTCATGAATCCACATTCCTTGGGCTCCTAAGGTAATCAAAAGATTCTCGGGTTCCCAAAGAGAACATAACCGTTTCATCACCTCATGTAGGGAGCTATCCGAAACCGGATCCGCATCAGGCGTTTTATCTTTTACTCCTGAAACCATAAAGGCCTCGTTACGATTAGGGGTTGCAAAGGTGATGCCTCTCACATCCAACTCGTGATTATCCTTCGGATCGTATCCGCTGGGAATAGACAATGCACGACTATGCGCCAGAACTCGTTTCGCAACCTCGGCTGTTAAAACGCCTTTCCCATAATCCTCTAAAATAACCCCCGTGATATTTTCTAATCCAGCAGTCAATTTTTGGTTAAAAGCTTCACCCGCCATAATCTCCGTCAGATCAGAAGATTCGCGATCCACTCTCAACATTTGGTGTCGACCCGAAACAATCCGAGTTTTAACAATGGTTTCCATCGTTGGATCTCTCAAGACCGCACTGGCTCCCACCCCAGCATCTAGTAAATGCTTAAGGAGCTCATCTCCATGCGCACAAGTACCCACCACCCCGCAAAGTTCCGAGTGTCCCCCTAATGCCTGAATATTTAACCCTACATTACAAGCACCTCCGGGAACGCTGCGTTCCGAAGAAACATGAACAATAGGCACAGGAGCTTCAGGACTAATTCGCTCGACCCGTCCTGAGACGTAGCGATCCAACATTAAGTCTCCCACGACCAAAATACGGCAAGAACCAAAGCGGTTCATTAATTCGCGTGCGCGATCCGAAGATAATTTCATAGATAACATTCCATACGATATACCAGTTACATTAATTCGCGTCTGCCTCAAACCCTTTTACTTTAGCAAGAGCCAAAAGAGTTGCAGAACGGCGGAGATTTCCAAGTTTGGATGCAGCAATTCCACCTTGATACAAGGTGACAGGATCCCATTTTTCGGGTGAAGTATCCACATCCAGCATTACATCCCATATTTCCTGATATTTTTCCTGAGCAAATAGAATCCTTACCATCAAACTCAAATGAAACACGTTAGGTTCCGAAGTCATTAATATGTGTGCATGCTCTTCTGCAAGCCCAATATTTGAAGAGACTTGCCCCAAAGCAAGCCATTGATGAGCGGGTAAACACGTAGGATCGACCTCAATAGCCAATTTCAATTTAGGAATGGCTAAATCTAAACGGTTCTGAAAAAGATAATTCAATCCTTTAGCTAGATGGTCATCGGCCGATCCGCTCGTGGACATCCTATCCAAACGAAGTGCATCGGCCCGGGCGATAGCTTGTTCATCTAAGCGATAAAGTGCCTGCATTCGGAATAAATATAAATCCCGTTTACGCTCGATATCACGAAAGGGTATTCGCCCCTCGATTTGATCATATCGCTCAATAGGTAGGAATCCACCTGATGCCATCACATTAGTTTGTAAGACCGCCCACTCCTTCTCAAACCCTGAATGCATCAAACGCTCCACGCCTGAAACACTTGTAAGTAAAGGAAGGCTCAGAACTAGAGGGATACCCATTTTTAATCCAAACCTCATCGGAAGCGACAAGGAATATAACTGAGTAAAAACCTGAGCAATTCGATACCCCCCCCACAGCCACATTCCCGGCAGAATCCATCCGCTAAAAACGCCATACCCCACGGGCAAATTGCCTCTCCAATACGCCTCCCCTAAAACCATGGTACCAAAGCCCATCGCGATCAATTGTACTACGGCCAGTGGAAGGAAAGCATTCACTACCACTTTCAATCCGAACATCTTGCCGATACCTCCAAAGATTTTCCCGGCCGTTAAAAAGAGAATTATACTAAGCAAGAGGTATACGGCTAAACCCAAAATCATCCCCCCGGCTATGACTCTGGAGGCAAAATTTACATCATAAAGTTGCTCGGGGCTAGGGAGCGGACTCAAGAATCCAATGGAAGTATGAATAGAACCCAGTCCAACGATCAAACAAAACAAAAGAGACAGCTTTAATGACTGTGCTAACAAAACGCTTTTCGCAAATCTTCCGAAAGAAAAGATAAACCAAGTTGTGGTTTTCAGAAAACCCGGATCAGGATCGTCCATACTCATCTGGATGAATTCTATTGGTTTACGGACCAGTTTTTTTTGTTTGGTGGTGCTATCGCTTAACTTTTCCCTGAGGGCCTTTTCTTGCTTCAAGCGGTGCAGCCGGGCCATGGCCTGAGGAAGGGTCGATGCCGCTCTGTTGTCCGCGATTAAAGCCGATGGATCTAGAGGGCCGGCCGACACTCTAATCGAACTAATCTTAGCCATTTTTTCTGACAAAGCTGCCTGAGATTCACTTTTAGGCGGTACCGGCAAGGCCTCTGGAAGTGTACGCTCATCTTTTTCAGGTTCTTTTTTTTTCCTTCCCCCGGAATGGCTCAAAAAGCTTTCAACTTTCCCAACGTTGTCGGAATCCGATTTTTGAGGGTCGTTAGATGGCTTAGACGTTTCAGGCATAAGTTAAAAACTATAAGATTTTCGCATCATAGGAAAGCAAATTAAGACACTGGCTGACCGTAGCCTCCACCACCCGGGGTCTCTACTCGTAGACGGTCTCCCTTTTCAAAAACCCAAGTCCCTTTTCCGGCCAAGGGAATGCATGTCCCATCAGGAAGAATTCTTGATTGTTTTCCGGGGCAACCATCGCCTCCCCCTTGACTCCCCGCAGGAGACAAGGTCCTTCGTTCTGTCAACAATGTAACCTCCACCGGTACACGCATCTCCCACTCCCGAATCAACCCATTCCCTCCCCGAAACCGGCCAGCTCCCCCACTATTTTCACGAATGGCAACCTCGCGGATGAAAAGTGGGGCGCTGAATTCCAAGGCCTCTACAGGTGTATTCAAGGTATTGGTCATATGTACTTGAACCGCATCTGCACCGCTTTGAGTTCGGGAAGCTCCCGCCCCTCCTCCCAAGGTTTCGTAATAGGAAAAAAAGTTCCCCTCTTCATCCATCCCACCCATTGTAACATTGTTCATGGTTCCCTGAGATTGAGCAGGTAGTGCTTCGGGTAAGAGTTGCTTTACTAACTTAAATACTAGATCGACAATCCGTTGTGAGGTTTCGACATTTCCACCCGCCACGGCATGGGGCATCTCCGCATTGAGAACCGAACCTTTACGGGTAATGCAGGTCAATGGGAGAAACGTCCCATGATTCACCGGCAAGACTTCATCTGGATGCTCTGCATTCAACAGGCACAAAAATGCATAATACATGGCCGACTCACAAATGGCATGAACGGCATTCAAACTACCGGAGACCGCGTCATCCGATTCACTAAAATCTACCACCACCGTATCTTCAAGAGTGAGGAGAGTCGCCCGCAAATACGTAAACTCATGATCTTTATCCGCATGCTCTAAACGTTCTTCTGCGCTCCAGGTACCTACAGGCAGTTTAGCCAAAACCTTTTTCATACTTCGTTCACCTACCTCCAGCAGGGCAGTCCCCATCGCCTCCATTCGAGTGGTTCCCTGACGCTCCCCTACTTCTTTCCAACGTATATCCGCCAGCGTATGCGATTGCAATTGAGCCCGTATATCGCCTTTCCTTTCAACGGGATTCCGGCTGTTTGCGCATAATATCCGAAGAATATCTTCCTTCAGCTTTCCATTTTCAACCAACCGAACCGGAGGTATACGTAAGCCCTCCTGATAGATACTCGTACTGTTGGGCAACGAACCCGCGCTCATACCTCCAACATCCGCATGATGCGCACGGGTGGCCGCATAGCCGGAGATTCCGTCTCCACTCTCAAAAAAGAGAGGACTAACCAAGGTAATATCCGGTAAGTGAGAACCTCCTCGGAAGGGATCATTCAGCATAATGACATCCCCGGGACTAAGAGTCGGGAAATCGTCTAGCACAGCTTCGACACTTCGTGGCATTGCCCCCAAGTGCACCGGGATGTGAGCCGCCTGAGCAAGCAACTTTCCTTCGCTAGTAAACAGCGCACAACTGTAATCTTTACGTTCTTTGATGTTTGTCGAATACGCACTTCGACCCAGAACAGCACCCATTTCTTCCGGTATGGCATTAACTAGTTGTTGGATCACGGCCAAGTCGATTGCCGAAAAATCAGATGGGGTCATTTAGAAACCTCTTCTACTCGGGTTCCAATAAGATTGCCGATATTATCCGGGTAAATTTCCCAGCCCGGAGGCAAAACAACGGAATGAAAATCCTCAAGAATGAGCAAGGGTCCACGGACGACATCCCCCCTTTTCAACTCGGGTCGTAAAATCACTCCATCCACCGGAGATGGCCCATTTTCATTTTTGGCGCGTATCGCAAGCTCAGGAAAAATGAAAGGTGGAGACGTTCGTTCTCCTTGCACTCGAATAGTCACAATCTCTAGGGGCGCGTCCTCTTCGGCATGACCATAGCGGATTTTGTGGAGTTGCCGAAAGCTTTCCGATACCCGGAAGATATCCTCAAAATCCAAAGGAACTCTTAATTCATGCGATTGGCCTTGATACCGCATATCCAAAAAGAAGGAAAAATGAAGACTCTCCTTTTGATCCATTCGAGCCAACAACTGATCCTGTAATTCCGGCAGGTTTTTTTTCACTAGCCCTAGACCATCCTGATCATTCAACACCATAACCGTTCGACTAATTTCCTGACGTGAAGAAGCTGTAGCTACCCCCAAGGCACTAAGCACCCCTGGATGACAAGGCACCATGACTCTTGAAATCTTGAGTGCCTCCGCCAAAGCAAAAACATGCAATCCTCCTGCGCCTCCGAAGCCCATCAACATAAAATCAGCCGGATCAAACCCACGTTGCACCGAGATGACGCGAATTGCATTTTCCATATGAAGATTCACCAAGCGAAGAATTCCCCGGGCCGCATCCTCAATCGAGTGTTCGCCCATCTCTTCGGCAAGCGGACTCATCACGGCACGGGAGGCATCCCTATCTAATTTCATTCGTCCCTGAAGAAAATTCTCCGCTCGAATATTTCTTAGAACCACATGTGCATCCGTAACCGTCGCAGGTCCACCTTTCCCATAAGCTGCGGGCCCCGGTACCGCACTAGCCGATGCCGGTCCAACCTGCAGAGCTCCACCCGAATCGACTTTCGCAATAGACCCTCCCCCGGCACCAACGGTATGGACATCTACCATGGGAACCCCCACCGGAAAATTCTCCAGCTTACATTCGGTGGAAATACCGATTTCACCGTAAAGTAGAGATACGTCGGTGGAGGTACCTCCCATGTCAAAAGTGATTAGGTTCAATTCCGAAACCGCATCGGAGGCTTTTGCCACACACAAAGCACCCTGTAACCCTGCCGCGGGTCCTGAAAGTAAGGTATTTACAGCCTTTTCACCCGCTTCGCGGGGAGATAAGGTTCCGCCATTCGACTGTAAAACCTCTAACCGGCTTATTTTCCGTTCTCCCGCTTGAGTCTCCAGCCGGCCAAGATACCTCGACATAGCAGGTTGCACGTAGGCATTGATCGCCGTGGTAGAGCTCCGTTCATATTCTCTGAATTCGGGTAGAATCTCATGAGACAACGAAACGCTAAATCCCTCTGCCCGCAAAAGGTCTCCTACCCGGCGTTCATGTTCCGGTCTAAGAAAACTAAATAAGAAAACCACCGCAACCGACTCCGCCTGTGCTTCACGAAGCTGGCGAATAAGGGAAGGCATCTCCAGTTCATCTAAAGGAACTTCAATTTCACCCTCCGCCGTCACCCGTTCCGTCAGCTCAAACCTACGTTCTCGGGGAATAATGGGTTTTGGAAGAACTGGGCAAAGGGCGTAGAGGTCCGGTCGATTCTGTCGACCGATCTCCAAAACATCCCGAAAGCCTTTTGTGGTAACCAAGGCACAACGGGCACCCTTTCTCTCTAACAAAGCATTGGTAGCAACCGTAGTGCTATGAAGTAGATGAGCCGCTTCACCCTTAGAAATTTTTAGAGCTCCGGCGAGAACCGCCTCTTCGAAAGCAGCAGGAGTAGAGGGAAGTTTCCAAGAAACTAGTTCCCCATCCCGAAGCCCAATCACATCCGTAAACGTGCCTCCGGTATCTACACCGATTCGGAATGCGGGTTGAGAAAGGTCAAATTCCATTTGTACTAGTTACAAAAAAAACAATAGGATTCAAGCACCGTTGATTTAAGAGGCCAATGAGAATGATCAGAGGACGTGCAGCCTCTGGGCCCTTAAGGGCGCCGGCCAAACTCCGGAGAGTGGCTTTAGATCCCGCAGGCGGGACCAAAGACCCAAAACTTAGAGGCAAGATCACGAACGTCCATCGCCCACTTAAAAGAAATAATCTAGTCACTACTGACCAAACATCCGTGGTAATCCTCTTTATCCGTGGTTAAGTTAGCCACCTAAACCAAATCAACTCTCAACAGATCCGGGTGGTGGCTCGGTAACCTTCAGGCGATAGCCCTTAAATTTGATCCCTTCTAATTTTTTCTTCACCTTGTCGGCCACATCTTCCGACAACTCAACATCTGTTTTGTGAGTATGCAATTTGATGTATCCGACTTTGGAACGGTTAATATCCGCAGCCCCCAAAATCACACCCAGCACATCGCCGGGTTTGATATGATGCTCACGCCCCACACTTAACGAAATCTTACGGGTAGCTCCGATATCCTCATCTCTGCTACTAGGACGAGCTGGACGCTCATCTCTATCTTCTCGACGGTCATGAACAGGGCGGTCACTCCGATCTTCTCGGCTGTTCCGACTAGGACGTTCATCTCTATCTTCTCGACGGTCATGAACAGGGCGGTCACTCCGATCTTCTCGGCTGTTCCGACTAGGACGTTCATCTCTATCTTCTCGACGGTCATGAACAGGGCGGTCACTCCGATCTTCCCGACGATCCCGACTCGGGCGCTCACTTCGGTCATCTCGACTATTCCTGCTAGGTCGCTCATTTCGATCCGAACGTCTCTCACTCCGTTGTCTTGGCTCTCTGGAGTCTCGAGAATTGCGATCCCGACGATTTGATGATTCCTTTGGAATATTAATATTTTCGGGTGGTGGTTTGCCGGAAGATTTATCCAGCATATCCATCAACGCAGAAATGATTTCGGTCGGAGAATGACCCAAGTCCAAAAGACGATCAACTAAATCATCATGCGCCCGATAATTTTTTTCCTGCAAGGTGGTGCAAAGACTATCATAAAAGACATTGGCACGTTGAGCCATTAATTGCTCAACGGTGGGTATATTCATCCGTTTAATCTTCGCATTGGTGAAGCGCATAATATTTTGAAGTTTATACAACTCCCGACCCGCAACCAAGGTTACGGCCTTACCATTGCTTCCCGCTCGGCCGGTACGTCCAATCCGATGAACATAATCCTCACCGTCATTGGGAAGATCATAATTGAATACGACCTCAATATCTTTCACGTCAATACCACGGGCCGCCACATCGGTTGCCACCAAAAATTCAATATTCTTTTTTCGGAAGCGGTTCATCACTCGTTCGCGCATTTGCTGAGACATATCCCCATGCAATTTGTCAGCAAGATATCCCCGGGCAGATAAATGCTCGACCAATTCGTCCACCATTCTTTTGGTAGCGCAAAAAATTAGACCGTACCGAACATCTTCAAAATCAATCAATCGGCACAGCACTTCCAGTTTGCTCCGGCGATCTACCTCGTACCACACCTGATCAATTTCAGGAGCCGTCAATTCAGAAGCTTCGATTTTGACCCATACCGGATCTTTTGTAAATTTCGTTATCAGACGTTTAATGCCCGAAGGAACCGTAGCCGAAAACATAACCGTCTGACGTTCTTCCGGCATCTTACCCAAAATGGAATTGATCTCCTCCGAGAATCCCATGTCCAGCATCCGATCCGCTTCATCCAAAATAATGGTAGTTAGCTGATCTAATTTCAGAGTACCCTTGTTCAAATGATCCAATACGCGTCCCGGAGTACCAATCACGATATGAGCACCCTTTCGCAATCCACGCAACTGACGGTCATAAGACTGCCCGCCATAAACAGGTAATTCACGTACCCCGGGTTTGCCGCGGGTCAACTTCGCTATTTCCTCGGCAACCTGCAAGGCAAGTTCACGAGTGGGGCAAAGGATCAAAACCTGAGTAGCTTTGTTCGTTGCATCAATCCGCTCAATGGCCGGAATCCCAAAAGCTGCGGTTTTACCCGAACCCGTTTGAGATTGGCCCACCATATCCCGACCTTCCAATAAAGGAGGCAGAGACTCGGATTGAATAGGCGTTGCCTCCTCAAAGCCCATGGCTTTGACAGCCTTGAGCATACTTTCAGAGAGTGGTAATTCATCAAATCGTTTCTTTTCCATGCGTGCCCATAGACCAATTCCGCACATAAAGCCATCCTGAAACGAAATGGACTCAGATCACCATCATCGGCAACTTTCGAGCCAAACGGCGGCTTTGGCCACGATCGGCTTGATCTTCGGGATTTTCAATCATTCTTCCGGAAGCGGGCAGGATCGAGCAGAGGAATCCCCAATCAGATTTAACCTTCAACATCCCCACCCACGAGGATCGGGCCCTCCGCGCGATCAAGACCATCGATGAAGCAGGCACGGCCAACTCAGCGTCGCGTATGTACGTGATGACAGCAGCACCCACCCGTTCCTGCCCCCCACACCGTCGGTACGGTGGAATTCTACCGGGTAGAGATCACCAAGCCTTAAACATTAACCATCCTTATTCTAAAAGGGATCGACCGTCGGCTAAGTCAAAAGTATTTCGCCCCTCGGCTGAAGCCGAACCGTCGCTTTCTGAACGAACAGCGGCTTCAGACGCTTAGTGGAACCTTTCTAAACTAGGGGGTAAAACCCGTAGTTTTGCATTGCCTCACCGCCCCTCTCCTGCCAGAAGAACGCATCTAAATTTCGTTCTAATCTAAAGGTTTATCTATGATTTCTTCCGTCTCACTCACCATGCGCTATGGTGAAAAAACTCTTTTTGAAAATGTCAGTGTCAAGTTCCGCTCCGGTAACCGTTATGGGTTGATCGGTGCTAATGGTTCCGGCAAATCTACATTCATGAAGATTCTCTCCGGACAGTTAGAGTCATCCGCCGGTGAAGTAGCCTTAGACTCTGGTTGCACTATGGGCTTTTTGCGCCAGGATCATACCACGTTTGACCATCAGTCGGTAATTGATACGGTGTATCAAGGCAATGAAGTGCTCTGGAAGCTACACCAGGAACGTGAACATCTCTATACCGCCGCCGACCTTAGCCCGGAAGAGGAAGAACGAATCGGCCACATCGAAGACGAATATGGGGAAGCCGGTGGCTACACCATGGAAACCGACGCCGCCAAAATGTTGGATGGACTCGGTTTACCGGAAGACAAACGGGAAGACGCGATGGAAACCCTACCCGCCGGTCTTAAATTACGGGTATTGTTGGCGCGAGTACTTTTTGGCAAACCTGACGTGCTCTTACTCGACGAACCGACCAACCATTTGGATATGGCCAGTCGTGACTGGTTGGAGACTTTTTTGCAGGGATACGTGGGTACCGTAATCGTGATTTCACATGACCGCTACTTCTTGAACGCCGTCCCGACCCATATCGCAGATTTAGATTATCAAGAAATGCGCATGTTCAACGGAAATTACGATGATTTCATGACCACCAATGCCATGCTCTTGGAAAAACGGTCTCGTGAAAATGCCACCAAAGAAAAACGAATTGATGAACTACGCAGTTTCATCAACCGTTTCGCAGCCAATGCCAGTAAAGCCCGTCAGGCTACCTCCAGGCAGAAAGAACTGGAAAAAATTGAAGTGGATAAAATGAAACCTTCGTCCCGGGTTTCTCCTTACATCCGCTTTGAATCCGTCAACCGTTTGGGTGACCGCGTTTTTGAACTAGAGACTATCAGCAAAGCATACGATGAAACCTTGTTCGAAAACTTTACTGCCAGTATCGGCCCAAAAGAAAAAATTGCGATTATTGGGAGTAACGGTGTAGGTAAAACCACCTTGCTGCGTATGATGTGTGGTGAACTCCAATCGGATACCGGTAGCATTACCAGAGGCGAAACTGTTGATCTGTCGATTTTCCCACAGGAAGCCATGACCGTATTGGAATCCGGCAAAAAAGCCATCGATTGGCTTTCAAGATTTTGTACAGATGAACAGCAGAAAGAAACCGAACTCCGCTCCGCCATGGGCCGTATGCTCTTCAAAGGTGAAGCGGTATTTAAACCGTGTGAGGTCCTCAGCGGAGGTGAAAAAGCCCGATTAATTACGGCCGCCATGATTATGCAACAAGGCAATGTTCTCACCTTGGACGAACCCACCAACCATTTGGACTTGGAAAGTATCGAATCGCTTAACTATGCTTTAAGTTTATTCGAAAACACCGTAATTTTTGTCAGCCATGACCGTGAGTTTATTTCCAGCTTAGCCACTCGTATTCTGGACATCAGGGATGGTAAAATTTTCGACTATCCCGGTACCTTAAAGGAATACGAGGCATGGAAAGTTCAGCAGAGCAAAAAGTAATTCCTCCTGCGCCCGATCGGCGTAAGATGTTGATTGGAGAAATGGAAGCCCTTGGGAACGAGGGATTACATTGCGCTGGATGCACCGGGGTATGTTGCACCTTTCTTTCCAATTCCATGCAGATTACTCCGGTTGAAGCGGAGGACCTTCGGAACTGGCTCATGGATCAAGGGCGATGGACATCTGAGCTGAAAACCCAACTGAAAGAATCCGTTCGTCGCTTCCGCCTTGACCAAGATCTGGGTGACGGACGTAGATCACTTCGTCGAACCTACACCTGTCCTTTTTATCAACCCGGTCCCAAAGGATGCAGTATCTCACGCCACCACAAACCCTACGGATGTCTCGCATTTAATGCGCGGAGTCTAGGCATCACCAATGGGGGAGATTGCGCTTCGGATCAATCCGTACTATCAAAACGAGAGGAGCATTTTCCGGAGGAAGCCGAACGGAACCAGCAACTAAAAAGCCAACACTCGCTTCTGTTTGATAAGGCCCCTATACCCGTGGCGTTGCTGGCACTTTTGTAGAGGGGTTTCTGCCGCAAAGGGGCGCGAAAGAAGCTCCGCCCCTAAAGCCCCGTTCTGAAACGGGTTTCGATATGGTTTTTCTATAAAAAAATCGCACAGGCTTCCACAACGGGATTTATTTGCTGGACTTGTGCGCCGGAGGCGTAGGCAGGGCTTTAGGAGGGCAATTACCTTCGCGCACTTTCGCGGCTACGAATTCAGTAACTTCATCGTTCCGAGGTTTAGGTTGGGTTTCTAACCCGACAACCAGAAGGCTTTGGTGACGGGCAGGAACGCCCATCCTCCGTTTAATGAACCGTACTATCGAAATCCAAGGTCGCGCGAATTCGGCGGGCCAAGGTTTCGCGACTGTAGGGTTTACGAATCAGAAATTGTTCGGACTCGTCTGCTCCGTGTTCTTTCAACTTATCGGCTGTGAATCCAGAGACGTATAAGTGCGGAATATGGCCAATGGAAAGGCGGAGTCGGTCGATCATTTCCGGGCCACTCAAATTTGGCATTACGACATCGGTTACAATGAGATCAATTTTACCATCGTAGTTTTCCGCAACGCTGACTCCTTCTTCGCCATCGGATGCGGTAATCAAATTATAGCCAAGAGACTCAACCATCTTGGTAGCCATTCGCCGAACCCCTTCTTCATCTTCCACTAATAAAATAGTTTCCGTGCCTTTGGGTAGTGGCGCAAGGTTCGTATGGCTTGGCAGGTCCAACATCATCTGCTCGACGTATTCCACCCGAGGGAGGAAGAGCATAAATTCGGTTCCCACACTCGGCTCGCTATTTAAACGAATCACCCCTTGGTACTGCTGGATAATCGCATACACGGTTGAAAGACCTAATCCGGTTCCCTGCCCGGATTCTTTTGTGGTGAAGAAGGGCTCGAATGCGTGTTCGATAATTTCCGCATCCATTCCATAGCCCGTATCACGAATGGAAAGTAATACATACTCTCCAGCGTCCAAGCCTTCGCTTGCCGCTTGGTCATGATGAATGATTTCAATGGAGGTTTTGATATACAGACGACCACTTCGGGGCATGGCATCACGGGCATTTACAGCCAAGTTTAAAATCACCTGTTCCATGGATGTTGGATCCACCTGAATAATGCAGGGGGTGTCCTCCAAATCCACGATGAGTTCAAGATTTTCATGCAGGGTAACTTTAATCAAGTTATCCATTTCCTGAAGCAACTGGTTTAAATCAATAGGGTGACTATCCGGGACATCTTTTCGGGAGAGAGCAAGTAGTTTTTGAGTCAGGTTCTGCGCACGATTTGCGGCTTGGACGACTTCCTGCAAATCTTCATAAACCTCTTCTTCTTCACTCACTTGCTCAATAGCCATGTTACTAAAACCGAGAATAGATGTAAGTAGATTATTAAAATCGTGAGCGATACCACCAGCTAATCGACCAATCGCTTCCATTTTTTGACTTTGCTGGAATTGATTGAATGTTTCCTGCAGGGCTTCTTCTGCTCGAATTCGTTCCGTGATATCATGACCCTCAAGAATCAATAATTCGACTTGGTTTTTTTCGTTCAGGACGGGTTTTAAACTCATGACCAACAAATGGGCATCATTTCCTTTGTCAGGTAATTCTAACTGAAATTGAACGGTCTCACCTTTCGAAGCCCGATCCAAAGGGTCTGCAAATATGTCCTTACCCCCCATCGCTTTTACATCTACCAAGTTTAATCCACGAAGAACTTCTGCCGGCTGACGAAACAGGCTAATCGCGGATGCATTCACATCCAAAATCCTACCTTTGACATCTAGGAAACCCGCGGGATGATTCAACTGATAAAACACTTCCCAGAGACGGTGGGTTTGCTCTTTTGCCCTTTCAACCTCAGACTTCAATTCCTCTACTTGAAGGTCTGTTCGTTCCGTTTTGAGTTCAGCGGTTTTCAGGTCTTTAGTCAATTGCTCAACTGCCCCAACGTCCTGCGCAGGAGGAGAAATAACTCGACTCTGCTCCCCCGCGTCTTTGAGGAGAAAAAATACCGATGCAAAAAGCGGTGTTAATAAAAGAACTGGAGCTGCGGCCCATTCCCATCCACTAGCTCTACCCACCATAAAACTTAATACTGCAGTAACGATTAGCCAGTTTGCCCCCAACAAAAAATAGACACGTTTCATAAGATTCTTTGGGAGGGATCCTGACATGTTTTTAAAGTAAACAAGGTCTGTCAAAAAATCTAGACAGAAGGAGACCTAAATTAGCCGATGAGCGCATCTCATACTTGGTTACCTAAAGCCTCGTAAATCGAAAATGAGGCCTGAATACTGTATTTTCATTAGGTTCTATCTATTCGGACACCCGCCTTTAGCGGGCGAGTCGAGATCGATATCTACATCGTGGTCTAGATCATGATCGAATCATCTATGTAACAAATGTAATGCTTTCGGATGATGGTGTCACACCAAGGCGTAATTCCCTATGGCCTGTGAATCTAGACTACGTTTGAGGTACGATTAGGATCCCAACACCCGCCTTTAGCGGCGTGGTCAGGATTAATTGCGGATCTTCATCACTTGTGAGATGCGCTCTTCCTTGATTTATGGTTTCTGACTGATGTATCTGGCTACCCGAAATCCGATATCGACGGCGGGTTGGTTACCATATCGGCGACGGGCAATACGTAGATCTACTACACCCGCGTCACGCCACGAAGCTCCTTTGATCACATGAAAGCCTTTTGCGGTAGCATTCCGAGGGTCGATAAATACCTTTGAGGATCTGGGAGGAATACTATACCCATCCTGTACCCATTCCATTACATTCCCATAAAGACCTGAAAGTCCCGGCCCTCCTTCAGCGGCCTTATCGACGGGAGCAGGTCCAGTAAACGAATCCTGATAACCCGTCACAACCGAGGCAAATAATTTTGAACTTTCTTTGCCCGCTACATTGAGACTTCCCTGCGGGGGAGGCATTTCATCCCCCCATCCAAATAAGAAATGTTTACCTTCTGATCGTGCTAAGGTCTCCCATTCCGCTTCGGTGGGTAATCGATATCCGGTTCCTGGATTCTCATCGACTTCCCAGCGATCCCCTTTCTTCACATAAGCGGGAGGAAGCTTTTCCTGTTCGCTTAACCAATTGCAGTAGGCAACGGCATCCTCCCATCTAACATTAACCACGGGCAAGGTATCGGCATTTAGATCAATACTTTTCCAGCGTCCACTTTGATGTTCCGGTCGGAATATTCTAAACTGAGCATTACTGATTTCTGATTTTGAAATCCTAAATTCGCGTTTTAATGCCACCTTTACTTCAACTTCATTGCTTTGACGGCCTGCGGTTCCACGCGGACTTCCCACTGTGGCGGTCAGGGGGAACGGCGGTCTTAGCATCTCAAGGTTTTGAGAATTTTTGGTGTTAGATTCTTCGGCCCCATGTTCTTCGCCTGGAGCCATGACCGGTGTGGGGGTAGGTATGGGCTCTAAGCTTATAGAAAGCGTACGTTCGTAAGCTTCTGCCGGGGTTATTGTTCGTTCCGCAGTCTTATAACCCGGTGAGGAAACCTGGAGGGTATGTTCACGCACTGGAAGATTAAGAATTCCATTTTCAGGGAGGGTTAGGAGTTTTCCATCTAAAAGGACCCTACAATTATCGGGATGAATTTTTAGCAACACCTGACCCAAAATGGCCTTCAATTGAACCTGAACCCCTTCATCCAAGTGCCTTTGGGTTAAGAGGAAGACCTCCGGTTCAAATCCATTTAATCTAAAACGCAGTTCTTGTCCTACTTCAGGATTCGGCAGCTTGAACGGACTGGTTCCGACAAACTGACCCTCACGTAATAAGGTCACACCCGAAGGATCGGTTTCGATGATGACGTCTCTAAGTTCCGGTGGAGGAAGAGGCATCGGAGTGGAAGAAGATCTTATCTCCGTAGGTAGCGGTGTTGGTGTCGATATGGTAAGCACATTTGAAACGGGTAGAGGAAGAGACTCATCGGATTCCCGAGAAAAGAAAACAAAAACACCCCAGGTCCATAATCCCAATAGTGCAAGTAAGAGTACAGCTCTGACTAGAGGCTTTTGTGATCGTCCCGTAGGGTCCTTGGGGACAGAAAGATCCAAAGGTTTAAGAAATTCGTCTTCCTCCGACACTAAATCCTCTCCCGACAAATGACTTCAATTTTAAGGTTCTGTTGACCCGGCTTCACCACAAAGGACTCCCGGACATCCCGATATCCCATACGGATTCCTTTCGCGACATACGACCCGGGTTTAAGAATCACTTCCTTTTCACGGAAGGGTTTCCAGCGTCCTATTTTTGCTACTTGAATCTGAGTTTCATAATCAGAGATCAAAAGAACCGAAACCGGAGTCGTAGCCAGCGTCCATTGCTCCACTACCTTTTGCGCCTTTGCATCTAATTTCGGTGGCCATTTCTTCCGGACCTTCAGTTCCTTCACCCATAGGGCTGCTTGGGCACTTTGAAGGTTTTTGGACGCTCGCGAAATTTTCTCTTCTTCAAGCTTCCATCGTAAACTTTGCTCTAAGCCTTCTTGAATCCATGGGGCCGCGGAATCCAAGGCTTTCATTTCCAACCACACGGTATGTGCCTCGGCCCACGTTTCCTGAATTTCTAATTTCTCCGCTTTGTCTTTCAAAACCAACACCTGCTGTTGAGTCACCAACTCATCTACTTGCTTGCCTAAATCTTTTACCGCGGGGTGGTCTGGAAGCAAACGCTTTGCCTTACCTAAAAGCTGTTGGGCGGATTCTAAGTCCTGAGCTTCTACAGCGTGTAAAGCTTGGGAAATCCATTTAGTAAATTCCTGCTGAGACAACAGGATCGAGATCTGTTCTTTCAGTTCCGCAGCTCCTGGGAAAAGGGAATCAATTTGATCCAATCGATTGACCTCTGCCCAAGCTAGATCCCAGTTTTCATTTTTGACCTGTTGTTTAATCGCTTGTAAAATCGCAAAACTCTGGTCGGCTTTCTCAGCCCGAGGCAGCAAGGCTTTTGCTTCTTTATTTTCCGGATCGAGAAATAGAATAATCTGGAGGAGGGCAACCGAGTCCGTAGCATTTCCCCTAGCATAGGCTTCCAGGGCTTTAGGAAAAAGCTCGGCGGGGAGCGAAGGAAGTCTCAAGGTCAGCTCTTCTAACATCGGACGTGCCGCCACATAGGCCTTGGCCGCACCTTCAAAATTCTTTTCCGCCATGAACTGGTCACCTGATGACATGCTCTCCTCACTCTTTCTCCACGTTTCAGGTGCCCAGCGCCTCGGTTCGGTCGCACGCAGAGGACCTTTCAACGCTAAGGATTTTTCAAGCTCCGCTTCCGCTTTCGCGCGCAATGCCGGATCAGGTGTCGGGCTGGGTACAGGTAAAGCCGTAGGAGTTGCCAGCGTAATTTTGGGAGGGCTTGTGCGCTGGCTCACTATCCGAATCACCAACAATCCGCCAACCACTAAAACCAAAAGCCACCAAAGTCCTGAGGGTGTGTTTTTCTTTGTCGACTTCTTAGAGGGTTCAGCCTCCGCTCCGCCTAAGGGACGCGGCTGAAGGACTTCTTCAGTCATCACTCACATCCAGGGGCTCAGGGAATTCATTCTCTTCCATGTACATATTTCGGAGAATTTCTCGCCATTGGGCCATTTGTTGATCCACAGACCCGGTCAAAGCCACGGTCTGACCTTCGAGCTCTATACGTATGGTTTGAGCATCGGAACTGAACGAGTCGGCTAGCTCCTTAAGTGTCTCCCTATGAATTTCCGCACGTTTGGAGATATTCACTCCGTTGATAATTACTTGTGATCCGCCGAGCACCAATACATCCCTCAAGGTACTGGCACCGTCCACATCGTTTACTTCAAGCAGAATAGCCGCCGCAATCATAATGATCCCTGCAGCAGCCTGTTTAATGGAATCTCCCCTCGCCTCCCGAATAGAAATTTGTTCAATAAGATTAAACCGTCGCCAATCCACATAGGGCTTCCACATACTTCGATAAAAGGGATCATAGGTATTATTCAAGGAATCGAAAAACATCTCATTACGAACAGAAATCTGATTTACCCGTTGCCACATGGGATCATCTTCAGCCGGTAATCGAACGACCTCGAGTTTTCCGTCTAGGTTTTTCTGTACGTAGTCTTCGTAGGCGCCCGGAACCAAATCAGCTGCAAATAACAATTGCGTAGTTCGTTGTAACTGTTTGACCGACAGAGGGTCCATCCGACGCCTAACGGTTGCAATATCATTAGCAATGGCGTTATAAATATTTTGAAAAGGCCCTTTTTTACCGATCAATGCTGCTTCGTAGTCTTCCTTGCGAAGACGGTCCCGATAGATGCGATTGATCCATATAAACCCTTGGGCATCTTCCACATAGACATCCAGCGCCAATTCCTCACCATGTGATTCGATTACTTTTCCTCGGACCATCACATTCATACCTTTGGCGTCTTTAGGTACAACCCGCACCTCCCCCCAGAACCCACTCTGTTCGAGAGTCGTTTTCAAATGAAAAGGCATAAACTGCGTTTCACTTTGCCGAATCTGCTTACTACTGTATTGCTTTTCGAGAGTTTCCTCATCGGTCTCGCCCGGATCAAAGACTTCAATACCCACGCTTAGCAATTGATCGCTAGGGTACGGTTCCTGTGCAATCTGCATCGAGGTCGGTCCCACCATCTTTCTACCGGGGCTTGCACATCCGCTTAAAAGTAAAAGCGGAAGTGCCCCGATCAGGACTGACCGTCTAAATAGGCTTCGTATTCTTTCCACAATTTTTCCCTTAGGACTGGATCGGTTTCTTTTTCGGCGGCTTCACGTAGTTGTCGTGCCACAATATCATCATTATCCCTCGGTGGACGGGATGCACCTTGACCTTGGCTGCCTTCGGCTCCGGTAGTCGGCCTTGGTTCCCCGGCTTCCATTCTTGGATCGGTTTCTTGATTTCCTGCTACCTCAGTCGTTTCACCAGAGGTTTTGGTCTCGGCACCAGCGGTTTCACCGCTAGGTTCCGTTCCCGTACCAGGATCCACGCCCATAGAACGTAACAAAGCTTCCGCGGCATCGGCTGCGGATTGTTTTTCACTGGCAACCGACTCCCCTTTAGCCATACGTTGATCCAATTTTTCCTCCAATTTACGATTATGATCTAAAATCATGCCATCAAACGATTCGAGACTGGCTAGGAATTCCCGGTCCAAACGTTCCTGATCGCTTTCAGGATCTTCCGCATCCGGCACTTCAGAAACCGCCTGTTCAAAAGCTTCCAGTCCTTCGGTCACGATAGGATCGGGGCTCTCTCTTGGCGTCCCTGCAATCTCGCGTAAATCCAAAAGCGTTTGTTGACGTACCTTTACCAGTTCGGAAAGTTCATACACATAGGCTTCCATGGCAAGGACTTGCTCAGGGGATGCCTCCAGATTTTTCTGAAGATTTTCAAAACGTTCTTGAACCCGAGCGAAGACGGCCTCCGCAAGCTGAAGTTCTTTTTCTGACTTAGCCAGTCGATCCACCACCCCCGGCTCGGACGCAAAATTCCAAGCGGGATGGATGAGTAAGGAGAACAGTAAAAGTTGAAAGCGAAAGAGGTTCATAGATGGCTTAAAACATTTGTCATGTTAGACCTAAAAGTCAATCAGGAGTTCCGCTTGGGGCCAATAGATTAGACCAAAAAATACCCGCCGAAGCGGGTAGGTAGTGATTAACAGTGATTGCTAACTTATTTCAACAGTTCAATACTGATGGTAAGTTTCACATTATTCCCTACAACAACCCCACCCGCTTCGAGGGCTTTGTTCCAAGTTAGACCAAATTCAGTTCGGTCGATTTCGCCTTCCAAATTTAGGCCATAACGTGTTTTACCCCAGGGGCCTTTTACAGGTCCTAGAAAATCGAGATCGAGGATAACTTCTTTCGTGGTATCAAGAATAGTGAGATTTCCATGCAATTTCCCATCTTCGACCTTGGTGGATTCAAAGGTGATGTTTGGATATGTTGCAACGTTGAAAAAGTCTTCCCCCTTCAAGTGGTCATCACGTTTCTTGTTATCCGTATCGATACTGGAAACAGGAAGGGTTGCCGAAACGCTTACGAGTTTATCATCCTCGACGGTTACGGTTGCATCAAATTCTCCAAACTCACCTTTGGTTTTAGAAACAATCATGTGAGATACCGAGAAATGAATCTCGGAGTGGGTTTTATCCACTTCAAGCTCTTCGGCAAACAGGCTGAATGGGATTAAGGCGACGGACACTACTAAGGGTAAGAATTTCATTAAAGCTCCTAAGGATGAATGATACGTGAGGAATAATGGCGGATAGCCAAGGGATGTGTAGCCCAAGCCCCTTGAATCTTACAGATGTATTTCGGCTCTTCGTACATGTAACTGAACTATGAGTCCCATGTGCGGGAACTACAGCCACTCTTCGGAGTGTGGCCGGAGCCCTTTAGGGCCCGGAGATTCCCACGTGCGAGAGCTACAGCCACTCTTCGGAGTGTGGCCGGATCCCTTTAGGGCCCGGAGATTCCCACGTGCGAGAGCTACAGCCACTCTTCGGAGTGTGGCCGG
>Ga0222650_1000653_pt1 | contig 24800 bp, 16 predicted proteins | sample AntAcemetagen367_FD_179820 | JGI IMG/M metagenome (GOLD analysis project Ga0222650, IMG submission 179820) | Saline water microbial communities from Ace Lake, Antarctica - #367 | ecosystem: Environmental > Aquatic > Non-marine Saline and Alkaline > Saline | place: Antarctica: Ace Lake... | reverse complement strand
GTAGTGGTAGTGTGAACATGAGTTCGGTTTCAATTGGTCATTCCAATGGCGGTCGCGGGGATGTTTTTGTGAGCGGCACCCTGACTGACAGCGGAGCTCTGATTGTTGGTGCCACTGGAACCGGGTCGATCACCATTGAATCAGGCGGCGTCGTGACCAGTGTGGGACGAATTGATGTGTCCACTGCCGTAGCCGGGACCGGGGACGGAACGCTTCTGGTGCGCGGCTCTCTGAGCAATACCGCTGATATTTGGCTGGGGCACTACGGAAAGGCTGTCTTGACGATTGGAGATGGCGGGACGGTGAATGTGAACGGGGGCACTGGTAAGGTTGAACTGGCGAGGCAGAACTCATCTGCGTCAGGTATCTTTAACATTGGTGGAGCCGTCAGCGGAACGACTCCCGGCGTGGCCGAAGGAGCCGGTGTTCTCAATGCTACCGAAGTGAAGGGACGAGCCAGTGGCGGTACGTCCACCGTCAATTTCAATCACACCGATTCTGACTACTTCTTCACCCAGACCGGATTGACCGGTGGTTCTCATATCTTGATCAGTGGAGCGACCACGACCGTGAATCTCTATTCCGGTAAAACGACCTTAAAGGGTGCGAATACCTACGGAGGTGGCACGGTCGTCACCGGTTCGTCTACACTGGTGGCAGCACACAACACAGCTCTGGGCTCAGCTGCGGTCTCGGTCGAGCAAAATGGCACCTTGGAGATCGCAACCGGATTTACAGTCGCCAACGCCGTGACCATTAATGCCGGCACCTTGCTGGTCAATGGTACTTCCAGCGGCGCCGTTGGTTTTGGAGCATCTGGCGGTGCGATCGCAGGAGGTGGGACTGTCAATGGAGCCGTCACCCTCAACAACGTGAACCAAACGATTTCGCCAGGTAACAGCCCCGGAATTGTAAGTTTTGATACCGGCCAAACATGGGATAGCTTCACCTACGTCTGGGAGCTCAATGATTGGACCGCCGCGGTGGCGGGAACAAACTTTGACCAGATCGCCATCACGGGAGCCTTGGATTTGAGTGGAGCCGGAACCGATGACATCGTTCTCGATATCACTTCGCTGACTGCGGGGGACGTGCCGGGAGATGTCCCAAACTTCGGCGAGAGCGACGAACAGTGGATCATTCTCACCACCTCGGGAGGCATCACTGGCTTTGACGCAGCGGATTGGTCGGTTTTGCCGGCCAATTTTGACAGCACTCCGGCGGCCGCAGGCACCTGGAGTGTGTCGCAAATTGGGGACAACGTGGTTTTGAGTTACACCGCAATTCCAGAGCCAACTGTGGCGACGCTGCTCCTCGCTGGTGCTTCATTCGGGTTTCTGACCTTGAGAAGAAGGCGCCAAGGTTGAGGTAAGATGGTGGGAGACGTCAGGGTAGGGCGCATTCGAAGTAACGCCCAGGCTCTCAACCTACGGTTAGGAGTGCAACACGCCGTTGCTGGGCACTATCGGGAAGAGTCTGATGTGCTTCCTGCCTCTGCCGTGATGATCTCTAATACTTCCACTACCTACACAAATGAAATTAATCCTCCTCTTCTATTTCTGTCTCTTCTTCGTTTTTTCAAGCCTGCCAATAATGGCCCAGCAACAGACAACAGACAAAGCAGATAGCGAGGTCTCTGACCCGGAAAATGCATCCCCTGAGGCCGTGTCAGCGACGCCCGAGGCCCTAAAGGATTCAATTTCTAGGGCGATGGGCTACCTCGATGGTCGCGCGGGGACTCCCGGGGATGGGCGTCAATTTGGTGACTACGTGATATTTTGCGGTCTGCCCATTGTCCGTGATTTTCCAGAATACGAGGCGGTCTTAGAGCCCTACAAGGAGTGGATTGCCGCCCATGATCGCTTCGAGAAGGTGCTTCCCTACCAGAGTGCCTGCCACGTCATGGGGTTGGATCTGATCGGACAACATGAACAGGCTGTGGAAATTTTTGAGGGATTAAAACAATTTTCTAATGAGGGGAAGTGGCTGATCCCTTATCATATTGGTTGGGATCTCTACGGATGTATTGTGGCGGAAGATGAAGAGCTACTGGAAAAAACTATGACTCACATTGCGAACGTGATTGAGCCACAGCCGCATCGATACCAGTATTTCGTTGCCTATTGCCTCTGGAAGGCTTTCGAGAAAACCAAGGATGACGAATACCGGGAAATGTTCCTGACCTTCGCAAGAAATATCATTCCCTTCGAGGATGAGTATGTCGGCATGACCGTGGACGACGGGCATGCCGGTATGGTGCTGACCGTATTCGCGCGGGCGTTCGGCGAGACCGAAAACGAAGGGTTTCGGGAAATAAGCAAGAAACTGGCCGAAGGACTGTTGGCCAGTCAAATGGAGAACGGATCGTGGAACGACAAGACGGCCTACACCGTCATGCCGGCTGAAGGCTTGGCTGCCTTTCTCAAGTTCTGTCTTTAGGCTTCCTGGTAATTCCTCAGCATCCCGCTGTGGAAGAGTCCGATTCCCAACGTAAAAACGATGGATACATACCGGACGGTTGGGGAGCTGGCACGCAAACCGCAAAGCGGCTGAGGCCAGGTTTTTAACCGTCCCTACCACATTCGCCGACAGGGCGCTCTCTCCGAGGGCGCCGTAGCCTTCCCGCAAGTTTACCCGCCAACTGCCATTTAAAGGCTCAAAGTTCGCGGGAGCCGCTGGTCCGGTATTCGCTTGGTGTGCATGAGTAGGCCTTCCGGAAGACGCGGTGAAAGTAGTGGTCTTGGGAAAACCCACAGGCGGCGGAGATGTCTTTGACGCTAGCCTGCGACTGGCGAAGCCGGCGGGCAGCCTCTCGCAGCCGGAGCGTATCGAGAAAATTCTTCGGATTGGAGCCCGTTTCCCGGCGGAAAATTTTCCGCAATTGCACGACGCCTATTTTCACAGCGCCGGCCAGCTCTCCAATGGAGAGTTCTGGCGAGCTGAGTCCTTCCTCCATGAGTTGCCGAACCACTCCCACCCTCGGGTCGGACACCTCTTCTGGTAGGCGTAAAGTCATACCGTTTGCCAGTTGGGTCGCGAGAAGCTCCCGCACGAATGATTGGCCCCGCAGCTGTCCGGATCGGGGATGGTGTTGCATCAACTCAACAGTTTCTTGCAGGGCCCGCTCCGCTCCGAGACGCGAGTCAAGCCGTCCAAAGGGGGACGACAGCCGGGAAATCAACGGGTTACCCCAGCAGTCATGAATGTGACAATGCAAGGCATAGAGATCCAAATCGTCGCTTCCACGCTCCAATGTGAGGCTGTGGGAGACATTTTCGGACAGCATCAAAAATGAGCCCGGTTCGATCGAAAAGGATCTTTCCTTCAGTGTTACGCCTACGGTGCCGCAGACCGGAAAGAAGACGAACGAATCCGGGCATGTCCTCCAGGGAATTTGCCAAGGAAACGAATAACGCCATCGGAGGCACGAAACTACGGAGATGCGGGCCTCCGAGAAGAGGTGTTCCAAGCTGCGAAGAGATGATTTCCCCATCTTAGGGATTTCCGGGGCACTCTGATCGCTCATGGTTTTCAAAGTTATACCGGAATGTCCTTTCTTATTCTATGCCAATGTCGCTGATTTTCGCGAGACTGACTGCCTTATGTTAAATCCACTTTCCGAATCCCAATGGTCAGAGTTTGAAGAACACGGCTACCTAAAGCTGGGCCGGCTCGGAGCTGATCAGCTCGCGGAGATGCAGAAACAAATCGACGCAATCATGCTGGGCAAAGCCTCCGTTGATTATGATCGCATGCTGATGCAACTCGATAGTCCGAGCGGGGAATACGCTGGCCTCGATGCCCAGACGAAGGGCTTTAAGGGAGCAAGTCTCGACTACCGAAAGATTCAGGACCTGGAGTATTGTCCGCAATTTCTTCGCTATATTCAGGATCCGGTTTTTGAAGAGATCTGTGGACAGGTTTATGGCGCAGGGGTTCCGATTTCGCTGTTTCGGGCTATGTTCATGAACAAGCCCGCCAACAGAGGAACCTTTCTTCCATGGCATCAGGACGGAGTTGCGGCCTATGATCGTGATCCGAGGGTTACCGTTTGGACCGCCCTTGATCCTGCCACCAAAGAAAATGGCTGCCTCCAGGTGATTCCGGGTAGCCATAAGAATGGGCTCATAGAGCCGACGCATGAAGAGTGGTATCTGAGCGACGGTCAGGTGGAGAAATTTTGTTCTTCCGATCGTATCGTTCACTTGGAGCTTGAGGCCGGCGAGGTTGTGCTCTTGGACAATTATCTGCTCCATGCCAGTGACAAGAACCGCAGTCGCCAGTCTCGACGAGCTCTCAGTGTTTGTTATATGGATGCCGCCACGCTTGAGAAGGGCCAGCCCTACAAAGGCACCAGGGTTTTCGGACAAGATGCGCTGAATCCTGAAACAGCCTGAGGCCTTGAAGCGGCGGGAAATTCGGTCAGTCCACCCGGCTGAGCTTCCAGACATCGGCGCCCATATTGTTCCCGGCCACCAGCCATAGCGCATCCCGATAAATAAAGACGCTAGCGGCGTGTCTTGGCGGCCATGGGGAATCTGGAACCTCCGTCCAATCGACGCCATCGGGAGAAAACCAAACGTCCTTGCGGTTGCCGCTCTCGGGGCAATAGCCCCGACCTCGCGGCGTGGGGTTGAATCCTTCAAGCACCCACATCCGATCGTCAAAAACCGCAACCTCGTGGTACTGACGAGGACTCCATGGTGCTTTTGCCGTGTGTCGGGTCCATTGGATCCCGTTCGCGGTGCTCCAAGCATCATTGTAAACCACGCGCGCGGGGCGCTTGGGAGTTTCATAGGTTCCGCCTCCCAGAATCCAGATCCGGTTATTGAAGACCACCTGACCTCCGATCATTCCCCTCGGGCCCCACGGAAGATGGTCGGCGACCTTCGTCCAATGGATGCCGTCTTCCGAGTTCCACACATCACTGTAAAAAATCTCCTCAATCGGCCCATGCTTGGGAATGGTCTGTCCGCCTATTACCCAAATTTTTCCAGCGAAGGCGACCGTGTAGTGCGCCGAACGAGGACCCCACGGTACGCACTCGCAGACCAACTCCCAATTGATGCCATCTCCTGAACTCCAGACATCAAACTGATGGTGTCCCTGATTGGAATCACCGCCGACGATCCACATCTTTCCCTGGTGGACGACATAACCGGCGCAGTGACGCGGTTCCCATGGAGCCGCAAGGGTTTCGAGTTTCCAGTCTAGACCATCGTCGGAAGCCCAGACTTCGCTGTTACAAATTTTGGGGAAATTCTTTTTGTCGGTAGGATTCCATCCGCCCAGAAGCCACATCCGATCCTTGAAGACGAGAGCTCCAGCGCCGTCCCTCGGGGCGAAGGCAGCCTTGTCGGTAATGTTAACCCATTCGTATTCCTTCATTATCATTCTGGTCAGGGCGTCTCCTGAGCACCGTCAATCAGGTAGTTGCAGATGCCGATAGTATCGAGGAGGTCGCCGCCTTTTTCCAGGCTGGGACGGCCGCTTGGCCCCCAGCCGGCATGCTCCGCCACAAAGGGTTGGGTCTTTTGGTAGTAGCCTTCCAGAGCCGGGCGGTAAGCCGCGTGGGCGAGGGGACGCTGAGGGCCGGAGAGTTCCCGCCCTTCCGCGAGGCGGCCATCAGGGAGTGGTACCACAAGATTGAAAGTGACGTCAAAAAAGGCCCAACGATCCTCGAGGAAAACCTCCGCCGCCGTGTGCCCGCAGATGGTGTTGACGTGGTTGACGAAAAAGAGGCGGGCGGGAATTTCCAACACTTCGCAGAGGGCAATGAAGACCCGGGTCTGTTCATTGCACCATCCGCATTGTGAGGCGATCAAATCCTCTTCGCTCAGGGCTCGGTCTGCCGGGGTCGGTCCGACGAGATGGGGGTGGATGACGTGGTCGTGTACCCATTGCATAATGTTGATGGCGCTCTGGCTGGGAGTGGGGCCGCGCAGTGTGCCAGCCAGTTTTTCCAGCGCGGGCCGGGTTCCCATTTTGTAGGCGATATTTCTCGGAGAAAAACCCTCCCCGTAAAGAATGGGTTCGGTTTCCGGACAAAGCCGGATCATGCCCTGGGCCAGTTCTCGATCGATGCCCCGTACGCCGACATGGGCAATGGCGGCATCAAGATCGCCGGGAAAACCACGGGCTTGGTAAGGAGTGAGGTCGATGGAAGTAGAGTTTGTGGTGGATTTCATTTTTCTTCGAAAAGATAGGCGGGACCAAGAAGTCCCCCGGTGCCGAGTTCGTTGATAAAGTAACGGGTGGCAGCAATAGTGATTTGGTTCTCGGTATCGGATTTCAGAAATTTTGTGACGTCAAAGGAAAATGGCTGCGCGTATCCGTCAGCCAAGTCCATTTCCTCGCCCTCCTCGTTGCGGAAGGGGACGGCCTGTCCATTGACATAGACTTTGACTCGTCCATCTGAGCCCGCCAACCAGAGAGTCACTTTTTTTCCGGGTGTCAGCTTGGGAGCTTTGAAAGTCTGGCGATACCACATGGTTCCGTAGCTGCCCAGAAAGCCCAGATCAGACCAGGTGTCGTTGCCGATATCTGTCGTCTCCCAACCGGAATCATCAAAATCGGATTGGTGCCATTTGTCACCAACGCCCTGAGCTACGCCGTCAAACTTGGGTTCGCCTTCCTTGGGGGCGGCATTGGGATTCTTGATCATGGCAAACTTCCATTTCCGTAGGGGTGAGGAAAACAAGTTGTGTTCTTTCGCCATGCGGGCGGCGTCTTCGTAGGTCGCCTTGGTAAAGGCGTTAAAATAGTGTCCGCCAGCGGTGTCCTTGGCCCAATACGTTTTGGAGAAGGCGGAATTTTCCTCGTATTCGTCACCCAAGCCGATCTGGGTGCCATACCATTCCGCAGCCTGCCGATCGAGATCCTTGAGGCGGCCTTCATTCAGATCGCGGCGCATTTGCATGAAGCGCTCGAATTGCCGGAGGGCTTGTTCCTGCATTTTGACCCGCTGATAGAGAAGCGGGGTTTCGGCCGCTTCGAGGGCAGTCGTCATAGCCTTGCGGGCGGAGGCGAGCACCTCGGGGGTGAAACGCCGACTGTAACTCCAAAGGCTGCCAGCATGCTCGGGTGATTGTGTCCAAGCCTTGTCAAAAACTTCCCAGTATTCCTGCATCGCGGCTGCCGCCGGTCCGTAAAACCGGGTGTAAAATTCCGCCAGCACTTCATCTGGCTCCAAACGGCTGTCGAGCGACATACGGAGGCTCAACCACATTCCGGGGAGAACTTCCTCGAAATTGGGCAGGGTTTCCGGCTGCCAGAATATGACATTGTTTTTGTATAAGAATGGAAGTTCCTCGCTGAGCTGACGAATCATCGGATAAGGGGCTGAAACCTCCGCCAAATTGTACATGTAATTGTAATAGGCAACCTGTTTGGCCGCCTTGCCCCAACCTTCGACGATCTTGCGAATTTGAGCCCGGGAGGGACAAAGTTCTGCGTCGGTAAAGGCGTGGGCTCGACAGTAGGTGATGGGTGCGATTATGGGGATAAGACTGGCGGCCAATGTTTCCCGGACCGGAGGACGGGTGTATTGCACATAGGCAAGGAATCCAAACCGGACATCGGGGTATTTTTTGGTGACCTGAGCGGCAATCAGATTGCATAGTTTGACATAGCGGTCGGTGACGGACACCTGATTCAAGGTGTCATCCCAATCTCCGGCATCCCAGGCCGTGTCGTCGCTTTGGTCAAAGGAAGCCCCATCGGCAGGAGAGAGGGATATCGATGGTTGGTAGTTTTTGTCCAGTTTGGCAAAAATGGCGTCAGTGATGGCGGAGCTGACTTCGGGGTTAGTCCATTTCAGTCGTCTCTTATGTGGCTGACCGTCGATTTCAGCGATCCATTCCGGATGTTCCTTGCGTTGGTCCTCGGTGATGTAATATTCGAGGGCATGGAGGCCTTCGATCCGGGCTCCGCCCAGTCGGCTGCGTCGTTTGAAGGCCTTGTCAGCATACCAGATATCCCGGAAGGCGGTGTCCGGAGCGTCGGTGACATCGCTCTCCGGTATCTCAATCGTCGAGAGAGTGGGGAGGGATTCCCCCATTTCACCGGGGAGAAACCAGCGGGCTCCCAGGCGGTCTAAAAGCTCATAAATTGCATAGCTTGCGGCTTCGTTGGTTTCTCCCTGGAGCCCAATTGCCTCAGGGGAGATGGTCAATCGCCAGTTTTGTAGATACTCCGTCTTCTCGCCCATGCCTCCAAAGCGCTCGCTGGCGTATGTCCCAATCAGAATCGGCAGACCTTTGTCATTCTTCTCCCAGGGACCTTGATGGATGGGGATTTCCGCGTTGGAAATTTTTTGAAGGGTGGCTGCGAGATCCTCGACGGAATCCCGCAATCGCTGCCGGAATTCCTCTGCCTGTTTGTCCATAAAGGAAGCGTCGGACGGCAAGGTGATGTCGGAAGCCATGATGCTGGGCTCGACGTAAATGGCGGACTTTGCCTTGCCGTTTTCAACCAGAGTCACGGCAGCGGAGGAGGGCGAGTTGGGAATGAACACAAAGGCTGCGGCAAGAATGAGGAGTTGGATTTTCATAATAAGATTGAAAAGAGGCTATTCGATAATGGTCAAACCATCCGACTCGGCAATTTTCCGGGGGACAAGCAGGGCCGGCGGTGATTTGGCCCAGAGCATGGGCACAGAATATAGATAGGGGAAGTGGATGACGCTGCTTTGCAACATGGCCAAGGAGCCATCCTCACCGGGTTCCAGTGCCACGGTATGGGTGCCCATTTCTCCCACCTCGACGGTCCGGGTTTTTTCCATCCCGGTGGAGGGGAGACCGGTATGAAAGGAAAGGGCCTTTTTGTTGCCCTCCCTCCAAACTTCGAGATCAACGCTCTTCACGCCCTTGGGGATGTAGAACCAGGAAGGACCTTGATTGTGGCCGGACTGGGTTTGATTGAAGGTCATGCCATGCGAATTGGTCTCAGATGCTGGGGATTCTCCAGTTTCGGGATCGTAGCTGAGGGAGCCGAGATAGGAGAGGGAACCGCCGTATCCAAGCCGGAAGCGATAGGTTCCCGGTTTGGGTGCGGTATAGCGGACTTCCACTAACTGGGATTCTTCGCCATTTTTGTCGGACGCCTTTTGAGAGGCTGACGAAACCATGGTGATATCCTCCAATTCTTCCCAACTCTTGGATTCCGGATCCCAGCGGTCAACCCCATAGAAGAGGTCTCTGGCCCGGTAGTGGCGGTCGTCCGGCTTAAAGGGCCAGATCAACTTGAAACCCAACTCGTCCCCTGTCTGCGAGGCGATGCTGAGGAAGCTCGCGTTCTTCTGACTGGAGCTGCTGTAGAAAAAGGGAGCTTCGGGTTCATCGGTTTGAAATTCTGCCACCGCCACCAGGTCGTTGACATCGACCTTCCCGGCGGGCTTCCTGTTACTCAGAGTTGTCGCTGAAAATTGTGTGACCGGTGTGACTTTCCAATAGTCGCGGACCTTTTTCCACCAGGCCGCTGTCTCTGCTGCGGTGTAGTGGGCCGGACCGGTGTTGAATTCCGGGCCTGCGATTTCCTGCGGACGGGGCTTAACCGATTTGAAGTAGCGACTGACCACCATGTGCATGGCGGTCATATAGGACATCTGGCCTTTCCAAATGAATTCCCGGAGCGCAGTGGGATTCGAAGTGGCCTCGCCGCTGTCTTTCAAATAGTAAAAATACCAATACTGTTTGAGGTCATCGAGACGCTTCTGCGCGACGGGTTCTTTTGCTGGGTCAATCTTCTGATCGGCCGCCTCAATCATCTGGATGGCCATGCCCCAGTTGTTGGGGGCATTGACGCTGAAGTTTTCTGGAGCCATGAAATTATAGTATTTCCGCATCTCGTCCCATCCCTTGCCATAGGCCCGCTGCAGCCAGCGATCCCGCAGTGCTTCTAGTTCGGCGGCGGTCAGTTGGGGATTCCACAGCATTTTGCTGGTGAGATAGTACTGCAGGCCCAATGATCCGAAATTCAGATCGGTCTCCATGCTGATGGCCCGAATTCCGGCGTCATGTTTTTTTCGAAGGTCCTTTTGGATGCTTTCGGCAAGTTGTGAACCCCGAATTCCAGTGGTTTCAAAATCCCGGTGATACGAGATGCTGGGGATTGTGTAGTCTCCAGAGGGTTCCCGCGGGAGGAGGATTTGGTAGGCTTGGGCCATGTCGATCTGGGAGGCAAAGTTTTTCCATTTTCCGTATCCGCGGTGCTTTGGGAAACCGGCGATCATGACCCGGATGCGGGGGTCGAGGTTGAAGTTCGGCGGGACGTCGTGGGCGTTGTACGAATAGAGACTGGCCCGGACCAAATCCTTCTTGTTTTGCCCATCCCGGGTTTTGCGTTCCTCCTCGGGAAGGGAATCAATCCATTGGTCATACTCCCGCAACAACCAATTGTTGAAAGCGAAGGTGGTGTCGGTGAACGATTCCGGATCCCAGATCTCCTCGGGCTGATCGAGGTCTCTGAAACCATTGAGGACATAGGGTTTCCCGAATGGAATTCCCTCTTTTTCCAGATATTCGGGATACCAATTTGGATACCGCATGAACTCGATGGGCTGAACACCGTCCTCCGGATCGGTGCCGAAGAGAAAGACCTCGCCGTCAGAGTCGGGGCTGTCAAAGAAGGCCTTGGACTTTTTTTTGAAATCTTCGAGAAGAATTTCGCGAACGAAGGGAACCGATTTATCCAGTTTCACGCTGCGCTGGGTGCCGCCTTCCTCCACGAGAGTCTTGACGCCATTGAACGAGATGACGGCGTCCGGTTCGTTGAGGAAGCCGTCCGTGGTTCCCAGATCTTCCCGTTTCTTTGCCACGTCCTGAGCGTAGTTCTGCATGGAGTGGCCCAAGAATGGAGGCATGCTCTTGCCGAGAATGTGGGTCCCGATACCCCATCGATTGAAGCTGACCTCTATGGTTTCGTCTGCAGGATCGGGCAACTCCAATTTGAAGAGAGTCCCCTGGCCGTGCCCTTGTCCGCTAGTCAGCCCCATCTGGCGGATGTAGAATCCCGGGCGTCCGGCCTCCTCGATATTGAAGACGAGGGGCTTGTCGTGAAAGTCGGGAATGTGGGTCCAGTTGGGGCCAATCCCCAGGATCTCATAGCCCACCGAGTCCAGAAGACTGGCTACCCCATGATTGAATCCTTCCACTGTATTGGTGACGATGAGGGTTCGCGCGGGTTCGGTGCGGACAAAGAAGGCTTCGTTGGCGTTGTAGTCGTCCTCACCGGTATTTTTCAAGGCAGCTAAAACTGCAGGGTCCTTTTGAATCTCCTCCGGAGCCTGCTCCATGGTGGTGAGAACAATCCCCTTGGATTTGTCGCTGGAGCGGATGACGGAGAGCTCCCGGCCGGTCATTTTTTGAATGCCCTCACGCAAATAACGAACCGCTTCAAGGCTGGGGTTAATTTGCACGTACCGATTCTGGATCTGGGTGGTCTTGCTCAACTCCTCGTAGTCGAAGGGCTCAGCCGGATCAGTGCCTTTCTCATCGGGAAAGACGATTGCCGGGGCGCTGAAATCGGCACCCGGCTTTGAGACGACAAACGGCTCTGCCCCGGACAGCCACGAAGCCGGAAAGGTCAGAGATAGAATAAGGGCGAGGGGGAAAAGAAAACGTCTGGTCATGAGCGGAGGGGATCTTGCGAGAGGTTCAAAGCGGGATAATTGATCGGCGAGATCATTCGGACTGTAAAGGGTGACGAATCGTGCATTTTGCTTGAACAGCTTGCCGAGAGGGCTTTCGCTGTGTCAGCAAATTGAACATCGGGAACCCGGAGCTTTTTCATTGGTTTTTTGGGCTCTCCAAAGAAATTTGTGGGTAAAAAGCGGCCATCAGATGGCAATGAGCGCAAGAGAACGTCGGAAGCCTCGGAGGGGCAGGTATTCGGGGGAACTTGGTGAGAGCTTGGGGTAGGTGTAAAAAATTGGGGCTGGCGGAGTCCTTGCGGGCTCCTGTATGCCAGCCCCTGTTATGGTTCAGATAACGGTAAAAAGTCTATTGAAGGATCTCCATCCCATCAAGGGTTTCGTGTACACCTCAGTGAGGCGCGATCCATTTGTCGAAGAGGTTCTCCGGGTGGAAGTGCGTGAGCGCAAGGGCAGCCGTGGTCAATGCTCGAGCTGCGGAGTTCAGGGGACGGCTTACGACAGGATGCCTGAACGCCAGTGGCGATTTGTCCCGCTCTGGGGGATGGTCGTCTTTCTGGTTTATGCCCTCCGCCGGATCGATTGTCGGAACTGTGGCCCGACCGTGGAACGGGTGCCCTGGTCCAGAGGCAAGTTTCGCATCTGCGAAGTCTTCCGCCTCTATCTTGCGCAGTGGGCACGGCATTTGTCCTGGGCTGAAACGTCCCAGATTTTCAACGTGGGATGGGCCGATGTCTATGGCGCGGTGCGCTGGGTAGTGGACTACGGCCTCAAGCATCGCGACCTGACTGGAGTCACCGCCATCGGGGTGGATGAGGTCCACGTAGGCAAGAGGGAAAAGTTCTGGACCCTGGTCTACCAGATCGATGACCAGCGCAAACGGCTGCTCTGGATCGGACGCGACCGCACAGAGAAGACCTTTGACTCCTTCTTCGAGTCCTTTGGTCCCACCTTTTGCTCGGGGATTGCCTTTATCTGCTCCGACATGTGGAAGCCCTACCTCAACGCTGCGGCCCGCTGGGTCCCGGAAGCTCTTCGCATCCTTGACCGTTTTCACATTGTCAAAAAACTCAACGAAGCCATCGACGAAATTCGTCGCGAAGAAACACGAACCCGAGCTGCCGCCGGGCTCGAACCCCTGCTCAAAAAGATGCGCTGGGCCTTTCTGAAAAAACGTCGCAACTGGACAAGTTCTCAACGTCGCCGCATGCGCGAGATCGAGGGCTCGGCTTTGCGCACTCTTCGGGCCTTTCTGCTCGTCGAAGCTTTTCAACACTTCTGGACCTATTGCTCGCCAACCTGGGCTGGCCGCTTCCTCGACGCCTGGTGTTCCAAAGCCATGCGCTCGCGCTTGGAACCCCTCAAGAAAGTGGCCCGCTCTCTACGCTCTCATCGTTCTCTTTTGATGAACTATTTTCATGCCAAAAAACTCTATTCCAGCGGCGTCGTGGAGGGTCTCAACGCCAAAGTGAAATTGACGCTAAAACGAAGCTACGGGTTTCGAACCGCCGACGCCAGAAAAGTCGCTTTGTATCATGCACTTGGAAAACTTCCCGAACCGACTTTCACCCACAGTTTTTTTTGAGCAGGCCAAATTACGCCGTGCCGGTCACCGCCAAGACACTCAATTCCGAACCGGGATTTTTCTATGATCGGAGTCATTTTCAACAACTCAAGAACGGAACAGTTTATCCTTGATGTCAGCCTGAGGTCAGAGAGCTGCTTTCTGAAAATTCTAATTATGTTTATGCCTTTCAAAGATCGCTTGATTTCTATTTGCTCCCGAATCTTACCTCACCGGCTGGCCTTCAGCGTCAAATATTTGGCTCTCGTGCTGGTCTTCGTGTTGCCGGCTATTGCGGAGGGAAAGAAGGCAGATCCAAGCGCAAAGAAGAGCGAATCAGTTCAGGAAGCCTACTTGGTCAAAGACGGGAAGATTCGAGCTCATCTCTTTTTACCTGAAAGATTCGGTCGGCCCCTTGCCTTGGCGGCAGAAGAATTAAAACAATATTTTTATAAGATGACGGGAGATGAGTTGCGGTTGTCCTATCGCAATCCAAACACGAGGCATAAAAATGACATTGGAATCCAACTGGTGGTTCGCACGGATGCGGAGTGGAAAGGCAAGGAGTCAGCTCAAGCCTTTACCCTTGTACAAACTCCGCAACCTGAGGCGGGATTTCCCCTCACCGGAGTGACCATCACAGGAAATACCGAGATCGCGGTCCTCTATGGAGTGTATGAATACCTCGGTGAGTTGGGGGTGCGTTGGTTCTCCCCGGGCGAGATCGGGGAGAATGTTCCCGCTCTCAAGGACATCGCGATTACCGCGCACCGGGAAACGATCAGTCCTTCATTCCTCGAACGGGGACTTGATCTCTCGGGAACTAAAGTTGACCATTTTGATACCTCTGATCCGCTCGCATACAGGGACGAAATTCAGTATGACTATGCGCTTTGGCGCTTGCGGAATCGGCTGATGTTTCAGCGTTCGATCAATGGGGGAACCTGGTTTGACTTTAATCATGTGAAATCCGCCGGCGCCCATGGTCTCCATCCGAAAATACTGGGCGGGGTGGATTTCGCCAAAGAGCCGGAACGGTTCCCAATGCTTGCGACGAAGGCAAAAAAGGACTGGGCCGCGAATGACTACGCGAACGCGTCGGGTGCCGACGAACCCGCCGCGATGAAAATCAGGAAAGAACGGCAACCGAAGGGGGGACAAATTTGTTTTACCAACGAAGCCAATGTGCAGAAAGGGATTCAAAACGCGGTCGAGTATTTTGAAGAGCAAGCGAAGGCCCCGAGCGACTTTGACGAAGTGGAAGATGCCTATCCGATGGGCTTGTCCGATGCCGACGGGATTTGCGAATGCGACGAGTGCCTCAAAGTGGCCGGGGAGGGGCCCTACAGCCGGGATCGTTTGGTCTGGTCATTTTACAATCGTGTGGCCCGAGGACTCGATGCCCGCCTGCCTGGAAAAAAGATTGGCCTCTTCGCGCCTTACTCCGAACTCACCCGTCCCCCAGACGGATTAAAAATTGAGCCAAACCTGGTGGCCGCAAGCGTGCGCGGAATCACCTGGAGCGGTTCACCTGAGGATCAGCCCTATTATCCGTTTACGAAGGATCACAAAGAAAATATGGATGCCACAGGCAACGCCGGGGCGGAGTTGCGGGCGGTCACTTACACGACCTGGAACGGAACGCCCCAATTTCTGAACCTGCTGGATGCGGCCGAGGCCTATCATGCCCTTGGGGCGAGACACTTTCATGTGGAGGTCATGAACCGCAATGAGCAGTTGTGGCCCATTTTGTGGACCTTGGCGCAGTATGCCTGGAATGCGGACCAGAATACGGAGGATCTACTGGAGAGCTATTGCCAGGAGTATTACGGCCCGGAAGGTGGAGCCGTGGTTCTGGACTTGATGAAAGGGATCGATGCCAATGCCCGCAAGTTGCCGAGAATTGTCTATGGGAGCTTCGACGCGACCCAAATGATCGTGACGGCCGAATTGGCTTTGCTGGCTGAAAATAATCTCAGAGCCCCGATCGAGAAGGCGAAAGGCAAGGAAAAGGAGCGGCTGGAATTGTTTCGGGATACGCTCGCCATGTTTGCCAGCACGGGAGTGGCCATTCGCGACTATTGCGAAGCCCTCAATCAGCGTACACCGGAAGCCATTAAAAATTTCCAAGAGTCGGTGGCCAATTGTGAGAAGCTATGGAAGGAGAAAAATTTGCAGGCCACCTGTTCACCTCGGGTTCTCGCGCGGCTGAAGTCCCTTTCTGTGGCGAGTGAATTTGTTTCCGGAGGGCGCCCTGAACTTGCGGACGAGGGCGTGTGGCGCGAAGAACTCTTCGCCATGGAAGAGGTGCCGGACCCAATTCCGAATTTGTTTAAATTCCCGGAGATGTGGAAATTCAAAATTGACCACCAGCGTGTGGGCTTGGATGAAGGTTGGGAAAAACCAGATTACAAGGATGAAGATTGGCGCACGATCTCGACCTGGAACTCTTTCGAGCCCCAAGGGAACAGGCTGGTCGATGGGCAATTCTGGTATCGTTTGGAATTCAAAGCGCCCATTTTTCCTTCTGGAAAAAGGGCGTTTCTTCGGATCGGATCTCTCGACGATGAGGGAGACATTTATATCAATGGGACCCTCGCTTACAGCCGCCAATACGTAAAAGTCGATGATTGGAAAACGTCATTCGCTTTTGATGTGACGGACTTTATAAAACAAGGTGAGGACAATGTCATTGCGATCAGAGGGAATGATGCCGCTGGAGGCGGCGGACTCTGGCGGCCAGTCGCCCTCTACACAAATTGAAAAATTGTTTATGAAGCTCATGAGCCCTCTTAAGTATGAATAATGTCGTCTTGGCCGTGGGAGCCCATCCTGATGACATTGAGTTTTCTTCTGCAGGAACCCTGCTCAAACTGCGGGAGAAGGGCTGGGAAATTAATATGTGGAATCTGGCCAATGGCAGTGCCGGATCGAAGTCTCGTCCCGCAGAGGAAATCGCGGACCAACGCTGGCAAGAAGCCCAGAATTCGGCTCGGATTTTAGGTGCGATCATGCATCCACCACTTTTTCCTGATCTGGGGATTTTTTATGATGCCCCATCACTTGCGCAGGTGTCTTCAGTCGTTAGGGCCGTTAACCCGGCTATCATTTTGACCCATCCGCCTTCGGATTACAGGGAGGATCATCAAAACACTTGTCGTTTGATGGTGACTGCGGCCATTGCCAAGGGACTTCCAAATTATCAGGTGACTCCATCGCATGACGGCAATGACGACCAGATCGCCATATATCACACTCCTCCTTTAGGATGTCGAACCGGCCTCAATGAATCGGTCCGGCCGTCTCTCTTTGTGGATATCAAGTCGGTGATTCCAGGAAAAATTCGCATGCTGATGGCTCACGAAAGCCAGATCCCGTGGTTGGCGCAAACCCAGTCGATGTCCAGCCTCGAGGAAGTCCTGCTGAAGGAGGCGAGAATGCTTGGAGCGCTGAGCGGCTCTTTCAATTTTGCCGAAGCATTTATTCCCCATCAAAAGCGGGGATATTCGGAAGAGAGCTTCACCCCTCTAGAAGATGCTCTTCAGGATGAAATTATCCAATCCCTTGAGGAATGAGACAAAACTCAGATGACCGCAATCGACATCGCTCGATTGCCGAACGAGGCTTGGTGCCATCGTTTGTCCTGTGCAAATATTTGGTTCCGGTAGAACCTGTTGATAATGAGAGTCCTACAAGACAGATCGCCCCTCAGCGAATGTCTCTCTCCCGTGTCGTAGGTGAAGATTGCGTTCTGATATCTTGCCATGTAATCGGAACAAAAACTCATTGCTAAAACGCCGTTGCTGATACACTCTTAATAAATCATCCTGAGATAACCAGCGCTGCCTGTGAGCAAACTGCCGGCTTAAAGGACCTCCCTAAATAAAAGTTCAATTCTATTCATAATTATCAATCAGTTCGCTCGCTTTCTAATTGCGCCCCAAATGTCAGTAGCCTTGTACATCCATTGAAGAATTATCTCTCTATGCGGCAGGTATTATGTATTCGACTCGCCGTTCTGGTGGCTGGTTTCGTTGGCCTCGCTTGCGCATCGGCGGCAGTAAGCGTCAAGGAATTCGAGGTGGAGTCGCTGACCCGATATCGTCTTTCATTTGATGCTGAAGCGGCTCAAGGTTCTGAGACGCGCTGGCAATTGCAAATCCTGACAGCCAGAGGCCTCTTGCCTTATGAGGGGCTCTTTGATGCGGATTGGCAGAAAATTTCTTCGGGGAAACGGACCTACCAGCATGAGTTTTTGACGCCTCGTGATGGGCAGTTGCTAAAATTTGAAACCGAATCTCAGGGTGAAAATCCGCAGATTAATGCCATCAAGCTCGAGAAGATCCTGGATGATAATCTGGTGCTGAATGGAGATCTTACGGCGGGAGCGGACAACTATTCAGGCTGGAATACGCATTTTTTGGCGAAATTGACGGAGAGTGATGACGGGTTTCCGGTCCTCCAATGTGAGGCGGCCGGATATGCTGTCACGGACCCCATTCCAGTCCAGGCCGGTGCAACCTACCGCTTTACGGAAGGTTCCACTCCTGGGGGGAGGGTTCTGATCTACGACCGTGACTTGCTGCGAGTGGGCATCATGTTTGAGGGTGGGATTTCTTTGCGGCCCGCGGAATTTGTCCTGCCGCCGGAAGCGGCTTTTATTCGGCTAGAATATTCTGATGGCCGGAGCACACGCATTCCGGCAATCAGCCAGGTGGGGATCGAGTTGGTCAAGGCTGGACCCGTTCAACCCGAGGAAAAGTTTGCCGCCTATGCAGGTGAAATTGTTCTGAAACCCCAGTCCGCCTTGTCGGAGGTTCGGGCGGCTCGGGAAATCCAGCACTGGGTCAGGGAAATCTCCGGTCAGGAAATTCCGGTTTTGGCGAAACCTTCCCAGGATCAGCATCCGAAGATCTATGTCGGAACGGGGTGGGCCGGGGAGAATTTTGTTGCGGATCTGAAGGTCTTGGAAGGATCCGACGGATTTGCAGTGCGCAAAAAGGGAAGCGACATTTACGTCTTTGGGGCGCGTCCGTCCGGGTCGTTGTTCGGAGCGATCCGACTGCTGGAAGACAATTCTGACCTGATCTTTGCCCGTCCGCAAAGTCCCTTTGGGACGGTTTATTCAAAAAATCCCAAGCTTGTTTTCGAACATGCGGATACGATTCTGCGTCCGGCCTTTCTTTATCGAATGGGTCATGGTCCTGTGGCCGAGCGTACCGATGACGGGATGTGGCAGGGACGCGCCGGCCTGAATACGTCCCCCCGATTGTACAATAATTTCCGCCGTCGCGAAATGGCAGGAGCGCCCGCATTCGAGAGTAGCTTCATGTCAATTATTGAACGTGTTCCCGGATTTGAATTCGCCAGAACTTCGGTGGAGCATCCCGAATTCTACGCCATGGTGAACGGAAAACGACAAATACGACCGAAAGGATATATTTGTTACACGGCTCCGGGAATTGCTGAAGCCATCGCAAAAGGGCTCATTTCCGTGGTCAAAGAATATGAAAGCCGTGGAGAAAAGCTCGATTTTCTGGGACTTCGCACCCGCGATGGATGGCTGGTTTGCAGTTGTGATTCCTGCATGGCCCCCATCCTCCTGCCCGATGGGTCTCAGTTAGAACCCAAAGCGCTGACTTCGGAGAAAGACCAGTTGTTTTTTTCCACCCGCATGGTGCAAATGCTCAACCGGGTGAGCGAGGAGTTTGCCAAAACCTATCCGGACATACCCCTCACGGCCGGAGCCTATATTTACGGGTCAACTCCCCCGGCCATCCCGCATGGCGAATCGCTGGTTCCCATGTTTTGCGCCTATCCGAGTGCGTCCCTTCGGGTTCCCATCCTCGATGGGGAGCGCAACGACTTTTCGGTCGGCAAAGAATGGGAGAATAAATTCCGTGAATACCTGAAGCGAACAACTGCCGGACGGAAGATTTCTATGTTCGACTATCATTATGTGGGCGGGTTTTCGACCGTAGCGGATGCGGCTCGGGAAGACTGGCTGGCGATGCAGAAAACCGGTGGGGCCTACCAAATGCATTTGGATGGGATGGGATCCGATGAGGCGAAGGCTTCCGGGATCAATCCCTGGGACTATGATGCCCCTGAAAAATGGATCATGAGCCGACTCATGTGGGACCCCGCGCTCGACCCGCAAAAACTGCGAGAAGAATATTGCCAGCGCGCCTATCAGAAAGCGGCGCCGGAAATGCTCGAATTCTACAACCTGATCCGGGCGGCATGGAGCAACCCGGACATCAAAGCGCCGGTGAATTGCCATACAAAAGCTCCCGAATTGTTCGAGACATTTATTGTCAAGCCGGGCAATGAGAAGAAGCTTCGTGGTTTGCTCGTCAAGGCCGAAGGCAAGGCGAAAAACCCACATTCCAAAATGCTGATTCAGCGGGTGCTTTTGGCTTTTGATCAACAAGCGGACAGTATGCAGCGGGTTTCCATTCCTTTCATCCCTGAATCGACGAATGAGTGGGATATTCCCGGTTCGACCTTCTGGTTGCAGGCTCTGAAATTTGACGGATTTAAGAAGGTGTCGACCTGGAATGATTTCGAAAATACTCCGTCCGAACATCCCACGTTCGTATCGGTCATGCGGGATCAGGATAATCTTTATGTGCGTTTTGACGCCCAAAAGGCTGGCGAGAGCGATCGCGTCGAAATCGTCATTCAGGCGAAAAGGCACTCGATTCCCTATTACTTTGCCTTGGATCGTCAGGGGAAGTCCTACGATATGAAGAATAATGCACCCTGGGGTGGGCTAGCCTGGACCGGCAAGGTGCAGGATGAGCCTGATCACTATGTCGCCATGTTTCGCATTCCGTTTGCTTCCATTGAGACGCTGGATACGAATGGAAGCGAATTCGACCTGATGGCCAAATTTGCCCGCCTGGTTTCCGGGAAGGATGGCAGCGAGGAAAGCTCATTGCTCGGTTTTTCAATCACTCGAACGCATTACAATAACTATTGGTCCACCCTGACCGTGGAAAAGGATTGATGATGAGAAAACGATATTTGCTGTTCATGATCGTGGTTCTGACACCCTTTATGGGGATGAGCCGGGCGTTTTCAACCCCGGGAGAATCCTTGTGGCAGGCGGAAACGGTAACCAAGGCCACTGAGTTGACCGAGTTGACAACGGAAGACGTTCCCGTCGAGCCTGGGAAAAAGCTGGAAATTTCTTTTTCCGGACAGACCACGGGAGATTTTACGGTTGAGAGGAATGCCCGGATCCGGATCTTGAACACGAGCAAGGTGGGCAGCATGCTGATTGTGCAGTTGTTTGATGCGCAGGGCCAACGCCTTGAGGAGATCAAGCTCCCGATTTTGACCGAATCGCTCCACGAATACGGTCGCGTGATTTATCCCCCCTCTGAAGCCGCGGTCCTGAAAATATTTCTCGTGGCAGGCACGTCGGGCGAAGTGACGGTGGAAAACCTTCGGGTCACACAGGAGCTGGAGGGCGTGGAGGCAGAATCAGTCAACCCTCACCCGCTCTTTAGCTACGGAGATTTGAATTCCTACGGCTACGGGGGAGGATTTTTTGAACGTCCTGATGGAAAGACGGTCTGGAATACCAGATTCACTGGGCAATCCTCACACTTCCCCGTGCAAGGCGGCGAATCCTATGAATTGTTCGGTCGCGGGATCGGCTATGCAGGAAAACGTTCAAAAATACTTCTTCAATTATTCGAGGAAGGAGCGAGGAGGCCTTTTCATACCATTCGTTTGAAAATGAGTCCCGAAGGAGAATCCATGAAAGTTCTTCTTCCTGAGGGCGCGGTCAGCGCCAATTTCCTTGGATACTATATGATTGCTGAAGAATTGAAGATCATGAAATCAGCCGAGTCCAATCCCCAAAAATGAAAACAACAACCTCTCTCCCTTTTTCTAGTGCCCCTCAATTGGGTCGCCCGCTTGTTTCTGCCCTGATTCGCATCGTGTTGGTTGTGGCCGCACTCGGTGCTCCCTCTCTTTCGGTGGCGCAGTCCACCCTCCCGGTCTCCGTGAAATCCCATGGGGCCATTGGGGATGGCACAACTGACGATACGGCCGCCATCGAGGCCACCGTTCTGGAGGCTGCTAAAGGAAATGGGGTGGTCTTCTTCCCTCCAGGGGAATACCTGGTCAGCCGAACCGTTTATTTGCAGTCTGATATGACGGTCAGAGGCGCCCAGGGAGCAATTTTGAAAAGACCGCCAGCCGTCACGCAGAAGCTGACAAAACCTGTCAAGAAGGGGGAGACGGTCGCCTATGTCGAAGACATCACAGGCTATCAGGCTAATCAGGGGTTCGTTTTGGTTGATGGGTCCGAGGCTGGGGACAATGGGACGATTGGAAGGATTGTGGCCGTGGATCAGAACGAGAAGAAAATCAGCTTTGAAGTTGAAGGCTCTTTCGGAGCAAAGGAAGTCTGTCCGGCCGATGGGAAGTCCGTCATTTCCACCGCATTTCCCATCTTGGCGACAAACCCGACAAAAGTTGCGATTTCGAGCCTGGTGATCGAAGGGTTGACTTTTGAGTGTCAACCACAACCGGGCGAGCCCAAGGCGTACTTCCTAGCTCCGATCTATATCGGCGCACCAACAACGGAGAACGACCAACGCAATGTCACCGTACGCCATAATATCATTCTCAACTCGGCTTCTGTCGGGATCTCCGTGCAGGTGAGGGAGAATGTGACCATCGAGAGCAATCAGATCTCCCATTGTGCATTCGCGGGAATCCATGTGGGAGCCACGGCGGCCAATGCAACGATTCGGAATAATGTCATCGAAGATGGCGAAGGAATGGCGGTGTGTTTGGGGAAATCTGGAACGATCGTCACGAACAATTTTTTTAAAAATTATGCTGTGGGGTGTGGCGTCATTGGCGAGGGCGGCTCAAATAGCGTGATCAGCTTCAATGTCTTCGAGGGGCTGGCTACTGGGATTGCCTTGCAGACGAATGCCGCTGGTCACGCCGTGATCACGGATAATGTCTTTTTTAAAGGTCAGGGAACGGACATCCTCCTTGATACGTGGGATTTTTGCGTGGTCGCAAATAATATGTTCGCCGATGGAGAAGTCAGCGGGGTGAGCCTGCGGGGGGCGAAGTATGTCTCGATCGTCAATAATCAGTTTTTCAATTATCGGGGCGATTTCTGTATTCTCGTGACGGGGTCTGCCTCAGATCCACAGAGGATGACTGAATTCGGTCGGATCGGAGGGAATATTGTGGTCGGAGGGCGGCAGGCGTCGCTTTCATTGGAGAGTTGTCGTCAGATTATTGTCTCAGAGAATCAATTGCTCCCGTTTGAAGGGGGCGTGGCAATCAACATTGCGGCGACGGCGTCGAAGATCCAACTGACGGATAACATCGTGGAGGGTGAGATCGTCAACGCGAGTGCTCCGAAGAACTAGCCACCGAGGCGCGAGTTCCCAGCACCTTTGATGAAATGATCAACAATCAAGAAACCATTCTCTTTCAAGGTGACTCTATCACCGATTGCCGCCGCGACCGTGAGGCGGCCGACACGCCGAACGATCTTCATGCCCTGGGACAAGGATATGCCATGATGGCAGCGGCTCAAATTCTGAGTGCGAGACCGGGGTCGGATCTGAAATTTTTCAACCGGGGGATGAGCGGCAACCGTGTGGTCGATCTCTTCGCCCGCATCAAGTCCGATTTAATCAACCTCGCTCCGGATGTCGTGAGCATCCTCATCGGAGTGAATGACACCTGGCACGAACAAACATCTCAAAACGGAGTGGCGGTTCCGAAATATGAACGAGTGTATCGCCAACTGCTTACGGAAGTCCGCGAAGCAATGCCTCAGGTTCGATTTGTTCTTTGCGAGCCATTTGTTGTCGACTGCGGAGTGGTGACAAATGACTGGATCGTGGAGATCGACCAGAGGCGAGCGGTGGTCGCCGGGTTGGCTCGCGAATTTGAAGCAACCTTTGTTCCCTTCCAATCAGTTTTTAACGAAAGTGCCCAGCTGGCTGCGCCGTCCTATTGGGCAAGAGATGGAGTGCATCCTTCGGCGGCCGGTCATTTGAGGATGGCTGACGCCTGGGTGAAACATATGGACGCATTGGAGGACAGCGATGAAAGGCTGGCCAACTAAGGTCATTGCTTCTCCTCTTCCAATTTCAAGCAACAACATGCCAAAGCAATTTCCCAACGTCTGGAACGAGAGTTTTGCGGGATCCATTGACTCGACTCTCAAAAACGAGGCGGCGCGGTATTTCCGCATCCATCAACTTCCTGCCGATCCACAAGAATGGGCGACGCTCAGGCTTGAGCTCAGAGAGAAAATCTGGAAATCGCTTGGGGTTCGTCGTCAAGCGGATCTGGATCTGGATTACCAGGAAACCGGTTCGACTGCGATGGAGGGATACTCCATCAAAAACGTCTATTTTCAAAGTCGGGAAAACTTTTATGTCACCGGGAACCTGTATGTTCCGGAGGGGAAGGGGCCTTTTCCGGGGGTCATTTGCATGCATGGGCACTGGGCGCAGGGAAGACTGGCGGAACGCATTCAATGCCGAGGACACACCCTGGCCAAGAACGGCTATGTCTGTCTGACGGTGGACGCTTTTGGAGCCGGAGAAAGGGCGACGACTCACGGAGAATACGAATACCACGGCGAAATGCTGGGCGCATCACTGTTCAATATCGGGGAAACTTTGATGGGCGCGCAATTGATTGACAACATGCGGGGTGTCGATCTGTTGTGCGCGCTGGATTTTGTCTCCTCAGATAAGATCGGAGCTACGGGAGCCAGTGGTGGTGGCAATCAGACCATGTGGTTAGCGGCCATGGATGACCGCATTGCGGCATCGGTTCCGGTTGCGAGTGTCGGGACTTTCGAGGCTTATATTGGCGGAAGCAATTGTGTCTGCGAAACCCTTCCCAACGGTTTGACTTATATGGAGGAATCCTCCGCTCTTGCGTTAGCGGCACCGAATGCAATGAAGATTTGCAGTTGTCTCGGCGAAATCTACGGCGCGTTTTTTCCCAAAGAGATGATGCGGAGCTTTGCCGAGGCGCGCAAAGTGTTTCAAGCCCTTGGGGTGGATGGAAACTTGGCATATCAGGTGTTCAATAAACCTCATGGGTATTGGTCGGAGATGCGTGAGGCGATGCTCGGGTGGTTCGATCTCCACCTCCAGGGGATCGGCCACGGCACCCCCAAGGCGGAAATCCCGTTTGAGTGCCTTCCTGAGAAAGATTTGATGGTCTTTCCTGACGGATGCCGCGATCCGAGAGTGCTTTCCATTGCGGAATACTGCCGCAATAGAGGAGCCGAGCTCAGCGCGTACGCCATTGAGCACAACCCGCCTGAAGAAAAACAAAAATTGGTCGAGTTAGCGGCAATGCTTGGGACCGGTGAAGCGCTCGAGCGAAAAGAGTTGCATCGTTATGGATCCCTGGGAGACGGATGGGAGCGCTTCGCATTGGAAACCAAGTGTGGAAGAATGATTCCGCTGATTGTTCGGGAACCATCGGATGTGGGTACGGCATTGCCGCGTTCCAAAAACTATTTTCTCTTGGCAGGGGTCACTGGCAAACAGGACTTGGTTGGAA
>Ga0222650_1000652_pt1 | contig 24841 bp, 18 predicted proteins | sample AntAcemetagen367_FD_179820 | JGI IMG/M metagenome (GOLD analysis project Ga0222650, IMG submission 179820) | Saline water microbial communities from Ace Lake, Antarctica - #367 | ecosystem: Environmental > Aquatic > Non-marine Saline and Alkaline > Saline | place: Antarctica: Ace Lake... | reverse complement strand
ATCGTGTCTTGGTGAAGGTTGGCAATCCCTCAAATGCCGGAGTGGTGAGTGGGCGGGTGCTGCAGGGCGGCCAGCCGGTGGTGGGTGCGAGGGTGTTTGTGGAAGGGAACGACAAGCAATGTCTCACCTTGGGTGATGGCAGTTATGTGATGACGGGCTTGTCCACTTCTTCCGGAACGACGCTTGGCGCGATGTTTGATGGCGATGTCTTCCAGCCCGCGGTGGTCATGCCGGTGACTCCACAACCGGAGCTTGGTGGCGTGGACTTTTTTGGTCATGCCGCTGCTCCTGTGGGTTCGCCCGATGAGACGATGACGGTCTCGCCGGATTTCGCCAGCACTGATACCGCTTCGTCTTTGGTGCTTACCGCCCGGATTTGGGATAACACGATTGCGGAAGATCTCCTCATTCCCTTGGGTGAGACTTGGAACTATCTCGATACCGGTGTTGATCCCGGGGCGACTTGGATGACTGACGGGTTTGATGACGGCGGGTGGCTCAGCGGTCAGGCCGAGCTGGGATATGGTGACAGCCAAGCGACGGTGGTGGCATTTGGAGGGGATACCGCCAACAGGCATATCACGACATGGTTTCGCAGGGCGTTTCTTGCGACCAATGTGGCAGAAGTTTCCCGTCTCAAACTTTCAGTCAAGCGAGACGACGGTGTCCGTGTTTTCCTCAATGGCAACGAAATTGCCCGTGATAATCTCACCACCGGAACGGTGAGCGCGGGCACGGAAGCCAGCAATGAGGTCTCATCCTCAAATGAGGAAATCCTCATTCGTTTCAATGTCGATCCCTCACTTTTACTCGAAGGGCAGAACATTCTTGCGGCCGAGATTCATCAGGAAGGTCGCGATAGCAGTGACCTGAGCTTTGATCTCGAACTCAGCGCTGCGCGCACCCTTGCCGGGGTGACTCCCACTTGGTCGGTCACGCCGTCGGGTGCAAGTGTCTCTCCCGTAGGTTTATTCACCGCGACCGACCCCGGGAGCTATACCGTCACCGCGACTTCCGGTGCCCTGACGGCCGATACCACCATTTTGGTTGGGTCGGATAATGTCGTCACTTTGACCTCTCTCGATGACTTTCTGTGGGAGAATGGGAGTGCCACCGCGACGATCCGGATCACCCGGTCGGGAAATCTCTTAAGTCCCCTTATCGTGCCCCTTGTAGTGGGTGGTGAGGCGACCAGTGGAGTGGATTTTTCTAGTCTGCCCACGAGTGTCACGATCCCGGCCGGCCAGTCTGCCGTTGATTTTTTGATTTCTGCTTTGGATGATTCCGGGCGGGAAGGAAATGAGCGTGTCTCGATCACTCCGGATTCGGCTGGTTCGTTCTCGGTCGGGTCACCGGCGCTTGCGAGGGTCACGATTCTTGACGATGAAAATGCGCTGACGGCACAGCCAGAAGCGGGGACAAATATCACCGTCACGGTGAATCAAAGTGGAGCCCTTGCAGGGAGTCTTTTGGCGGCCGAGGAGTTCGTCGTCGCAGGGGATTACTGGAAATATAGCGACGGGGGTGCGGAGCCGCCAGCCGGTTGGCGTGGGCTGGCGTTCGATGATAGCGTATGGCAGGAAGGCCTTGCGCAATTTGGATATGGTAATGGCCGTGAATCGACGACGGTCAGTTTTGGGGGTGTCTCGGGGAGCAAGGACATCACGACCTACTTTAGGCGGAGGTTCTTTCTCGATGATCCCGCCCAATATGTCGCGCTCACGGCGAGTGTTTTGGTGGATGACGGAGCGGTGATTTATCTCAATGGTATCGAGGTTCAGCGGATCAATCTTCCTGGGGGAACGATTGGGTTTTCAACCCGGGCGGACGTGACGGTTGGGGGTTCTGATGAAGAGACCTTCTTTGACCAGGCTCTCGATCCGGCCGGGTTGATTGCAGGTGAAAATATCTTGGTCGTGGAGGTGCATCAAAGTTCCCCGAGTAGTTCTGATCTGGGCTTCGATCTGTCTCTGACCGGTATCCGGAATACCCCCGGGACGAATGGTGGGATACGTTGGAGTCAGCAATCCGGTCCGGGTGTTACGACCTTCACCGATAGCGGAAGCCTCACTTCTGGGGTGAGCGTCAATCAAGTGGGAACCTATCTTCTCCGCTTGGAAGATCTCGCTTCCGGGCGTATTGATAAGATCACCGTTACGGGAGAGGAGGCCCGAAATTACGAGCTGTGGATCGGAGGCTATCCGGGTGCGGATGCAGGACCACTTGCTGACATCGACGGGGATGGTCTTGAGAATCTCCTCGAGTATGCCCTTGGGGGCGATCCCACCGATGGTGAAGACGTGCCACGGCCACGAGCGACAGAAGATCCTGAAAATGAGGGAGACCTAGTCTTCACCTACCGGCGTCTTCGGGAACAAAATTCCGGGGATGGAAGCGGCACAACCGGAGACGGCTATGCGATCTCTGGCATAAGCTACACCGTGCAGGCCTCGGATGGTTTAGGCGGGTGGTCATCTGCCGCGAGTGCGCTGACGATGAAGCCTGAGAGTGCTCCGACTGATAATGGTGATGGGACGGAAACGATTGTTCTCCGTTTTAGCCCTCCCTTGGAAACGGACATGCGATGGTTCATGCGCTTACAGATTCAGCAGGAGTAGACACGTTTTCTCTCTAAAATGGGTTTTCATAACTCGGGTCATTTTTCTTCCGTTTTTACGATTCTTCGCGGACGAGAGTTTGAGCTCGACCTCTTAGCAGGACAGTCCAATGGGGATATCCATGGGAAGTCGGCGAAGCGCTCCGCCCCAACGAGGGGGCCTAACTTAGCCCGGGGCAGAGCGAGGAACGACCGCCGTCCTGGGGTGCGCGCGAACGTTCCGAGGGCGAGCTAAGCGGGTCGATTCTTTCACAAAGAAGACACGCCGACTGGAAAGACTTTGGGAAAAGATGCCACTACCCGGTCTCGGGCATGAAGGTGGGCATGACGATTCCGGCTGGTTCCATGGCTTCTCCGCGAATCTGGCTGAGGTGGATTTCGAGATTGCGGGCACCGAGTTGGTAGAGTCGCTCGACGAGTTTTGTTTCCTGAGCCGGGACGAGGAAAACAGGGGGATTCCCCTTGAAGTGAAAGAGCTGTGCGATGATGAGTTGAAAGGCGGTCTCATCGTCGCGCATCACTCCGGGCCCGAGCATGCGGCTTCCGGGGTGGTCGATGGAGAAGAGAAAGGCGGTGATATGACCTTCTTCTTCGTAAACCATTCCCCGCCAGACTCCGGTGGTGTTCTTGAGGAAATGCTGCCAATCTTTTGCGCGTCGGATGCCGCTGATTTCTTCTTCAAGTCGGAGAAGGGCATCGAGATCATCGAGGGTTGCGGGGCGGACTTTTTTGGAGATTTGCGGAAGAGTTTTGTCCGCTGGTAAGATCATGTCCTGATAGATCGCAAGCGGACGAAATCCGGCCCGCGTGTAAAGCGAGTATGAATCGAGATTGAGCGCGCTGGAAACGAGGCGGATCGGTTTGTCTCCCGCTCGCCGAATGACCTCCTCGAGGAGACTTCGGGCGATTCCTTGGCCGGAGAAGTGGGCGCTGGCATTCATGATGCCGAGGGAGAGGTGCGTTTCGCGAGGGTGGTAAAAACAGGAGCCGGCAAGCTCACCGTTGATTTCGGCAACGAGGCAGCAACCGGGATCGAGTGCTTCATAGACCTCGGGAAAGACCCGGCAGGTTAAAGGATCGTCACCTGGAAAGCAGCCGCGATTGAGGTTCTTTTTATACCAATCGTTGGTGGAGTGGAAGATGAGGCGGGCAAGTTCGTCCCATTCGTTCGTTCGCAGTTTCCTAAGAATCATGACTCTTCATAGCGGATTTTTAGTCATCCCTGCAGGATTTTTGGAGAAAAGGAGGGTGTTGGTGATCGCTCCTTCAATGGCCCCGGGGTCGCGCCGATTGTCAGGGGATGACAATTGGCGCCTCTCTGGTTAGACTCTTACGCACCCTCACGATCAATGAACGATACCATCAAACGAATCCTGGTCCTTTGTCTCGTCTTCGTGACCGCTTTCTCAAGTGTCCATGTCTACCGGGCCTGGCGTGATGGGCAGCCCATCTTCTGGTTTGGTGAGCAGGAAACCAAACAGCAGTTCGAGCCGGAGCATGCCACCTTGCAGATGGAGCCTGCCATCGATCCCAGTATGGTTCCCGGGTTGATCCGCGCGAATGATGAAATGGTGGCGCTGGTGGATCGAGTCACTCCGGCGGTGGTCAGCATTGATACCGAGATCTTGAAACGTGAGCGTATTTTTGATCCTTATCGTGGGAGAATTTATGAGCGGGATCGTATCACGCCGGGCTTGGGCTCGGGGGTGATCGTTTCCGAAGAGGGTCACATTATCACGAACCACCATGTCATCGAGGGCCATAAGCGGATCCGTGTCACTTTGCACGATGGGCGCTCTCTGCCCGCCACTTTGATCAATTCGGACAAGCTCTTCGACATCGCCGTCCTCAGGATCCAGGGGAGTGATCCCAATGAGAAGTTCGAGGCCCTGAAATTTGGTGACTCAGAAGCGGTGAGAGTGGGGCAGTTGGCGATCGCGGTGGGCAATCCGTTTGGCCTTGGGGAGTCGGTTACGGTCGGGCGGATCTCGGCACGGGATCGTTCGCTTTCGGACGGCCAGCGCGATCTTTTCCAAACTGATGCTGCCATTAATCCCGGGAACTCCGGCGGTCCGCTCCTAAATCATCTCGGGGAGATTATCGCGATCAATGCCTCCATTTATACCGAGGACCGCGAAAACCCTGGTTTTCAGGGGATTGGCTTTTCCATCCCATCAAATGATGTCAAGCGGACGATGGAATATATTCTCAAAAAGGGGCGTCCGATTCATGGCTATATCGGGCTGACCGCTCGTGACTTGAACAATTACCTCAAGGATGTCTTCAAGTATAACGGCGAGGGGGTCCTCGTCTGGGGCGTGACCCCTGGTTCGCCGGCAGATGAAGCGGGGCTGGAGCCCTATGACATCATTCTGGCTTTCCAGGGTGAGGGCGTGAAAACCACGCAAGGATTCCTGAATCGGGTCCAGCGGTCCGAAGTAGGAATCGAAACCGGAATTAGCATCTGGCGCGGGAACGAGATCATAAATTTGACTGCTGAAGTGGGTGAGGCCAACCCCTTCGACCAGCAAGAGCAACTGGCCGATAATGGTCGCCTCGCCTCAGATGAAGCCATTCTGAAAGCAATCGGAATCTCCGTTCGTAATCTCCCTGGAAACTATCGCGGGAGCGGTGTTCTCGTTCGGCAAGTCCTGCCGGGCAGTCTTGGTGAAAAACAGGGCATCCAACCAAACGACCTTCTTCTTGAAATCAACGAAGCCCGAATCGGTAGCGATCAGGATTTCTACCTCCGACTGGTGGCAACGGCGGCCGTAAAAGAAACGAAACTTGAAGTGCATCGTGGAAAGCGACTTTGGAAGAACGTGACCTTTCCCGCGATTCCACGTACCAAAGGACCCACCGATTAAGCCCCATCAATTTTCACCATGAGCACTTACGATTCATACGAACCCCAATCGAAGTTTGGCCTCTATGTCATCCTCGCCTTCGTCGCCGCGGCTCTCCTCGGGACCGGGGTTTATTTTTTAAATTCGGGGGGAGACGATGAACCCGTGGCGCAGAAGGTTCCGGTGCGGAAAGAAGCCGAAGCCGAGCCGGTAGTCGAGAAGCCGGAGCCCATTGACCCTTTTGATGCCGAGCCCAAACCCATAATCCAGCCGCTCGATACGGTCATGCCTCCGACTCCGGAGCAGATGTTAATTGATGCCGGGATGGGAGCTGCTGAGCTTGATCCCAAGGTTTTGTTGGAGAAAATTGGGCGTTCTTTGGAGATGTCTGACCTTGAGAAAGCAACGACGTTGATCGGTCAGAAAGCGCTTGATGATTCTCACTTGAGGGGGCTTCAAGCGCTCGCTGATAAGGGCGATTTTCGTCTGAGTGCGATGGATCCGGTGGTTGAGATCGGCGAACTCGAGGCCAATCGCCGATCGCGTTGGGCCTTGAATTTTCAGGGTGAACAGGGGGCACGGATTTACTTCGACCTTCTGCGTGGCGAGACTGGGAAGTGGGGCGTTGATAAAATTAAACTCCCTGTTGAGGAGGCTGCGGGCCGGGCTCTCTTTATCGATTCCTTGGGGATTACCGATGCCTTTCTGCAGGCCGTTCTCGGTCAGGATTTTGATGATGCCAAATCCTTCGTGGACCCGGCGATGGTCTCGGATGCCAAGATCGCCGGGCTCTGTATCATCTTCGAGGAGGCCAAGTACCACCTCCGTCCGCAGAAGCCTCTCCGTGCCATGTTCAACCGCGATCTAACCGCTGGGTTTATTGCCCATGTCGAGGATGAGACCGGCGAAAAAGCGGCCGACTTTGGGCTCAACGTCCAGCGTGCCGGAGCCGATAAACCCTGGCGGGTGACTGAAGTCAACCTGGACTCCCTTCTGGCAGATTATGCCGACCGGGTCGCCGGAGGAGATGTTCATTTTACGCCTTTGGTGAAAAACCCGGCAGGGGGCGACACCTTGATCCTCTACTTTGGGTTCGATGAAGACGGGCTGACACCACGAACCCAGCGCCAGCTCGATATCGTGGCGGGCCTTCTCAAAACCGAATCTGGGAAAAAGCTCACCCTTTCGGGTCACACCGATTCCCTCGGGACCGATCAATATAACGAGAGCCTCTCGGGTCGCCGGGCCGGGGCGGTTGAAAAGTATCTCCTTGGAGCGGGCGTCCCGTCCACCCAGATCATCGCGATGGCCGAGGGTGAAGCGAAACCCCGCCTTCCCAATGCCACTGCCGATGGCGAGGACAATCCCACCGGTCGCCGCGCCAATCGCCGCACCGAGATTTACCTCGATTTCTAGAATCCTCTTAGAGGCTTAGGCCACTGAAATGAAATGGCAGCCCCGAAGTTCGGGCTCAATCTTGAAACGGATCGGGAGGAACTTCTCGATCACTTCAATGTTGGTCTTGACGTGATTGGAAGGAGCTGAGGTGTGGATCTTACCGCCCCCCGCGAGAGCCATCGGGAGGAGAAGTTGGTCGGCGAGATTTCGGCCCACCACGGCATCGCTGCGAAGGTAGTTTTGCATCATCTTGGCGACCTCCTGCGCCACTCTGTTTGAGCCCTTGCCATGGGCTCCAAAGGCGGTGACCCGCTCACTGATATTGGCGAAGGTGACCTCGGCCGCGAGCACGTTCCCGGGGCAATCCGAGTTGTGAGGCGACTCGATGAAGATGGTGTTCTCAGGCCAATCAAGATGCTTGCGGACCGCTCTGGTTTCTTTGTGAGCGACATCCGGAGAAATGTGGGCGTTGAGGCAGTGAATACCGCGTTCGATCTCCTCACCTCGTTCCAGGATTTCGATCGGGGAAGTCTTTTCCTTTCCAAGGATTTCGAACCGGATCATTCCCCCTCCGGCAGGGACGAAGCCGTAGCGCTCAAGCGAGGCTTCGATCGTGATACCCATCTTCTTGAGAATCGGGAGATAGATGCGGGTCAGGTAGTCCATCGGTGGCGCCATCGGATTGTGAGTTCCACCTTCGAGAGTGAGGGTGCTGGCGCCCTCTGCTTGCCAAAGGGCAGGGAGAAGAGTTTGTGCGAGGAGTGTCGTACTTCCGGCAGTGCCGATGGCGAAGTGGTAATCGCCTGACTTTATCTTACCCGGGTGGAAGATGATTTCAGTGGAACCCATCTCGGCACCATCGACGGCGGCCTCGCAAACTTCCGCAGCGGCCTTCACGCAGGTGAGGTGCTGGCGGGCGAGGCCGGGTTTCGGGCGGGCACCCCGAATTTGGGTCAGCCGAAAGGGCTGGCCGGTCAGCATCGAGAGCGTGAGCGAAGAGCGGAGGATCTGACCTCCGCCGTTTTTTCCTGAGAGTGTGAGCATGATGGTTGCTGATTAAAGGCTGGTTAAGATGGAGCGGAGATTTGCTGAAAGTGTTTCCTCCAGGTGGGACTGTGCATCTTCAAGAGTTGAGGTAAGAGTGAGGAGAGCGCCTTGGTCAATTGAGATCATTGAGCGACTATATCCTGAGAGCCACCGGCTAAGCCCCTTGATTGCAATTTGGGAGATTCTGGGGTTGAGGTTAGCAGCTCCTTTGAGGCACCACTCCAAGCTAACCCATTTTGGTCCGAATCTGAGCAGCTTCATAGCGCATTCATGGGAATGGAAAGGAAGGGTTTGGTCGTCGAGTATCGCGCCCAGTAGGTGCGGGGGAAGATCAAGCCCGTTAGCCAAGATCGATTTGTAAGCCGTTCGGGTAAGTCCAGGTTTCGTGGACCTCAACCAAGCAAGGATCATACCTGTTGGAACTTCAGATGAATTTAGGTCAAGGCACTGGATACAAGTTCTGGCCCGGGAGGTTGACAGAGTTCGAGAGAGAAAGGTTATTGCAAGGGCATGAGCCTCCTCGGGAGAAACTTCAGCGAGGCCGAAAAGAGCCACGCGAAACTTTTGAGAAGTGCTTTCTAATTTGAGGAGCCCCAGGTAGTGGTTTCGGAACTGAGTCTGATTCCAATTCTGAAGGTGAAAGCGCGCAATCGACCGGATGGATTTCGACGGATCAGAAAGAGCCTTTTCTAAATCAGCTTGGCAGCCATCCGGGTCGAACTCAGCGAGCAAGCGGAGGCGTTCCCGACGGATAGGTGCCGGCTTAGAATCGCGGAGGTGATGGAGGAGAAGGAGCTGACGATCTCTCGGCAAGTTGCGAGCGCGGCGGACGAAGAAGAGGACCTCGCTCGGGGTTCCCTCTGTTAGGAACTTCTTAAGTTGAGCGGTTACGAGGGTGGCGTGATGGCGCGTTAAGAACTGAGAAGCTGCTATTCTGATTTCGCCCGATTCTGCCGATTTGAGGAGGGTGAGAACCTTGGGGATGCCTCCAGGAAAGGAAAGGAGGAGGACGTCGAGCTGCTCCTTGACGACGAGAGATTGCGATCGGCCCAGACGGCTGATCAGCGAAAGAGATGAGACAAGGTCCCCGGCGCGATCTTCAATCGAGGGAATTTCTAAGTGGGCGAGTTTGTTCAGGGCCGTTTGGGCGACGGGCCCTACCCAGTCGGCAGAGCGGAGAACGAGAAGAGCCAAGGCGGCGGGATGGCTTGTGATATCAAATTGAAGGAGGGCTTTTTGTCGGATGAAGCCGGAGGGGTGGGAAAGAGCAAGGAAGGCCTCAAGAGGATTTTCAAGGTCGAGAGGATGAATCGATTGGTGAGCGTGGTGGAGTTGGAATTCAAGGGAGGAGATTTCCGAACGAACTTGTTGATCGATGAGCGGCCATTCATGGAAGGAAGTGTTGGCAATCAGCCTCTTGAGAGTAGGCGCGATGAGCGGTCGGAACTTGTGGGGGAAATGAAGGAGGATGGCCGCGAGTGGCGGGATAAGGAAGGCACCTGAACCGTCTTCAAGAATCGCGCAAAGATGGGCAATTCTTGGGCCTTCGGATTTCTCGGTGAGGAGTCCAATTTTTCGCCATGTGCGGTTTCGCAAGATCTGGAGCGCGTCGTGTTGTGATTGCTTGAACATGGCGATGCTAGAGTCTAGGATCACTCGGTTCTGATTCCAAGGCGAGAACCGAGAAGACGCATTCGTGGACTTTGCGGAGCGGGGCTCGTTCGACAAAACGATGGAGGGCTTCAAGGCCAAGCGAGAATTCGCGGAGGGCGAGCGATTGTTTTCTTTTGAGACTGCGTTGTTTGAGGCGGGAGAGGTGTCTCTCTTCGAGATAATCGGGGCCGTAGATGATGCGGAGGTATTCTCTTCCCCGGCACTTCACGGCGGGTTGAATGAGCCCCCACGAACCCTTGACGAGGAAGTGCTCGGGCTTCACGACCATGCCCTCGCCCCTGTTCGCGGTGAGTTCTTCCCACCAATGGATGGCCTCGTTCACCGTCACGAAGTCGTTGAGATCGACGACCTTGGATCGGGTGGGTTGAAAGAGGGCTGGGTCTACTTTCGCGAGACGAGAGTTGAAGTCCATGTGCCAGGTGTGGGTTTGTTCGGTGTGGACCTTCGCTTCCGTCGCGAGGAGGTGGAAGGGAGCGATCTTGTAGTCGTCAATCGTAGGCGTTTCCCAGCAATAGGGGCGATAGGCTTCGCGGAATTGACTGATGTTTTTTTTCTGGGACGAGAGGCGCTCGGACAGGCCTGCGAGGTCGGGGTGGTTGGCGTTTTTGACGAGTTCGTTCGCGGCCGTGTTGTAGAGTTCTCCCGCTGCGCCGACGGGCGCGTATTGGCTGGTGAGAAGGTCGCGGGCTTTCGCGGACCAGGGCATGATTTCACAATCGAGGCAGGCCCAGTTGGTTGCGTGCTCTTCCCAAAAGTTGACCGCATCAAGGGCAGTTCTGAGGCGGTCGAGGATGGAGTCGTGGAGTTCCTGACCTTTGAAGAAGGCGCGACCGGTTCGCGAGTAGATCGCGCCGGTGCTACCATTGTTGATGCCGAAGCGGGTGCGGGCCGTTTCCTGATCTCGGACGATGACGATGTTGGCACGCGAGCCCATGTGCTTTTCTTGGCAGAGGACGCGACTTTGGCCGACGCTTTGGTAGTAGGCGAAGGCTTCTTCGGGTCGCTCCAACCAACCTACTTCCGGGCTGGTGGCACAGGGAGACATGGTGGGCGGGAGGTAGATGAGCCAGCGGGGATCGATCGCGAAGCGACTCATTACTTCGAGCGCGGCGATGGCGTTTTCTTCGCGGATGGTCAGGTTGTGGAGGTAGCGGGTGTCGACGATTTTGTGGCCGGTGACGTCGGCGAGATCGAGGAGGGTGTCGAGGTGTTGCTGGGGCGAGAGGCCATCGGGGTCGGCTTTGAAGGGCTTGGGCGATTCGGCGTAGGTTTGGAGAGCGGGGGTGGAAACGGTTTCGTTTTCCGGGTAACGGAGAGCGGTGAGATCGCCGCCAAAGACGCAACCGGTGTCGACGTTGACGGTGCGATTGAGCCAGCGCGGATCGCCGACAGGAGTGTGGCCATAGACGACGAGGGCCTTGCCACGGTAGTCGGCGGACCAGTCGAGACGCACGGGGAAACCGTGTTCATCTTTCTCGCCGGTGGTGTCTCCGTAGAGGCACATTTCGCGAATGGCCCCGGAGCCGCGTCCGATCATTTCTTCTTTGATTCCGGCGTGGGCCACGACGAGGCGGCCCTTGTCGAAGACAAGGTGGGAGACGAGGCTGTGGATGAAGTCGCAGAGATCGCGTTGGTCGATGGGATCTTTTTCAAGTTGCGCGACGGTGAGATCGAGGCCGTGAGTGAGGGCGACTTTTTTGCCGTTGAGATGGCGGAGGAGCTTGACGTCGTGGTTGCCGGGGACGCAGTAGGCGGTGCCTGCGGCGACCGAGTTCATGACAAGGCGGAGGACGTTGGGCGAGTCGGGGCCACGATCGATGAGGTCGCCGACGAAGACAAGGGTGCGCTCGGGATGACGCGCGATATCGTCTTCCACTTGGTAGCCCAATTGATCGAGCAAAGTGAGGAGTTCGGTGTAGCATCCGTGGACGTCGCCGATGATGTCGAAAGGGCCTACGATGTCCTGCTTGTTATTCCAGAGTGGTTCGCGAGTGAGGCCTTCGATGGCCTCGATTTCTTCGACCGAATTGAGGGTGTGAATTTTGCGGAAGCCCTCGCGCTTTAGTCCCTTGAGGCCACGACGCATGATCGAGATTTGACGGCGGACAACGTGCGGGCCGAAATCGCGATCTTTTCGTGATTGGTTATGAGCATGGCAGATTGATTCGGGGATCTTGAAGACGATGTATTCAAGGAGGGCGAAGGCTTCGGCGGAGACGAGTTGGTTATTTTCATCGTCCGAGACGATGCCGCGACAGATATCGGAGGAGACGATCTCGGTGGGCCGGAAATGCGCGTGTGCAAAGGTGGACTTGCCGGATCCCGAGGGGCCGATGAGGAGGACGAGGGAGAGTTCTGGGAAGGCGAGTTTCATCGGGAGAAATGGGCGAGTTGGCTGGGTGCTCCGTGGGTGGCGTCTTCTTCGCCGAGCGGTTCAAAGGTGACTTGGTAGCCGTGGGTTTCGGCGACTTTTTGGGACCAGGCTTCGAACTCGGCGCGGGTCCATTCGAAGCGGTGGTCGCGGTGACGGAGTTGGCCGGGCTTCATGGTTTCGAAGAGGACGTTGTATTCGATATTGGGCGTGGTGATGATGATGTGAGTGGGGCGTGCGCATTCGAAGACGACGCGCGAGAGGGCGTCGAGTCGGGGTGGGTCGAGGTGTTCGATGACTTCGACGAGGGTCGCGATGTCGTGATCGATGAGGCGGGAATCGCGATAGATGAGGGAGCCTTGGAGTAAAGTAAGACGTTTTTGGTACTTTGAGCGGGCGCGGGTTACGAGGCGGTCGTGGGCGATTTCGAGCGAACGCGAATCGACGTCCATCCCGGTAATTTTTGGAATGGAGGTTTTTTTGAGGAGGCGGAAGAGGAGTTTGCCTTCGCCGCAGCCAAGGTCGAGGACGGAGGATGGCGTGAGGGATTTGACAAGGTCGGTGACGCGATCGAGACGGATGGAGTGGAGGGAGATCTTCTTCTCAACTTCGGGTTCTTCGGCCACTTCTTCTGGCTCCTCGGGTTCGGGAGTAAGTCGGGCGAGGGCTTCCCGCGTGAGACCACGTTGATGCTTAAGGTAGCGGGAGACGATCCAGTCACGTTCGGGATGGTTTTGAAGCCAGTCTTCGCCTTTGCTGAGGAGCTTTTCAATTTCCTCTTCACCGACCCAGTAGTGCTTTTGGCGGTCGAAGACGGGGATGAGGACGAAGAGATGTTGGAGGAGGCGAGGTAGGGTCGGTCGTTGACGTATTGGCCGAGAGCCCAATTCGCCTGGCGCGCGCCTTTGGAGCGGACGAGATCGATGGGGTTGATTTCGACAAGGAGAACGGCGGTGCATTCGCCTTCCGGGGTGTCCGGATAAAAGACGAAGGCTTCTCCAAAGGCCAACGAACTGGTGTGGCGGTTGGTGGGATTCTTGTGGAGAAGGTAACCGAGTGCGTCAGCGTCGGGGCCTTTGTTTGTGATGGAGAGGAGCATATGGAGCGCGGGCGTCTCGCCCTGTGGATCAGAGTTGGCGGCGTAGGAGAGGCTCTTAGCCTCTTCCACCGTCGAGGTCATTCAAGATAAGGATTCTCATTTTGTCGTATTGAACGGCATCATGAACGATCAGGTAGTCGTGGGCGGGAATTCGCTTGGGAGGGAAGAGGGTTTGGAGTTCTTTTGGATCTGGTTTCATGGTTGGGTGACGTGCAGAGGCTCAGAGCCTCTGCTACGGGTTGTGGGGTTGGCACGGTGTCTGGGACGTTCCCAGGGCAATGGCTAATTTCGGTTGACGCAACCGTTTTGGTTGCTAAATTTTTGGTATGGCTTCAATTACTTTGAAAAACATTCCGGAGGATTTGCATGTCCTTTACAAAAGGCGGGCGAAGAGGAATTCACGGAGTTTGCAGGCGGAGATTCTTCTGACTCTCTCTGAGCGGGGGAATAATACTGATGATCAGGATTTTCTCGAGGTCGATGATGTCTGTGGGATGTTGAAGTCGAAGGTGAAAGGGGTAACGATTGAAGATATGCACGAAGGAATCGGGGAAATGTTTCGTAAGTCATGGAAACGATAGTTGCAGATACTAATGTTTTGGTCCGATTTTTAATTGAAGAAAATCTTGCTCAAACACGCCGTGCTTGTGAGTTATTCCGGACACACCATGTCAACCTCCCCGAAACGGTGTTTCTGGAGACCGAATGGGTTCTTAGATTTATCTACGAAGTCCCGAGACAGGAGATTGTTTTGGGATTGAGATCACTTTTTAAACTGAGGAACGTCCATGTGGATCGTAACGCGATGATGTTGAATGTTATTAACGCCTATGAAAGCGGGTTTGATTTTGCAGATGCCTTGCACCATGGGAGCGCGGAGGGATTGGAGATTAAGACCTTTGATCGGAAGTTTGTGAATCGGGCGAAGAAGAATGGGTGGAAGGTGAGTTTGGTTTAGAAGGGGTTGAGGGTTGGCGTGGGGGCTGGAAGCCCCCGCCACGTTAGTCATCGGGAGCCGAGGAATCCTTGATCACGAATCGGGCCGCGAGGTGGGCGACTTGATGGGCGAGTTGGGCTTCTTCGACGCTGGCTAGGACTTGTTCGAAATCTTTGTAGGCGTCGGGGGCTTCGTCGATGGGGTAGCTTCGGCCGTTGTAGAGGATGTCGTGGTTGTCGAGTTCCTTGTCCACTTGCGCCTGATCGAGGGCGCGTTTTGCGGCCTTTCGTCCGAGGATTCGGCCCGCTCCGTGGTTGACGGAGTAGCACGATTTTTCGGCACCGGGGAGGGCGGCCATGACAACGGAGCCATCGCGGGGGTTTCCGGGCAGGAGGATGGGATGGCCGGTTTTGTAGAAGGGCGTTTCTTTGAGTGCAAAGTGGCCCGCGGGGTAGGCGCGGGTGGCTCCTTTTCGGTGGACCCATTGCGGGATGTTGTTGACGATTTCTTCGCGCGCGATGTTGTGGCTAATAAAGTAGACGAATTCACCTTGGCATCCGGGAAGGACTTCCTGGAAGGCTTCGAGGATGAGCTGGTTGATGAGGAGGTGGTTCACGGTTGCGAAGTTCGCACCGAGAGCCATGTCATCGAGGTAGGCGTTTCCCTGGGGAGTGCCGAGGGGGGCGTAGACGAGTTTTTTGTCACCGGCAGGATAGGGGATACCCCACTTGTCGAAGTGTCCTTCGAGCGCTCTGAACTGACCGGCGGCGAGATCGTGACCAAATCCGCGGGACCCGCAGTGTGAGAGGAAGGCGATCTTACCGTTCTTGAGGCCGAAGGTTTCGGCCGCGCGTTGGGCGGCGGGGGTCTTTTTGATGGTGACTTTTTCGGCTTCGCCGAAGTGGTTACCGCCGCCGTAGGAGCCCAGTTGCTGGGCCTTGTTTAGGAAGCGGGTGTGGTAGCCATTGCGGAGCATTTTTTCGAGACGTTCTTCGAGAGAAGAGACGGTTCCGTCGTGGGCGTAGTGCGCGGAGTCTTCGCAGCGGTTTGCCCAGTGAGCGGGGATACCGAGGGCTTCGCAAACTTCTTTGGAGGCGCCTTGAGTGACCGCAAGTTTTCCGAGAGCTTCATCGATGTCTCGGCCTTTCTTAACCGAACGCGCACCTTTACCAGCCCCGGTGGGGGTGCGGTCGCAGATCGCTTTGATGAGCTCACGACGGATGCGCTTGTCGGCGATTTCCTCGTCGTCAATGTCGAGTTGGAGGAGGGACATGGAGCACTTGATGTCGACGCCGACCGGGCCGGGGTAGATGTGAGTGGGCGAGGCCATGACGCAACCAATGGGGGCGCCGTAGCCGAGGTGGGCGTCCGGGTTAAGGACAACCTCGGTGACGCCGGGGGAGGCTTTGCAGTTTTGGATCTGCTTGATGGTGGTGTCGCAGAAGGTCTCGCGGATCGCTTCGTTTCCGATCACGGTGATGGGCTTCCCTTTGGAGTCGTGGGCAGGGATGAAGGCGGTGGAGGGGCCGGTGATATGGATTTTTGAGTTCATGGGATGGGAAGTTTAAAGTTGAAAGGTGTCAGTTTGAAGTGGGAGAGAGGTATCGGAGGAGGAAGGAGAACTTGTTCCAAGTGTTGGGTGCATTTTTTGCAGCTTGGTGGACTTGCTCGGTGAAATCCGGGGTGTTGATTTTGAGAGCGAGGCGGCAGTAGTGTTTGAATTCGCGTCGCTTGGGTCCCGCGGCGCGATTCCAGATGATCGCCCGGAGGCGGCGGTCGTCCGCGATGGTGCGGGGTGAATTTTTGATGATTTTAAGAAGGCGTTCTTTGAGGTAGCCCGAGAAGATATAATAAGGATCGACCTCAAGAAAGGTGATGAGTTCTTCGATGGCAGCTTTGTTACCGTTTCTCACCTGTTTCGCGAAGTTGGTAGTCCAGAATTTTTCGAGTGGTGACTTAAAATCAAGCCAAGCTCGGATGGCTGATCTCCATTCGTTGTGGAGCTTCTTTTTTCCTGAGTCTCGAAATTGCACCGTGCGATGTATTTCGTCATTCAGTCGTTTCGTTAAGGAACCATATTTGGCAATATCGGAGGCGGTGAGTGGCATGGCGGTGCGGGGTTGATTACGGGCAGGTGTCTTGGTTTATCGGTAGTTTGGGCTTGGCCTTGGTTGGGTGGTGAAAGGAATCTAGGGCGTTGCCCTAGGCTGCGTTAGTTCACCCCGTTGGGGTTCTTGAGAGAGTAAAAGTGGCGACAAGGAATGCTGAAACGTTTCGCGCTCTATCCTACTGAGCTACCGGGCCGTAAATTGATGGCCCGGGTCGGACTCGAACCGACGACCACGCATTCCGTAGATGTAGTTTCAGGCGGCATTCGCCACTTTTAAAGTTTTTGGTTTTTGAAGGGTTGGCGACAAGGGAAAGGAAAGATATTTGGGGCCAACGAGCTACCTGGCTGCTCCACTCTGCTGGGCAGAGGCGGGATTTGAACCCGCGACCTTTGGCGTGTCATGTAGTCTTTCCGGCATTCGCCATTGAGTTTTGGTTTAAGTTAGGAGTTGGCGACAAGGAGGTGGAAGACGTTTCCTACTGCTCTACCGGGCTGAGCTACCCGCTGGTGCGGGGTTGGATTTGAACCAGCGACCTGTAGGGTCATGTAGTCTTTCCGGCATTCGCCAGTGATTGGTTATTCGTAATATTAGATCGCCCTTTCAGGGCTTTTGAATGTGGGGTGACTTGGACCCAGGGCGTCGCCCTGGGCTACGTTAGGTCACCCCGTTGGGGTTTGAGAGAGGGATGGCGACAAGTGTTGCGATGACAGAGATTGCTCTACCACTGAGCTACTTTGCACGGTGAGGTGCGAAGCCCGGATTCGAACCAGGGACAGATGTAATCATCGAGGCATTCGCCTGTTCCATTGAATTGATTTTGAAAATTGGGGCGGGGGCAGCCTGATTGCTGCCCCCGGTTTTTGGTTATGCGGTTAGGGATTTGGGTGGCGTGCGGAGTTCAATTCTTTTGATCTCGCCGACGAAGTGTTCGTTACTGAGTTCACCTTTGGCGAAGCGGGAGACGACTTCGAACACTTGGTCGGAGAAGCCTCCGATGTTCATGATGTCATCGCGCTCGATGGCTTGGGATGAGGCGTTGGGCTGGATGTCCAGACACACCATCTTGGCTTTGGGTGAACGTTTCTTGAGCTGTAGCCACTCTTTCATGGTCTGGGTTTTTCCGCCGCCGCACCAACCGTAGTTGGGTGAGTCGAGCCATGATTCGTTGTCGGAAACAAAGAAGATGAAGTCGACCTTGCGACGATGTGTGTTGAGCCATTTTAGAGGAGCACTGCAGTTCGTTCCGCCAGCAGGGAGGTTCGCGAGTTTCTGGGCATTCGTCATGATGGCGTCGTGTGGGTTGAGAGTCAGTTTGACGACATCATTCATGAAGGGCAGGACGAGGGCCTCGGGGTTCTTACGCAAGATGGCGGCCGCAATGAGGGCGGCGACGTCGAGACAACGAACCTTGCTGGTGGAGCCCGGACGGTTACCGGTGACGGCTTGTTGCATGGAAGCTGAGACGTCAGGGCAGATCACGACCCGACCAGGCACTTTGGGAATGTTTTCCGTGGCAATCTCGAGCGCGACTTGCAGGGCGTTGGTCACCCGCTTGGGGACCTCGGCACCGGCATTGAGATACGCGGCGAGAAGCTGGTAAGGAAACACTCTTGAGCGCTTGATGGGCGCGCGCTTGGTGAGCCGTTTGGCGATGATTTCCTCGAGGCCCTTTTCCTTGAACACGCCGTGGCGGGCAAAGGTGTTGAGATTCATGCGGGTCATTTGCCAAGGGGCATTCCGGGCGATTTCGGTCCACTCCTTTTGTCCGAGGTTGAGCGCGGTGAGCATTTGGAAAGGCACGTCGGGCACGGGGCCGATTTTGGTGATTTTCCATGCTTCATACTCTTTTACGAGTGAGGGGAGTTTTTCGAGTTCGTAAGGCTTGCCGATCAACCAGGCGTAGAAGGCTTCGCGCTCGGCCGTGTCAGGCTTGGGGTGAACCATTTTGACAAGGTCGGCGAGCGAAGGCGACTGACCCACCGAGGCGGAGACGAGCTGCCGATCACTTGCGCGGTCGAGCCATTGACGGACGAGGCGCTTGGGAGCCGAACCGAGGGACTTGCGACCAGTGACGCCGGAGCGGAGGATCTGGACGAAGTTTCGGAGCATCTTACCGTTGTCGATGACGCGGGGGAAGATTTCGGCAAGGAGCTCGACGTCGCGGTTGGCGAGGACGGCGCAGAGAAAGGCTGGGACATCCTTCATGAAGCCTTTTTCGCGGCAATAGACAGCGGTTTGGGCGAGGAAGCGGTCATCGACCTTGGTCGTGAGTTCGCGAAGAGTCTCGAGCTGGTTCTCGGCCGAGGTGTAGAAGGTTCCGTTCATGCAACCGGTCACGCTGTATTGAGCGAGAGCGGCTTCAGGGGAGAAGGCGTAAGCCAAACCACCGGCCTTGTTGACGGTGTTTGCCTTGGGAACGTTGGTTCCACGGAAGGAGGTGAAGAGGGAGCGATTAGCCATGGTTCTGGGAGTTGGTGGTCCGAAAACTGGAGCTTTCGGCAATTGTTGTCGTTTGGTTGTTGAGATTCGTATTTGCAAGTGGCGTGCCAACGGTTTTTCAAAAATACTAAATCGTTTAAAATGAATGAGTTATGGGTAGTTTGGTTTATGGTGGCTTTTTCAGAAAACTAATAATACGATTTAAAAAGATCTTAGTTTATCCTAATGAATCAAAAAAAGAATGTCGTCTTCAGCTTTCTCGGCACGAATTTGGATCGTGGCTTTGATCATCGGCGGTGGGAGAAGTGGCGTCCCACGATTTCGTTGTGCCAGCAGGCGGAGTTTTTGGTGGATCGGATGGAGTTGGTTTATCAGGACAACTTTGGGACGCTGGCGGAGCGGGTGAAGGATGATGTGCGGCAGATTTCGCCAGAGACGGAGGTGGTGGATCGGGTCGTGAAGATTCGTGATCCGTGGGATTTTCAGGAGATCTATGAGTTGCTGGCGAAGGTGTGTCGGGACTATCCCTTTGATCCGGCGAGGGAGAATTACTATGCGCACATGACGACGGGGACGCACGTGGCACAGATTTGTCTCTTCCTGATGGTGGAGGCGCGGTTTTTGCCGGGGAGGTTGATCCAGACGGGACCACCGCGGGGGCGGATGGCGCAGAAGTATCCGGGGTCGGGGGTGATCGAGATAATCGATCTGGATCTCTCGAAGTACGATAGGCTTGCGACTCGCTTTGCGAAGGAGCAGGTGGAGGCGCGCGATTTTTTACGTTCGGGGATTGCGACGAAGAATGCGGCCTTTAATCGCTTGATTGAGGAATTGGAAGTGGTGGCTTTACGGTCAAGGGCACCGATCTTGCTGACAGGGCCGACGGGTGCGGGGAAGTCGCATTTGGCTCGGCGGATTTATGAACTCCGTGAGTCTCGTACTTCGATGGAGGGGGAGTTTGTCGAGATCAACTGTGCGACGCTGCGCGGAGATACCGCGATGAGCACGCTGTTTGGGCATAAGAAGGGCGCGTTTACAGGGGCGATGAATGATCGGCCCGGGGTGTTGCGTCAGGCGCACAAGGGGATCCTTTTTCTGGATGAGATCGGGGAGTTGGGGATGGATGAACAGGCGATGCTGCTGCGGGCGGTGGAAGAGGGGACGTTTCTGCCGGTGGGAAGTGATGCGCCGGTGAAGAGCAAGTTTCAACTGATCGCGGGGACGAATCGTGACTTGCGGAAGGAGGTCGCGAGCGGGGGATTTCGTGAGGATCTTTTTGCGCGCATTAATTTGTGGACCTTTGAGTTACCGGGGTTGAAGGACCGGCGGGAAGACATCGAGCCGAACCTCGATTACGAACTGGAGAAGTTTGCGGAGCGGGAGGGGAATGCCGTGAGTTTTAATAAGGAAGCGCGGGCGAGTTTTTTGGAGTTCGCGCGGGATCCGGCGACGGAGTGGCGAGGCAACTTCCGCGATCTCAATGCCGCGATGGTGCGGATGGGGACTTTGGCTCCGAGCGGGAGGATTCGGGGGGAGCAGGTGGGACAGGAAATTGCGCGATTGCGGAGTTCCTGGGAACGGGGGAGGGCGGATGATGGCCTGGAGGGTTTGATCGCGGGCGAGATTGATTCGTTTGACCGGGTACAGCTCGCTCATGTCGTGAAGGTTTGCCGGGAGAGCAAGACGCTGAGTGAGGCCGGGCGGACTTTGTTTGCGGAGTCGCGGAAGAAGAAGGCGAACCCGAATGACTCGGATCGGGTGCGGAAGTTTTTGGCAAAGTTTGGGCTGGGGTTTGGCGATTTGTGAGGGGAGGGCTCACGCAGAGGCGCTGAGACGCAGAGGTTTTGTGGGACTTGGGTTCCGGGGCGGACAGGAATGTTCACACTCCTTATTGGAGTTTGGTGGCGAGTTCTTGGGCGAGGGCGGGGTTTTGCTCTGCGAGGTTTTTGGTTTCGCCGGCGGGGGTGGTGTGGTCGTAGAGTTCGAGGTGACCGTTTTTGTGTTTGATGAGGCGATGGGTCGCAGTCCGGATGGTTCGGGCGCGGTTGTTGTAGGAAATGGCGTGGCCTTTTGAAGCTGTCTTGGGGTCTTTGAGAATGGGGAGGAGGGATTTTCCGTCGAGGAAGTCAGGCTTCTTGAGGTCGACGAGGTCGCAGAGGGTGGGGAAGAGGTCGATGGTTTCTACGACAGACTTCGTACTTGTTCCGGGTTGTTTGACCTGGGGCGCGACGACAATGAGGGGGGAGCGGAGAGATTCCTCGAAGAGGGCGTGTTTTCCCCAGATGGCGTGTTCGCCGAGGTGCCAGCCGTGGTCGCCCCAGAGGACGATGAGGGTGTTTTCGGCGAGGCCGAGCTTGTTGAGTCGCGCGATGATTTTACCAACTTGAGCGTCGGCGTAGCTGACGCAGGCGGCGTAGTGGCGGCGGACTTCGAGGGCGAAGGCGGGGTCGGTGTTGGGGTTTTTGCCCCAACGGTTGTATTTCATGAACTCACCGGAGCCGTGCCAGGTGGTTTTGCCTTCGGGTTTTTCAGGGTGAGGGATGGGGGGAAGTTTGGCGTCTTTGTAATGGGCGAGGTATTTGGCGGGAGCGCCGAAGGGGAGGTGGGGGCGGAGGATGCCGGTGGCGAGGAAGAAGGGTTTTCCTTTTTTGCTTCCGGCGGCGAGTTGGTCGAGTTGTTTGAGGGTTTCGTCGACGGCGGGGCCGTCGGGGTAGGAATTGTCGTCACCGTCGAAGGCTTGGAAGAGGTCCATCTCTTTGGCGTTTTTTCGGATTTCGCCGTTGGCGTTTCCGTGCATCCAGCCGCGGGGGTGTTGCCATTTCCCGGCGGGGAGGAGGTGGCGGTCCCAGGAGTTGGGCATTTCGGGTTGGGCGTCATCGTTCCAGTCTTTTCCGCCACGACCGCCGGGGTGGTGGCTGACCTTACCGACGGAGACGGTGGTGTATCCGTTTTGGCGAAGGTAGGCGGGGAGGGAGGGATGTTTGATGTTTTTTGAGCGCGCGAAGAGGGCGCCATTTCCGCCGGGGCCGTAGGTGCCGGTGAGGAGGGCGTAGCGGGAGGCTCCGCAGGTGGGGGCCTGGACGTAGTGGCGGGTGAAGGCGCGACCGCGGGCGGCGAGGGCGTCGATATGAGGCGAGTGGATGTAATCGACGCCGAAGGATTTGAGTTCGGGCCGGAGGTCATCGACGCAGATGAAGAGGATGTTTTGCTTGGCGAGGGCGCTTGCGGTCAAGGCAAGCAGGATGACAAAAGGCTTCATAGAACGAAGACTATGAAACAAGAGGAGCGCCGTCACTTGGAAATTTCGATCTTACCGGTTGAGGGATCGTTGCGCTGCTTTTTTGGTGGCGGCCATTTCCTGAATCCGGCGAAGTGAGTTGTCGTAAGAATCTTTGGCTTCCTGGTAGGATTGTTCCCGGGAATCTCGCTTGTCCTGAGGAAGTTGCTGCCAGGTTTCGAGGTGCTTGGCACGTTTTCCGAGTTGGTAGATTCGGACGCGGAGGGCTTCTTCGATGGAGCCAAGTTCATCGATGGCAAGTTGGTGGGTGGTATCGACTTCTTGGCTGGTGGCGATGATGTCCGGGTGCTTGAGGCCGAAGCCGGAATTCATGAGATGGGCCTTTTCCTGATTCGCTTTTTGGTGGGACTTAAGATGTTTGGCGACCGGATTTCCTGCGATTTCGACCTTCGCGGCCAGGATGAGGCGGGTATTGAGTGGGGAGTTGAGGAGGGGGGCAAGTTGTTCTTCGGCCTCTTGCTTTTGATGGGCGAGGTTCTCGAGGGAAATGGTGTCGTCGATCTCAGGAATGCCGTGATGGAAGACGAAGGTGACGAGAGCTTTGCGGTGGGTTTCGAAGCGGGTGGTTTCGCGTTCGAGTTCCTTATCGATGCCGGCGAGGATGGCACGGGCGGTGACGGGATCAAGTTTTGGGAAGGATGAGGGAGGTGTGGGTTCCTTGATGGTGATTGTCTTGATGCCTGAATCGAGCCAGATGGGCTTGAGTTTTTCGAGAAGGCGGTCGCTTTTGGTCTCGAAGGTGAAGGAGTTGATGCCGGCGTTATGGAGGGAGTCGACGAGGCTGGTGATTTTTGCTTCGGGGGAGCCGTCGGCGAGGCGGATGAGGCCGGTGTTGTCGGAGACCGAGAGGAGGCGGACGCGGGGTGGGGCGGCGAGGGCGGTGGTGCAGAGGGTGAGGGCGAGGAGGAGTTTCATGGGGGGTGAGACTCTTTGATGGGGGAGATGTTCAATGATTGTGGGAGAGTTTTTTTAACCACGAATCGGCACGGATTTTCACGAATGGTGGCGGGGCTTGGGTGGGTTGTTTTTTGAACCGCGAAATCGGCTAAATACGCGAAACTTGGTGGGGTGGGGCTGACGGACTAAGTCGGAAATCGGCTCGAGATATTTGCGCTAAGCCGACTCGATCCTCCTACCTCAAATGGAGTCGAAATTTCGCCACATCTGCACCGCGAGGGAACTTTCGTGCGAAGATGGCGTCACTTCGCAGGATTTCTACGAGATGGTCCTTTCCGAGTTTGTCGTGATTTTCGGGGCTTCCGGCTTTTCCGAGTTGGCCGATTTTCTTCATTTCGGCATCTTGATCTGCTTCTAACTTTTTCCAATGAGTCCAGGTGACATTCTCGTTGTAGACGAATTCATCGACTGGATAACCCTCCATCGCTAAGACGGTGCCAAAGTAGCCTTCATCGCTGGCGACAATTTTCTCGAAGTTTTTGGTGTAGTCGTTTTTCACGATAAGCTTTGCGGCCGCGCGGTCGAGCAACCACCACTGTTGATGGAATCGCCAGCAGCCTTCAGGAATTCCTATGGCACCTTGGAAGCGGAGTTTAGAAACCTCGCTGGCCTTTTCAGCATCGCGAAATCCAAACTGGCATCGGGGATCGTGCTTGAGTTTTTCCAGCACGCGGGTGAGAGCTTGCACTGGCACGCATGATTCCGAGACTAAGGCAAAGTGAGTGAGGCTTTCATCTGCTAAGCCTGCCCGCAGCAGGGCGAGCGAGGCCCGGACGAGAGAGATCTCACCCCAAGCGGTTTCAACTTCTGCATCGATTTGCGTTCCCTCTAAGAATCCTCCCTTCAATTGATCTGGATCTTTAGCATGCGTGAGAACTTTGACTCCATCTGGGCTCTGTTTTATCCACTCACGCCAGATTTCAGGATGGTGAACGTCGCCTCGGGTCAGAAAGAGAAGGGCGAGTTTCACGGGCTGTCCGAGCACCTCGGGGGACACGCATTCGGTCATGAGGCCATCCAGCAGTTGGGGGCGAATCGTTTGCGCTCCTGTCTTCCCGTAGAGGGAGTAAACGGTTCCGGTGAGGTCTGATTCATCGCGAGATTGCCAAGCTAAATTGGGGAAGCAGGAATAGGTTGGAATACGATTTTGAAGGTCGGCGACATATTGATCTGAGGCGATGGCGTAATGCTCGGGCGGGTAACGGAGTGCGTCCATGGAGGCCATGACCTCATCATACGCCGATTCGTGAATGGCCCAGGCGTGGGCATCTAAGGCACGCGTGACCTGCACCAGCCCATCCGAGACGGGAGAGGGGCGTCCCACATGCTGGCAACCTAGGTAGAAAATACCCCAGTCGGCTGGCAGTTCGATCTGGGTCACCAATGCCTGAAAATTGGGATGAAGAATGGCATCGTCCTCCAAGAGGAGGAGAGTTTTGGCACGCTTTTGCTTCGCTTTGCGAATGGCCATGCGGATGGTGAGAGCAAGGGCGTAGCGGCCCTTGCTCGGGTATCCGCGTGAATTGCGGACAAAGCGGGCATCGACTGCCGGGAAGCGCTCGATGGTCACGCCGGCCTGATCGAGATTCCACTCCAGCTCGGTTCGCCGGTCCTCGCGCCGACCCAAGTTGAGATAATACCTGAGCGGAAATGTTTCTTCAAAGTTCATGATGTGGTGGCGTTGCGATTTTTCCTCCTAACTTTCCATCAGATCGAGGAACAGCCCGTCCTTGTCGCCGAAGGTCCGCATCATGTGGAGCGCAAAGGCCATCTTCGTCTTCTCTTCTGGCTTGCCCCCTTCTAGGTGGACTACGGCCGAGTCCATGACTTCAAGAAAAGTAGTGTCATCTTGCATTGGCCTGACCACCTCGCCTCGTTCGAATTCCTTCATGGTGAGGCCCGCGGCTTCAATCACTTCGCCTAAAAAGTTCTTGGGCGTTCCCGGTGCGGAATCCTCCTCAAAGCTCTGCCACTTCTCCAAAAATCGCCCATAAACTTCCGCCCGCACCGCAAAAAATCCCGGATCTAGTTCTCGATCAGCACGTCG
>Ga0222650_1000651_pt1 | contig 24862 bp, 24 predicted proteins | sample AntAcemetagen367_FD_179820 | JGI IMG/M metagenome (GOLD analysis project Ga0222650, IMG submission 179820) | Saline water microbial communities from Ace Lake, Antarctica - #367 | ecosystem: Environmental > Aquatic > Non-marine Saline and Alkaline > Saline | place: Antarctica: Ace Lake... | reverse complement strand
CGCAAGCTGACGTCAGCTTGACCACGCCCGCCCTCTCTCCAACACCAAACAAACACGCCGCCGAGCGACCGGCTCCCTTCAACAACAAATCTAAGAATTTACTGGCAACGATAAGGAGGCCACTTCATATGTCAAAAATTTCCGGATCAGTTTCGTTCAGTGACAGATAGATAGATAATTCTCACAATTTGGTGGAGAAGAATTCCCAGGACTCCGATAGTAATTCCTGAATACCATCGTCTTGGTTGAGTTGCTTTCTCAGGCGTGAAAGGCCTCTGAATTACGGAGAAAAAACGGGTATTGACAGTAGCCTCTGTTCTTGTTTTCTCGAGCATCAGTTCAGCTCCCGAAAATATTCTTCGCCTAAATTCCAGACGATAGACCGCCTTTTCGAACTCACTTGCTAACTGATTAAGCTTCTCCTTCTCCGGTCCGGATAGCAGGGATTCTTCCACTTGGATCTGGATATCGAGCGATTGAATTTGGCTCTCAATTGCTTCAATCATCGGCGAGTCAGGCGAATCGCGCAAAACAGTAGAAAGTTTGACTTTTTTCTCAATAAGTTGGAGTCGGAGCGCCTGAATGATAGAAAGAGTCGAGCTAATGCTCAGTTCCGGCGTTACGAGATTATACTTATTCTGAAGTGCTGTGAAATCATCTGTAGCTTTCTCAAGCCTATCTGACGCCTTCTCAACTTCCAATTCAAGGAAATCCAGTTGGCGACTAGCGACCTCTTGATTGATCTCATTGATGTATCCCTCGGTTTTTGCAAGTAGGTAATCTGCGACGTTTTTGGCCTTTTGAGGTTCAAAGGCCTCAACAGAAATCTCTGTTAAACCGGTTTCTGTGGAGAAGTGTGCTGAAATCCTCTGGCGATAGTAATCCAGTCGATCCTCTAGCTTTGAATCTTCTTCCATCCGAAAAACAATATCTGTGTCTGGCTCACTATAGTGTTCGATTAACGAAAATTTTTCTTCGATCTCGAGAAGGAGGTCAGAGGATGATATGAAACTTATCGCAATCTGCGAGTCCTGGGATTGCGCGTCAATCATTCCAGGCAGAGCCAGTTCAAGGAGACCGGCATCGACGGCTGAGCCGTTCTGCTGGGTAATGTTAAAAATGCTCTTTGCTACAAACCGATCTCTCGCGAAAAAAGCGATGAATAAAATCGCTCCTGCTAACAGGGCAAAATACGCAAAGGAGAAGATCCTAAACGGTGAAAACCATGCAGATCGATAACTTTTAGTGTTGTTCATTATTCTTAGCGTTTTTCACTGGAAATACTTTTCTTTCATTCTGTTTGCGAGCCATTCTTATCTCCCTCTTTTCTCTCTTTTCCCTTTTCTCCCTCTTTTCCCTTCGGGCTGCTGATGAGCGGGCTTTCCTTTGATCTTGCTGTTGCTGTCGTTTCTTCTTGGTGTCTTCCCAAGTCATCTTCGGGAATCCCCTTTTTTTCCTTGATGAATTTTTGATACTCAAAAATTCCTTCGTCCATGTCTCCAAAAAACTCAGCTGCTCCATCCCTCAAAAGGAGTGCTGAATCACACGATTCCTTCACAACTTTCAAATTGTGAGAGACAAACATCAGCGAAGCCCGCTTTTTCAATGCGGTAAATGCCTTATTAGCTTTTTCACGGAAAATCTGATCTCCGACCGATGTCAGTTCATCCACGAGGTAGACGTCAAACCGGAAAGACATCGATAGTGCAAACGTAAGTCTCGCACGCATACCGGATGAAAATTTGCCAACAGCCACATCAAAATAATTACCTAGCTCCGAAAAATCAACGACGTAGGCCATCACGCTCTTGATCTCTTCTTTCGTGAATCCATTTATCTCGCAGACAAACAGAACGTTTTGTCTGGCCGTCAGGGAGCCTTGAAAACCAGACGCAAGTCCTAATGGCCATGAAATCATCTGATCGGAGCTTACCGTTCCCGAGTTTGGTGCCTCAGCTCCGCCAATGAGGCGGAGTGTGGTTGACTTTCCGGCACCATTTGGTCCAAGAATCGCGATATTTCTCCCAGTAGGAATTGTCAGTGAAACATTTTTAAGAATATACTTACGACTGCCGTTAGCAGTGTAGTATTTTGTGACATTATCAAATATAATCATCGCTTTGATTTAGTCTCTATCTAATGAAAATCGGTTTACCCGGAAAAAGTACAATCCCGCAAAAAAGACTATTATTGCACACGAAAATGGATATATTATATTTGTGTCTGAATTGTTATAAAATGGGAAAAGAGCTTTTCTAGATAGTTCGATCGTATGGGCGAGCGGGTTTTTTAGTATAAATTCCTGTGCAGCATTTGGCAGGGCTGCAATAGGTACAAGGACCGCTGAAATAAAAATTAGCGGACTCTGAAAAATCAGCGCAACCTTCTCCATTTCCTTATAGTATAACGCCGACACACCGAAGATTAAACCCATTCCACAACCCATGAGCCAAGTGAGCAAGCCACAAAAAACCAACAGATAGATTGCACCAAAAGAAAGTGTTACTCCCATCCACATTCCAATAATGCAAAACAGAACGAATGATGTCGAAGTTGAGCCCAATTCAAAAAGGAATCTAGCTATAAACGGGTCCAGCGGGCAAACAGTTCTATACACTAGTAATCCTTGGTTTGCTTTTATACTGTTAACTCCAATTTTGAGACTTCCCGTAAAGAGCTGCAAGAGAATCCTCCCGTTCAGAAGAAAGAACGGATACGGGATTTCTGGAACGGTTCTTCCGGCGATACGTCCGATGATAAAGCCGATGATAATTGTCGAGATCAAGGGCTCGACAATCATCCAAACTATCCCGAATTTATACTTTCCAAATCGAGTCACCATTTCCCGCTTCATCAGTGCCTTGACAACGGTCACTTGAACAAGCCATGGAGACTTTTTCCGGACCGGAATTGGAAAATCTGCGATCAATTCAGCCATTGGACTAACAGTTAACTCCTTTCCTGAGGCTATATGCAGGTTCGAAAAAATACGTAATCTTCGGCGTTGCAGGAATCACACAATAACCCTGAAAAAGTTGGTGAGATGGCTGATCCCCTTTCTCACGAGAAAATTCGCGACTACGTTTGAGCCGCAAATCATGAAGCACAGCGTATGATGTTTCAGAGTAACATACATCGTAGCCCAAGTCTCTTTCGATGGAACTTGACGCGAAGCTTTTTACAAAAAAACAACTTCTTACTGTTAGGTTGACCTCACACTCGGTAACCATTCGCTTATGTCCTTTCGAAAAATGAACTAGTTCAAACACTGCAGAAGCAGTCGATTTTCTGAGTGACAAATTCCTTTTTGAAAACTTCTTTTTAGCCATCTCGTAATTTGCCTCGGAAGGTCGATCTCTGCTCTTCAGATTTTGATCTGAACTTCGGGAATATGGATTAACCGACCTGCCGATGGCGTAGAATTTGGAACCGGGAATCATCCGGTAGAGAATTTTCAATTTCGGCAGTATTATATTATGTGACATTTTATAAAGTTGAGGCTCTTTGAACATTGAAGAGCGACTGCGAAAGCGACTGAGACAAGGGAATCAACTGTCCGATTAAACGAGACCAGCGGGCGAGTGGGGCCTCCGTAATATAGACTAGATCTTCCCCTTCTATTTCAAAACGTTGAGTTAAAAATACAACTTCCGGCCTTTTCATGTTAAAAATATAGACTTTATCAGGATTGCCTTTTCTGAAAATGAATACACCTGAAGGATCCGCTCGGCTCACGTCCAACCCTGTGGCGGCACCGAGTGCGTCTGCTAGCGTGGGTGCGGCAACAGGAAAGGCAACCGTTGTGGGTTTGTTAATCGCACCCATCACATAAAATCGATTTGAAGTATCGGTTGTTACATTAAGCAAATCACCTTCTTCAACGGGAAATGATTTTTTTCTAAAACCCTGATAATCGAAAATATAGTCACGCCCATTCCTTCGATAGGTATATTTGAAAAGATGCTCCGCCTCTGCTGGTCCCCCAGAAGCAGCCAAAAGGTCCACTGAAGTGAAATTTGCTCGTACCAAAGGAATCGGACCGGGGTTTCTCACCTCTCCGATTACATTTGCAGTCCTATCAAGTCGTTTCGAAATTGCGACAGACGCTTGAGCGGCACTGGAAATTGGCTTTAGCTTTGCCTCCAAGTCTTTGGATATATCGGCAACGGCAATTCCAATCACATTGAGTTCACCAATATACGGTAGCGAAACTATTCCGGTGGCAGGAACTTCGATAGGGCCAAATGTGAAATGAGATCCACCACTAAAAAACGGGCTTTGTTCATTCAGATCCGTGATAATGAAAGTAAGAAAGTCTCGTGTTCTGACCTTATCCGAGTAGCTTTCACCTTGAACGGGTAATGGGATCTCGCCTTGTCCGAATGCTTTTCGACTACGTGGCAGATCTGCACGTGAATTGACCTCAATGACTCTGTATGGGGGATGCTCCCCGCTATCGCCAGCATTTAAGATATCGGCCTTCTGTGGGCCAGTCTGTGACATCCAAGCACATGATGATAGAAGGGTAACACCCGAGAGACCTAGGATATTACGGACGAGCCTTGCGATGATCATTGAGTTCGTTTTCGAGTGGTTCTTTGGAATGATGGAAAATAGCTGGTAGTGATACGGCGTTTTCTCGGAGGACGGTTGAAAGACTTTTGGAACCTGCTGTCAAGTCTCGCGTGAGTCGGCGTGAGTTGAAATTGTGGTCTCTACCTTCTTCCTTGAAAGTTGAAAGTTCGCTCCATGCTGCTCCAAAACCTCATACGCATCCCTTCGGTCAATCCCGATAACGCAGCCCCCGACAAGGCAGGCGTGACGCACGAGAAAAAAATGGCCGATTTCGTCGCCAACTGGCTCGAAGACATCGGAGCGGAAGTCACCTTGGAGGAACTGCAACCGGATAGGCCGAACCTTATCGCCAGGTTCGCTCCAATGGATGGCCGCCCGCGCATTCTCCTCGGTCCGCACCTCGACACAGTTTCAGTCGAAAACATGACGATTGATCCCTTTTCAGGAGAAATCCGTGACGGCAAGATCTGGGGACGCGGTGCCACCGACACCAAAGGCCCCATGGCCGCCATGCTTGCAGGCCTTAAAGAAAATCAACACATCCTCAAAGACCTTCCCGTCGCTGTCGACTTCGTCGGCTTCATGGGAGAGGAAGCCTCGCAACACGGCTCCAAGCATTTTGCCAAGCACCACGCAGCCGACTACAAATTCGCGATCGTCGGAGAACCTACTTCCATGAATGTGGTGCACACCACCAAAGGCTCGATCTGGGCCACACTTTCCACCACAGGAATTTCCACCCACGCATCCCAACCGCACCTCGGCGAAAACGCTATTCTCAAACTCTCCAAGGCCCTCCTGTTACTTCAGGAACAGCTCGAACCAGCTCTCGCCATTCACAATCATCCCGTGCTGGGGCACCCGACCATGAACATCGGAACCATTCGTGGCGGCACCAGCCCGAACATCGTCCCCAATCACGCGAGTGCTGAAATCGATATCCGCCAGACTCCGGAGCTCCACAGCGCCGGAGGTGCATTGCAACTTCTGAGGGAAACCATCGCCCAACTTCGGCTCCCTCTGAAGATCGAAAACGCTCACGAAAACCCTCCAATGGAAACGGATCCAGAAGACCCTTTCGTCCGAAGACTTCTCGCCACCGATCCCCGCACCCAACTCAAGGGCGCCCCATGGTTCTCCGATGCGGCCCACCTCTCCGCAGCAGGCCTCCCCTCGATCTGCATCGGCCCGGGTTCGATCAACCAAGCCCACACCAAAGACGAATTCATCGATCTCGAAAAATTCCACGAAGGCGAAGTCTTCTTCTCCAATTTCATTAAATCCCTCGCCGATTGGAGCGAATGAAACAGGCCTGAAACCATCCTACATCCTTCCCGAGGCACCCGAAGCCAGCCGCCTGGCCATCGCTGGAAAAAGCAGCAGGTGAAATGGCAAGACGGAATACCAGTAAACCCTCCCAAAAAGCCCTCTCGGTCGGAACGTCGCCGTTTGGATCAAGTTATCGCCGGAGATCTCAAAATCCAACCACGCCTCTCCAGGAAGTTTCATCTCCGCAGAGAGAATCAACCGAGCAGATTCACCATCGTCTCCACGGTCGGCAAGAACCACTCTCCAGAAATCCAACGCATCCCCCGCGAAAATATGGCTCGGATCACGCCTCCCCCGGCGCATGCCGATCCCCCCCACCAACCGATCCATCACTCCACGCAACTTCCACGCCCAGTTCATCGACGGCCAGCCGTTCCTTCCACCGATCGACCAAACCGCATCGATCACCTCACTCCGCCCGACGCTGAGCGGCACACTCTGCCTATCCCTCAGAACTCCATGCTCGGGAACCTGAATCGACCGGAAAAAATCCGGACTCAACCGTCCCGAAGAAAGTGAATCGATCCACGAGGATGGAACCCGATTCTGCGCGATACGGGAAAAGGCGGTCTCAATCGCCTCCCGGTAAGTGAGCAACTTCTGCGGGATGAACTCACGAATCCGATCATCCCGGCACACCGTTTCATTCGTCAGCGATTCAACCAACGTCTTTGCCAAAGCCATCGTCGTTGCCGTGACAAGCCGCAGCCAATGCGCCGAAAGCCGTGGTGTCAGGAATGGCACGGGAATCAGCAGCCTCGCCAGCCCGCGAGCCTCCGCATACTGCTTGAGAACTTCCCGGTAGGTCAGCACTTCCGGACCTCCGATATCAAACTCCTCACCCACCGTAGCCGGGCTGTCGAGGCATCCTGTCAAATAACCGATCACATTCCGGATCGCCACCGGCTGGCACCGCGTCCACGTCCATTTCGGCGTCAACATGACCGGCAGCTTCTCCGCCAGGTCACGGATGATCTCAAAAGACGCCGAGCCTGAGCCGACGATGATCGACGCCCTCAGAGTAGTCACAGGCACTCCGCCTCCACGCAGAATACGGTTGACGTTTTCTCTTGATTCCAAGTGATTGGAAAGCACCCCTGCCGGTACCAGGCCACCGAGATAGATTACCCGCTCGCATGATCCCCCGACCCACTCCCTGAAGTTTCTTGCACAAGTTTCCTCTCTCTCTTCAAAACCTTTTCCAGCACCCATGGAATGCAGTAGATAAAAGGCGGCGTCCACGTGCCCGAATTCTTTCGGCAGGCTCTCCGGCACCAACATATCCCCCTCGAGCAACTCCAACCTGCCATCCTCAAAAAACGCCGCGAACTCCGATACAGGGAAGCGCCCCTTGTCCCTGACCAGACATTCCACTCGGTGCCCGGCCTCCAGCAACGCAGGCAACAGCCTCAGCCCGATATATCCGTTCGCACCTGTTACAAAAATGTCCAAGCACGATTCTAGCCCCGCACCTCCGAAACGCAAGAAGGGGTGGCATCAAGCCACCCCTCCGTTTCAAAATACGTTCGATGAATCACTACGAATTCACATCAAGCGCGGCATATTCGCCATCCTTGCGCCGATAGATGATCGTCAGGCAATCGCGCCGGGCGCTCTTGTAGAGCACGAACGGACGCTCCGAAAGCTCCAGATCCATGATCGCATCTTCCTTATACATCGTTTTCACCGCATACTTTTCGGTGTGAACGATGAAAGGAACAGGATCTTCCACCGATTCCTCCGGGTGATCCATAGCCTCTTCGGTGAAATATTTCTCATCAAGATAGCGGATCGACTCGTTCCGGTGCGGACGGTTCTTTTTCAACAACCGCGTCTTATGTTTCCGCATACGGCGGGCAATTTTTTCAATCGTCTCGTCAAGCGACACATACATATCCCGACTCTCCGTATCGGCCTCGATGGTAATGTGATTGGTGCAAAATAGAATGATCTCGGCTATCTGTCGGTTTTTCTGAACGTCCAGGATCACCTTCGCCTCGATAATTTTCGGATAATCAAGATGGAGCCCTTCGATCTTTTTACGGGCATAATCACGGAGGGAATCGGTCACTTGTTCATGCCTCACCGTTACAGTGATGGGCAGATTGACGTTGGCAGTTTGCATATTTCTTAATGGTTTAGGTTCTAATCGGACAAGGCTACAACTGCCCCACCCATCTGTTACCCTGATGCATCTGGAGACAAATTGCCACGCAGAAGTTCAAAAAATTTTCTAAGTTTAGGGTAGCCCGCAAATACGTGAACCGTTAGAGTCCGCCTCGTGAAGCTCTATTCGGATATTCATGACAATCATACAGTTCCAGAGGCAACCTCCTCTGGTTCCAGTTTTTTTGCCCCGGATATTCCGAAAAGGACGAAGGATTTCGACCTTCCGCATAAACAGACGGCAACCTTCACGAATCGAAAAGGCTCTGTGACCAAATCCGAAAGAATCCCGAACAAACAAAGAAAAATCCTGATCGTGCAAGGCGATTGGGAAGCAGGAATGTCTCTGCTTGCACTTGATCTCGAAGATGCGGGGCACCAGACGGGGAAAGTTGTCTTCTGTGCTCCGGATCTGATTTACAAACTGCGGGGAATCACCACCCACTCATTCCGCAAGCCCCTGGGAGACTTCGAAGTATGGCTCCACAATCTGATTGAAGACAAAGGCTACGACACGCTCTTTCTCTACAACCACTATCGCCCATACAATCAAATAGCATGGAAAATAGCTGACGAACTCGACCTTGATTGCTGGGTATTCGAGCTAGGCCTCATTCGCCCGAATTGCGTGATGGTTTTTGATCGGAACAACTTCCCACTCACTTCCATCCCTGCCAAATGGGAGGAAGTCCTCAAGTCGGATTCACCGGCTGAAGACATTGAAACTCCCAGGGAACTGCGCCGGGTCAGCACGCCGGCAAAACTAACGGTCTTCGGTACGAACTTTTTATTGAGCAGGATCACCTCCCCCTTGTTTCCAAATTTTGTAGACCAACGGGACATGAGGTTATGGAAGCATGTGAAGCATGGCTTGATTTTCCTGTGGCGCTTCATGGAACGAGCCGGAGATGAAGCCTATGACCTGTTGTTTTCAGGTGAACTATCGAAGAAATACTACACCGTCCCTCTACAGGTGCACAGCGATACGCAGATACTCAGGAATTCGAACTTCCAAACCATCGAAGAATTCATTGAACACGTTGTCGCATCCTTTGCAAAACACGCACCAGAGCATACCAAACTCGTTTTCAAAGTCCATCCCATGGACCGTGGCTATAAAGACTATCACGACCTCATTTATGCACTAGATGAGCAGATTGGAGGCGGCAGGCTCCTTTATGTCGACCGGGTCCACCTCCCCACACTTCTTGAACACACCCTAGGCGCCGTGAACATTAACAGCTCCGTCGGTATTTCAGCTCTGGTTCACCGTTGCCCTGTAATGGTGCTGGGAAAAGCTGTTTACAATCTTGAAAACCTGACTTTCCAAGGAAAACTCGACGAATTTTGGACGCAAAAAAGCAAGCCGAAGCAAAAACACGTCAAACAATTCCTAAACTTGCTTTTGCAAACATCCCAAGGCCGCGGAACCCTGTCACAAAGATGCTTTGATGTCGCTGGCAGATGCAAAATCAGATGGCCGGAGACTTTCACCTCCCGGTTCTTCCCTTCAAAAGACAATTTGACGTCTATTTCGAATGATGAAAAACGAATCGAATAGGGAGCATCTATCAAGCTCCCTACCTACAAGTGTATCGTTCTAATTCAGGGCGCTATTCTACGAAAATGCTGACTGTTTTCGGAAGATTCCTTCGCTCCTGCGAAATCCGAAAATATTTTCGTATGTGTGATGTCCTCCCTCACCTCCATGACACTCAGCAGTTGCGGTTCAAATCCCAAACCAGCACGCTACACAGTGGACCTCGGTCAGCAACTCATCGATCTGGACCGCGCCCATAGTGATGGCCCGATTCGTGAGCGGGAATACAAACGGCTGAAACAAGCCTAAGCACCCGTTACGATTAAGGTCGCCTCTTAACCAGCCGACTACGACTTACGCCGAGCTAGCAGAAGGCAATGTCTTGATCGTTTCGCCCGCTCATGAGTCTTGGAAGCGAACTCCTCAACGTTGAAACCGACTTTGATCAGGAGTTTTTTGAACTTCGGAGCTGGCTCGGAAAGCCAATACGCGATGCAACCCTGCTGAGTGATAACCTGCCGCAGTTTCTCCAGAAATCCCGGCGAATACAGGCGCGAATTCCCAGATGTGATCAGATCGTCCGGAGTATTGTCGATATCGAGCAGCAGAGCGTCGTAAGATCCGGGCTTCTTTCTCGATACGATGTCGAAAAGATCACCCAAGATGATCACGGTCCGCGGATCATCCAGCAAAGGGCCATTGAATTCCACCAGATGGGTCCGGTTCCATTCGATCAATGGAGACATGAGTTCCGCAACATCGACCGTCGCCGGACTACCCACCAACTCGAGCGTCCTCTTCAACGTGAATCCCAAACCCAACCCACCGATCAGGATCTTGGGATGCGCTGGCCTCGACGGCTTTCCTTCAAGCAACAACTGGCAACCGATATCCGCAAGTTGCTGCTCCGAGAAAGTCAGCGCCGTGCTCATCAACTCGTAGCCGTTGTATTTAAGATAGATTTTACCGTCGTGCTTATGAAGCGAATATTGAGTACCATCGGGCATCGTGGACTCATCAATTTTGACGTAGGGCTTCATAGCGGAGGAGCCTTGCCGCCTGACTCCGACAGACAAGATTTAATTTCTACCTCTCAAGCATGTATCCTCGCCGATAAAATTTATTTCTTATAAGGCACTGGATATCAAAGATTTCAAACAATCCTTATCCTTTGCCTGGTTCGAACGTTTTATCGCACATCATTTTTCCCGAATCCGGCTAATTATTGGTTGCGGTGAAATCGATTCTACCGAAAATCCTTTGAAATTAGATTTTATCCCAGATGTTAGTCCGAAACCTGCATAGTTCGAGATGAGTTCCCCTCCACCTGATGTTAGGGAGCTTAGCGCATTGCTCCGGCTGTTGGACGACGAGACTCCTGAGGTGCACTCGGTCGTGAAGGATCGACTCAGCGAGGTTGGTGGTGATATCAGCGAGATTCTACCCGATGTTGCCAAATCGCTGAATGATTCAGAGAGAAAGATTCTTACCGATATTCTCAAGCCGGTGCGCCGCAGGTTAATCAGAGAGGAATGGCTGACCCCGGCTTTCGGTTCCGCAGCTCTTGATGAAGACTGGGAGCTTTTCGAGAGTCATCTCAGGTTGCTCTCCGACTTCCTCCATGATGGGATTTCCATTCGTCAGCCCCTTTCCGATGCCCTCGACCTGCTGGTTGAGGAATTTCAGGAGTCGTATCCGGTCGCACCAACCGAAAATGATCTCAGGATTTTTCTTTTTGAAGAAGGTCGCCTCAAGCCGAATAGAAATAATTACTATGATACCCGAAATTCAGATCTCGCATGGTGTATTGCCGAAGGCGTCTCCAATCCCATCGGTCTTGGCGTGATCTACATGTTATTGGGGCAGAGGCTGCTGATGGAGATCCAGGGAATCTCGTTCCCAGGTCATTTTCTATGCCGGATTTTCGAAGTGGGAGAACCATTGGTTATCGACTGCTTCGATGAGGGACGGCTTCATTCGCAGGCAGTCCTGACGGATTCTTCCAATGAATTGTCCGCAGACCAGCGCAGGCAGTTGGGCGAATCAACAGATCTCGGTACGATTCTGATGAGGATTTTGAATAATCTGATCAATTCATTGGAGCGCACGGACGAAACCGAGGACGTCGCGTTGTTGACCGAGATGCGGGATTCGATGGCCCGCCAACAGGTGGTGTGATCCCAAGGCGATCTCACTTTGGATAGCTTGAAAAGTGGCTTCGCAAGCACCTCATTCTTCCCGGGTGACTCCCCGGTGATGACACCTTCCAGCGGGCTTCGCTTTGATCATCACCCTCACGTTGATGGTTCTTATTGCCATACTTGCTGTAGGCATGCTGTCACTGTCCAGCATCAGCCTGCGGTCTGCCAACGCTGATTCGGCGCTCACCAAGGCTCGGAGTAATGCGCTGATGGCGCTGATGCTCGCCATCGGCGATTTGCAACAAACCACTGGCCCGGATACCCGGATCACTGCAGGCGCGGATATCCTTGATCAGAATCACCCGCCGATTCTGGGTGTATGGAGGAGCTGGGAACTGACAAACCATCCGGAGCCTAAGGCACGGGACTCTTCGCAATGTCCTCAAAAATTTGCCTAACCATCATTTTCTCCCCATCCTGGACGACCATGATGAGGCAACGCTTGTCTTCGTATATCGCCCAGTAAGTTGTGTAGAATGGTTTCCATGAGTCTTCCAGCATGGCGGCGATGGTGACGGCGGAGCCGCTGTTCGTCGGCACGTCCACGCGGATGCATTGTTGCGTACCGGCCTTGACGGGCACGGGCTTTTTGTCCGCACCGACCTGCATGGCTATGTGTTTGGTGGTCGCATTGATCACCATCCAGTCCTCCCGGCTCGCCGTGGCCGTATCATCAGGGAAAGCGAGAAACTGCGGTTTGTTCCCTTCCCCCATCCATGCGATGAGCAGGATATCCCGTGTCGCGCTTGGAAGCTTCACCAAATGGGTGGGGGCCGCGCCGTCTTCGGGAACGGTTGACCCGTTGTAGATGGGAAGGCCACCCTCCAGGCGGTCAACAAGGATAGGTTTGGAGGGTTCGATATGCGAGAAACTGAGCGGCACGAGGCCTTTGCCTTCCAGCGCGTGCAATTCCGGCATTTCCATCGGCAACAGGGAAAGTGTGCGGAGGGAAAGTTTTTCGGGCTTTGCGGCCAGTGTCAGATTGAGGAACAGCAGCAGGGTGAATGTGAGTAATGCTTTCATGGGTTTTTGGGTTTCTATTTCTTCTACACTTCGGACGGCGACAGCCACCGAAAAGAGAGGATTGAAAATTCGCGTCCGAAGACGCTGGAGGGGCGGGCGAGTTCCTCCAGGAGTGGCTTGGCGCTGGGGGAAGCCACCGGATCGGGGAAGCGCTGCACCACCGCCTCGCAGTATGCGGTGGCGGCGGTCTCGCCGGTGATCGGGTTTTTTGCCTCCCCGTAAGCACGTATGGTGAAAGTGTCGGAGCGGACCGTCATGTAGGGTGAAAGCACCTGGAGGATATCGCCTTGGAGTAGCTGGCCCGGGAATCCGGAACCCTGCGAGCTGTTGGCAGGCAGGTTGCTGTGGCCGGAGGCGGTAGATTGAAAAGAGGGGGCGAGGTTACCGTTAACGGTATTGTCGAGAGCTGCCTGCAGCGCACCGGATTTCCCTTCCTCACTATCCTCCAGCTTGCGGTTCACAAAAGAACCAAGGGTGAGGAACGGGCCGCGTTCGCGGATCTGAGCGACAATTTCTGTGGCAAGTTCCCGGACTTCGGTTTGAGTGAGTTCGCGGAAGCCGATCCAGTAGTTTTCGTCCATGCCATCGGTTTTCATGCCCGTCCCGATGTGTGATGCGGCGCGGGGAAACCTCACGTCTTCCACTTCGGTGAAACCGTCAACGCTTCCGTCGGTGTCCAACTTGCCGACGGGCAGGCCGTACGTCGCGGAGAGGAACGCCTCCCAAGCATCGATGGATGTCGAGTTGATGTTGAAGGAACCGTCCACGAGGATGTGGCCGGCGTTATGGAAAAAGGAGCCTGTGCCAGTGAGTCCGTCGCCTGTCCCTGCATCCGACAGGGTGCCGACGGAAAACTCGGAGCCGCGGGGTTCGTAGGGAATAAAACGGGGGTTGGGAAGGAACTCGCTGCGTGAGAGCAGCGACTGGCAATAGGCGGGGGTTAGCGAGGGTCCGCTGCCGCTCTGGGGTATGGTGGTGAAAATGTATTCGTCCCACAGCCGCTCATTGACGATGTAGGAGGCATCGTAGAGATTGAAAGTGCCCGCCGCAGGCAGATTGCTGGGGGAGCAGAAAGCGGTATCGCTGACACTGCCGACGACCGTGTCCAGCGGGATGCGCAGGTTGGCGTAGGAGTTCCCGACGATGTAGGTGGGCTCGTAGCTGAAACGGCCTGCCGCCGCATGCTGGAGCTGACCGAGGGAGACAAGGTCGGAGCGGGGAACGTCGAACAGGACCACGCGGTCGTAGCCGCTTGGGTCGCGATCCGAACCCAAGTAGGTGAAGCCATCACCGTTTGCGGCTGTCGCCATTTGCGGAAGGTTGGCGGAGGGTTCGATGTTGCTGGTCTCCGAGTGGGAGGCGAGCATGGTGAACCCGAGCGGCGCGTCCCAACGGGGGTTGTTCCACATGGCCCGGATGTTCGCATCCACGAGGGGGCGGACCGCGTTGCCGGCTTCGCGGGTTGAGCGGAGATAAAAGGCGTTCCGCGCGACTTGGTTTACACCGGTTCCCTGGGTGACGACGGTTTTTTTGGTTCCGATGCCTCTCGGCTCATCAAAAACAGTCTGTCCCACGAACGGCGCGTAGAAGACCTGACTTGCTTCGTATGCGCTGTTGCTGGAGCCTGCAAGAGACACCCCATGGACGAAGTTGGAGTTGGTGAGATGGAAGACCGCAGTGAGCTTGGAGTCCGGAGCGAGGGTTCCGTTGTAATCCTTGAAAACGCTTTCGGCCACGATGTTGGCGATATTGCGCGAATATGCCGCGGCGTCATCCTCTTGGCCGGACTGGATGGCTCTTTCGAAGCCGAAGACCTGAGCCCGGCCGGGTTGTAGAAATTGAATTTGGGGCGCGTGCACCTCAAGAGTCGATTGCAACCCGGCCTGATCGTTCAGGGTGGTTCCGGAAACGGTGAACCTGACCTGGGGATAATTGTTCACGCGGCATCCTGCTGTCGAGGGGAGGCTGGGGGAAATGAGGATGCCCGCGTTGTGCGCGTTGTAGTGGGAGGTGAACATCTGGACATGGGTCCTGATTTGCGTGGGAGTCTGTTGGGTGACCCAGGCGTTCTGCTGGGCAAAGGCAAGGATGGGCAGGATGGGGTTGTCCCGGTAAAGGGCGGCGTTGCCATTCACAGGATAATCCCCGTAGGGCAGCCCGCCGTGCCGGTCAGTTCTGACCGTGTCCCAGCTTGACTGGGGATGCGGGCCGAAATCCCCCTGGTAAACACCCGTGTCGTTTCCAGCGAGGAGACTGTTCCTCAAGATGCCGGTGGGCCAGATGCAGTCCACGCCGTTGACGGTTTGCAAATGATCTTTGAGGCGGTAGTAGTCCCGGAAGATGGCGAAATTGATGTAGCCGTTGTCGCGATTCAGCTCGCTGAGTTCGGGCGTATCGAGGCGATCTCGGTCGGCCACGATAAAATGGGAGGGGATGCTGCCGGTGCGGGGAAAGAGGCGGTCGAAGACCGGGTTGGAGGCGGAGCTGGCGGTGGGCTGCCAGTCAAAAGCAACGGAGAGGTCTTTCTTCAGGCCTCCGTTTTTCACATCCGCCAACACCCCGAGCGATTGGGCGGTGTAGCCAAAGAACTTGCTACGTACCACATCCCTGGAGGCTCCGATGAACTCAAGGTCCGGGAGCGAACCGAGAAGCTGGATCTCCTCCCGGGTCGCGTTGGCGATCACGTCCATCCCTTCCAGGATCGAAGGGTCGTAAGAGGCGGGCAGAACTCCATTGGAACCGTTCTCCCCATCTTCATTGCGCAAATCGGGGGAGGCGTTGAGCTTCGCCTTCATCCCGTTGTCATCGACGAACCAGGCATAAGAGCCCGTCACCTGGTTGGAGGTGTTTCTGATCTCCACCCTTCCCGCCTCAATGTCCCTGCCTCCGGTCATTGCGGCAAGGTCGAGCGAAGCCGCGCCAATCATTTTGACCGGGTTGTCCAGGGAAACCAATGGGTCGCTACCCGCGCCGGAAAGCAACCATGCGACAGGCTTGCCGCCTGCAAGAGGAGTGCTTCCATCGCTGTGGGAGACCCCCACCCACCAGGCCTCGGGCGTATTCGCCGGAACATTCACGCCTACCCGCGCATCCTTAACTAGCGTTTCTGCGCGGGCGCTAATTCTGGCATCCGGACCGAGATTCTGCTGCAACTGCCCCACCGCCATCATCAGCGCCATTTTCGCGTTCGCGCGTGCCACCGCCTGCAGATCGTTTTGGGACGCTCCCCTCAGCGCGATGCTGGACAAACTGAGGAGGCCGGTCGCAAGGATTGCCAGCAAAACCATCAGCATTAGGACGACGATAAGCGCGAAACCCGCCACGGCATGTCGGCGATGCGTGATTTTTTTCTGTTTCATGGGTTTTTGAAGTTAAATTTATTCCGAAACTTGGGTTTTTGCGGCTTGTAGTTACATTGTCAAATAAATTCTGCGTTCTCGCTAGGTCAATTGCGGAAAAATGCCCGGCAATCCGAAGATGGGGGCTGCGTGCAGATTGAGCATTGTAACATTGATTCTCATGCGCGACGGAAAACCCATACCACTAACATTCCTTAACGATGATTATTTGCAATCAAATATTTTCTGTGAATTCCCTGCAGGGCGGTCTGATTTGCTTCGTCCAGGGTGAATCCAGTTCAGGCAAGGCACGAAATTGCTCATGCCCAAATACCTGTTGAACCGGAAAGGCGCCCTGACGCAACCGTATCCAAATTCGGGCGGGAAAACTTCACTCCATCGCACCGAATACACACGGCAGCCAGAGCGAGAGCTGGGAAAACCATGTGATCAGAGCCAGCGCGGCGACCATCGCCACGAAGAAGGGAACCATCGCACGGGATACCCGGTCGTTCTTCGAGTGGCCCACGCTGCATCCGAAAGACAGGCAGGAACCCACCGGGGGCGTGCAGAGGCCGATGCAGAGGTTGGCGATCAGGATGATGCCGAAATGAACGGGGCCGATTCCGATCCCCTCGGCCACGGGCAGGAAGATCGGGGTGAAAACGAGCACGGCGGGGGTCATGTCCATGAACACGCCCATCGCGAGCAGGATCACGTTGCTGGGCGGAATGAGCATGCCGGTGGTGGTGGCGGAAGCGGTGAGCGCGATGTTGAAATCCCGGTCGTATCCCTTGCGGTTCATTTCCGGAATCATGGTGCCGCCCACCGAAGAAACAGCGGCGCCGGCCGAGCCCGAGATGGATCCGAAGAGCATGCAGGTCAGGGAGTTGACCATCGCGAGTCCGCCGCGAAAACGGCGTGACCACCCCCCGGCGCGACGAATTTGTGAAGCCTCCGCTACAGGCACAGCACTCCAGCTTCACAAATTCGAATCCCTCTCCACTCCATCCTTGATGCAAAAACCATAATCTCCTATCCTTCAGCCGCAACCCGCCACCGTAGCTTAATCTAGCCTTTCAGTGGCCGGAATTCGGGGTCCAGCTCAGTAGGGCGGCGGCTCGCTAAATCTGACCGTGGAAAGCTCTCGCCCCCAATGTCGGATCATTTCGGAGGGAGGTGTGCTTTATGGGCTTGATGACGAGAAGAACTGATAGATAGGACCGCTCGGAGAGACGGTCCCTGCCTTGCGCTAGTGCGGGCATCGGGGGGTAGTTTGCAGGTTTTATGAGAAGCTCATTGCACACTGCATTTTATTTCACCCGATTGGAAGCCGACTTCTTCCAGAGAACCCATTCAAATATCATAGTTCCGCATTTACCAGACCTCTGCTTTCCGTTGAATTTCCCATCTACTCCCCCATCCTCTCCCCGCCATGCCAACCTTCGATGAATCCACCCTCCGCAAAGCCGCTACTTGGCAGGATTTCAAGGAAGCCCAGGGACTTCTTGCCGTGGGAAACGTCGTTTCCTCGGAAACGACTTCCGATGGTTGGAGCGGCTCGGTAAAAGTTGGGAAAAGAATTTTCCGCATCACCGTTGCCGCAAGGACGCCAACTTGGTTCGACGCCAAATGCCCCTGTCCTTCAAATCAGCGGGAAGGCACATTCTGCCCACACGCAATCGCAATCGGCCTGCACCTGCTCGCACCGCCAGTGCCAAAACCAGAACCAACTCCCGCATCCACCCGAACGCATAGAGAACCTGCCCCAACTCCGCGCCCTCCCAATCCCCCGCCGTTCCGCGAAATTGGAGCGACTTCTCGAAATCACCGAGCAATCCATCTCCTCCGGCAGCCGCATCCTGGTTTTCTCCCAATTCCAGAAACAACTCGTCGCAATCGGCAACGCCCTCACAGCCATGGAAATCCCCTCGATCCGCCTCGATGGCCAGACCCGCGACCGCCAGGCCCTCGTCGATCAATTCCAATCAACCGACGGCCCTCCGGTATTCCTCATCTCCCTCAAAGCCGGCGGCTACGGCCTCAACCTGACCGCCGCGGATGTCGTGATCCACTTCGACCCATGGTGGAACCCCGCCGCCGAAGCCCAGGCCACCGACCGCGCCCACCGCATCGGCCAAACCAAACCCGTCACGGTCTTCCGCCTCCTGACCCGCGATACCGTCGAGGAAAAAGTCGTCCACCTCCAGACCTCGAAAAAAGCCCTCGCGGAGTCACTCGACGAATCCGTTACCCCGACCGATGCCCCGGGCTGGACAGCGGCGGAAATGGAAAAACTGCTGATGGATTGAATCGTGGCTGGAGCATCTTGCTCCAGTCCGTTCTTGGGGCATCCTGCCGCAAGAAGTCACTTACACGCACGGACTTTTGGCAAAGCGTTAAAGCCGGTCACTCCTTTGCCAGATACGCCACACAATGTTGACTCCACGTCTCAAGCCGCGCGTGCAGATCCCCGTTCAGTTCCTCGAGAGTTGCCCATGAAAGATCCGTCAACGCATCCTCTTTTGAAGAAACCTCGTCACTCTCCAGCTCCACAAGGTGCACCACGCCCAGATGCACCTGCCCCACCGGATTCGAATCATCATTTAGTAGCCCGATAATCCGCATTTCATAGTCGCAAGCAATCTCCAACTCCTCATCCAGCTCCCGCTGCACCGCCGCATAATAGGCCGCAGCGCCTTTCCGGCCCTCACCCATATCCACCGGATTGATGTGTCCGCCAACTCCCACCGAAAGCTTCGCATGAAGCCGATTCTCTCCACCTGCCTTGCCACGTGTGTAATGCAGAACCCGGTCGCCACACTTGAACACGCAATATGGGATCAACTGCTTGTGAGATGGATCGTCCTCAGCTTCCGCGCGATCCATGAAAAAGTGATTCCCCTCACTCAAAAGCACGCTGACCGCATCATCCACGCCCTCCGCCTTCATCCCATCGAACATTCCCAGTTCCTCCAGCAACGAACGTTTCACCACCAACACCTCTTCTCCTGCGTATTTCGACATGCCGGGATGTTTGTTATTCCACCCCCCAAGGACAACCCCGAAATCCTCTCCTTCTAAAATCTCGCAGAGCGGGCCGAGCTTCCCTCTCGACTCGCCTTTCCCGCCAGTTACTCTTCCCACACATCTTATGCCCCGTCCCAGTTCCTCTCCATTTCTCTTCAACGGCGAATCCATACCTCCCGGATCACGCAAACTCGTCGCCGTTCCCGCCGGAACCCTGATGAGCAACCAGCCGCTTTCCATTACCGCTGATATTTTCCACGGAAAAAAGCCCGGTCCCTGCCTGCTGCTCACCGCCTGCATCCATGGCGATGAAATCAACGGCACGGAAATCATCCGTCGCCTGCTTGCCGCGCCTGCCTTGAAAAATCTTCGAGGCAGCCTGCTGACCATACCCATCGCAAACGCCCCCGCTTTCACTTCCCGCACCCGTTACCTACCCGACCGCCGCGACCTCAACCGCATCTTCCCCGGCTCGGAAAAAGGCTCACAAGGCGCCCGCCTCGCCCACGCGATCACGACCAAATTCCTGCCGCGTTGCGATGCGGTCATCGACCTGCACACCGGCGCGGTCAACCGCCCCAACCTCCCCCAACTCCGCATCGCCAGCGGTGACGACGCCTCATGGAAACTGGGACTCGCCTTCGCCGCACCCGTCACCATGCTTGCCCCGCTCCGGCCCGGCACCTTCCGCGAAGCCGCCTTCGAACTGGGCAAACCCTTCGTGCTTTTCGAAGGCGGTGAAGCCTCGCGGCTCGATACCTCATCCATCCGCTTCGGCGTGCAGGGCATCATCACCGCCATGCGTTATCTAGGCATGCTCCCTGCGACCCGAAAGCACCCGCAAACGGAACACGCCGGAACCATCTCCCGCTCATCCCGCTGGGAACGCGCACCTTCCGGCGGGCTCTTCATCCCTCTCGTCGCTCTAGGCAAGGCAGTCGCGACTGGCGACACCCTCGGTTTCATCGTCCCTCCTCAGGGCGGCGGCGAAGGCACGTCGGTTATCTCAGGCACCGATGGCATTGTAATCGGCAGAAACAACGAGGGCCTCGCCGACGAAGGAGACGCCCTTTTCCACATCGCCACATTCCTCGATGCCGGCTCCGCTGAAACGCAAATCCAGGAGTCCAACGACTCCCTACCCGTCATCCATGAAGACGAAGAAGGCCATCCGGTGCGATATCATCCTTTCGCCGATTGACGTCAGCGCCTGAGAATGGAAGGTAAACGGCAGATGACTACCTTCCAACTCGAAACCAAGGAATCCATCGACGATGCCCTCGACAGGCTCGACGACGCCATTGAAGCCCGTGACGGAGTCCAGGCTCTGAAAATCATCAAAACGCTCGATTGGGAAGATCAGCGCCGCGCGGTCTCCCGCCTCTCACACGAAGCGGCCGATTCCCTCATCAAAATCCTCGGTGCCGAAGACGCTGCGAAACTCCTCTCCCACCTAACCGAGGCCCAGGCGGTAGAAATCATCGAAAGTCTCTCCTCCGAGGACGCAGCCTCCATTCTCTGGGAACTACCCCCCGAGCAATCCTCAAACCTCCTCCGCGAACTCCACGACGACGACGCCGAGGAAATCATTTCCGGAATCGAAGACGGTGAGGACCAAGCGGAACTTCGCAAACTCCTGAAATACGAGGACGGCACCGCCGGCTCCCTCATGCGCGGCTATCCCGTAACCTTTCGCGCGACCTCCACCGTCGGCGAGGTCCTTCAGGATCTCGGCGAGCATGCCGAGGACTACTCCGACCGCGACGTCCAATATCTTTACGTGGTCGATGGAAAATCGAAACTCGTAGGCGTCCTGCGCCTGCGCGATCTTGTTCTCTCGCTCCGCCACATCACCGTCCGCGACCTCATGATCCCGGATCCGCTCACGGTCATCGATACGATGCCTCTCGATGAACTCGCCGAAGTATTCGAGCGGAAAAAATTTTTCGGGCTACCCGTCATCGATGAAAGAGGCCGCCTCCTCGGAGTCGTCCCACGCGATTCCGTCAAACACGAGACTTCGGAAGAGCAGGCCAGCATGTTCCTCGCATCCAGCGGTATCGTGAATGGTGAGGAACTCCGCTCCATGCCGCTTAAAGACCGATGTGTGAAACGCCTCGCATGGCTCGGCCCCAACATCGTGCTCAACATCGCCGCCGCCTCGATCATCGCCGCCAACGAAGCAACCCTCAAGGAAGTCATCGCGCTCGCGGTTTTCCTCCCCATCGTATCAGACATGTCAGGCTGCTCGGGAAACCAGGCCGTCGCCGTCTCCATCCGCGAACTCACCCTCGGCATCCTCCGCCCAGGCGATTATTGGCGCGTCGTCATCAAAGAAGGATTGGTCGGAGTCATCAACGGCATCGTACTCGGCCTCCTGCTCGGCGGCATCGCCATCCTGTGGAAAGGAAACATCTTCCTCGGCCTCACGGTCTTCATCGCCCTCTCCCTGAATACCATCCTCTCCGTCCTGCTCGGCGGCCTGGTCCCCCTCCTCCTGAAACGCTTAAAAGTCGATCCAGCCCTCGCCTCTGGACCCATCCTCACCACCTGCACCGACATGTGCGGCTTCCTCCTCGTCCTCTCAATCGCCTCCGCCATGCTCACACAACTCGCCGGCATCTGAGTCCCGAAAGCTGGACCGCTTCACGACTAAGGTTGCACCCTCATCGCCCGCCTTCTCCAACCTTGGACCTTAGACCTCCCACCTCCTAAAATGTCCTTCATAGTCTACATCTTCGAACTATCTGGAGTCTTCGTATTCGCGGTCTCCGGAGCCATCGCGGCGCGGAAGAACGAGATGAGTATTTTCGGTATGTTCGTACTGGCGCTGGTCACCGCCATGGGCGGCGGGACCTTGCGAAGCCTGCTGATCGGAGACACCCCACCGGCGATTCTGCTGGATCCCACTTATGCCTTGCTCGCCGCTGCTGCTACGCTTGCTTCCTTTTACGCAGAACCCCTTTGGGAAAAATGGGCCCGCGCCGTCTCGCTCTTCGATGCTGTCGGGGTGGGGCTATTCGTCTGCATCGGGATACAAATAGCTCAGAACAACGGACTCCCGTGGTGGTCTTGCCTGGGGATGGGCGTGGTCACCGCAACCTTCGGCGGCTTGCTTCGGGATCTTTTCCGGGCAGAGGTTCCCCTGATATTCAGAAAGGAGATCTACGCCACCGCAGCCGTATTCGGGGGTTTCATCTATCTGGGCGGCGATTGGCTCGGACTCAGCCCGCGCTACAACATTCCAATCACAACTGCAATCACCGCAGGAATTCGTCTCGCAGCGATCCGCTACGGACTCCACCTACCGGGCCAGATGAGGTAGATGCAAAAAGCACCGAGAGTTTTTCAAAACGACACCTCTCCCGTCAGCCCTTGTGCTTCCTCCGTCACCCGATCCCTTACCCGTCCGCTGCCTAGGTAGCAAAATATCGATCTCCGAGTTGGCTCGCAGTTTTAATCGATCCTCGGGCTGCGGGGCAATGTCTGCGTTCTGCCGGGTGAAACCGAAACCCATCTCCACTTCATAAATCGGAAAAATGGAGCAGCGATACCCCTTATCCCGAATGACACCCCCTAAAAAAATATTGCAGTTACATTGCAGTTACAGCGGAAAATCTCTCCTCGCAAAATTAATTACCGAATTTACTTGCGTCTCGGTGATATTTGCGGTTATTCCTCCACCCCCCCCCGGACGCCAGAGCACAACGCTCTGGCGTTCCCCCCTCCCCCCCTAGAATATGAAAAGATATCAATTACTGCCCATCTACCTCGGATCATTTGCATGTGTACTGACCGCATTCACTGTGAATGCCCAAACACTCGAAGCGACGCTTACCGGTGTGAATCCGGTCCTAACCGTTAACGGAACCTTCGAAGACGGACCGAATACTCCCAAATATAGCGGCGCGATTCAGTTCACTTCCACTGGCTCCGGAAGTTTCGACTTCGAGACCTTCTGCGCCCAGCCGCTTACTTCAGTCTTCCTCGGCCAAACGCTGACTTATGACGTGACCAGCACTTCCTTTCTTCCTAACGCGGACAAGATCGCCCGTCTGGCTGGAGGCTACCTTGCTTCCGGTCAAACCAGCGCCGATGCCGCAGCCGTGCAATGGGCGGTCTGGGAGATTCGGAATGAAAACTCTGGCACATTTGACCTGACCACCGGCAACGTCCGTATCGACACCACATCAGACTTGGCGACTGCGAACCTTGGTAACCTTTATCTATCCCAGATCAACTCTTACAGTCCGGCATCCATCACCTACCTGACCAACACTGAATACCAAGACATGATTGCCTTCAGTCCCTCAGTCAACCCAGTCCCCGAGCCGACTTCCATGGGCCTTCTGGCTCTCTCCGGTGCGTTACTTCTGCGTCGCAAGCGCAAGTGAGTTGAATACCCCCCTTTAAAAAACCTTATTTCGGAGCGCGCTCCGGAATAAGGTTTTTTTTTGACTCGAACTCCGAGATGCTGCGTTTTTCAGTATGGAGGTGAGCGTTCCGACGCCAGCGGAAAGACGACTGCGGACTTAACCCTTTCTTCCCTCTCGATTTTCCTTGGTCTGGGAGAGAGAAACAGCAGTCTCGACCTCGAGACAATGCCCATGAACCACGCCGCACCACCACTTGGCCGGGAAAATGAAACGAAAGGGATGAAAACGTTTTCGCTGCTGGAATGTTATTCTGTTGCCTGGCACGCATTCAGAAAATGGTGGATTCCGCTTTGCCTGATTTCCGGATTTATTCTGATATTCGAATTCATACCGCGCATCATGACTTCGACGGAAACAGCGGAGTTGCGTCAACGTTTCAGCGAGACCAGCGGTCCGTTGATGACTGCTGTTATGGAAAATGATCTGGCGCAACAGAATGCGTTGATCCTTGGACTTCAGGAATCGTTGTCTCTTTATCTGGCCGAAGCCGCGAAATGGCTGGTAGTGGCCTCTCCATTCATTGCGCTGCTGACAATCATTTTGCTTATGTGGGCCAATACCGCGGTGAAGGGTCTTAGGAAAAGGAACACATTTGGACGAACCCTGTATATCGCGGTGGTCCACGTCTTTCTCTCATGTGTGAAAATGACGGCGTTTCTGTTTTTTCTTATTCCCGGATTTTTCATCTATGTCCGCCTGCTATTTGTCTCTCTGATCATGCTTGAAGATGAAACCTGCGGAATGTCGCAAGCAATCCGCAAGAGCTTCGCAATGACGAAGGGCAATTTCTGGCAGTTGTTCGGCCTTTTTGTAATCAATTCAACCTGTCAAATAGTGATGACAATCACGGTGATCGGTGTAGTTCCAGTGACTGGCTTCGCCAATACCGCCCGCGCTGCTGCTTATCAGATGCTAAAGCAAGAGCCAGAAGACGCCTAGCTGAGTGCCCGATACCCCCAACCGAAATAGAAATAAACAACCATTGGAAGATCCATGATACCCGAAATAGAATACAAATTGACCGCGTTTATTGGACCAATCGGAGGACCGGAGCTGATCATGATACTCGTCGTGCTGGTTCTGCTCGCGATTCCGATCGGCCGCGCAAATTTTTTTCTGTAAAAGTTGTTTCTGACTTCTGCTGAGAGCTGGTTTTAGTGTGTTTGTATTTTGGTTTGTTAGGAGAGTTTCAGGTAGGCTTTTCCGGTTTCCCAGGTCTCTGAG
>Ga0222650_1000650_pt1 | contig 24906 bp, 20 predicted proteins | sample AntAcemetagen367_FD_179820 | JGI IMG/M metagenome (GOLD analysis project Ga0222650, IMG submission 179820) | Saline water microbial communities from Ace Lake, Antarctica - #367 | ecosystem: Environmental > Aquatic > Non-marine Saline and Alkaline > Saline | place: Antarctica: Ace Lake... | reverse complement strand
GGCTCTCGGGAAAATGCGTCTTTCAGAAAATGTCTATATCTTGTGGTTTTCGGGTCAAAAATTTGACTCGATTTTCAGGCTCTCTGAAATTTCCCGCTTCTCGGACAGGCTCTAGGGTAGCGATCCATCTGGATGCCTCCGGTGGACGAGCGCCTAGTGTGCCGTATTCACTGTCCTGCGCATGATCGATGGAAGACAGTTTTACAACGCAACTTCATTGAAAGAAAAACCCGCCGCTGATAGGGGCCTTTACTGACTAGATTTGGACTGCCGCAGTGTCGACACTCTTGCGGCGAATCCTCTTACTATCCCCGCTTTTTGATCAAGAGCCGTCGAGAGGCTCCGGCTCCTTTTCGAGTCATTTGACCGGCATATCGAAAACCGCTCGCTAGACGGAGCCCTGACAGGTAAACAAGGGCTCGGTCTGGCCTAATTAGTCACCTCGGAATGGACCAATAAGCAACTCGGCAACACGATTTTGCTGACGCCAGACAACTGCCATTCGCAGCTCTGAGCCGCTTGGATAAGGCCAAATTCATCAGCAAGCATCCGCTGAGTACTTCATCTTATCCGATCTATATCGCAGAAGGGGTTTTCGTGAAGCGGGACATGTGGCCCTGAACTACATGAAATTTTTGGCGAGGCGTTCCTGATGGGTGATGACGCCGATCCAAACTTCTCCGGGTTTTTCATCTCGTCCACGCCGCCGCAGCGGGATAGGGCGTCCGCTGAGAACGCCTTCGAGAGCTCATCTTTCCGAGATCGGGACACAGAAAATCTTCCCAATCGGGGAAATCGTGTTTATGTCGCGGGTTTGTCCATGAAGTCACTCACCACCGCCTGGCCTGAAATTTGCGATTTTTCTGTTCAACTTGACCTCCCGCCCAGCCGCTGGAAGCACGCTTGGTCCACACACGAAATGAGCGCAAAACGGCTTTTCAATGCCATCCGCTGGCAAAAGCCCAAAGTCATTGTTGAAACCGGCACCTTCGAGGGGCTGGGCACCTACACCATGGCCAAGGCGGCTCAAGCGAATGGCAACGAAACCCACATCTTCACCATCGACTACGATGGCGACCCGGATGTTTCCATTCCCATCGAAGACTGGAACGCTCTGCGCGGCTATCGGGATGAGAATCTGCAGCGGGCCCGCGACGCCTTTCCCGGGGTCGAGATTACCTTCCTTAATGGAGACTCGCGGGAGATGCTGCCCACCATTTTTCCCGGTCGCCTGCAAGGTTGGGATTTCTTTTTCCAAGACTCGATGCACTTCACCAGCGGGATCCTCCAGGAGTGGGCTCTGATGAAACCCTTTGCCCAACCAGGCTCCGTGGCGGTCTTTGATGACGTGTGTCTCGACTGGAAAAAACTTCCCCGCCATCTGCGCGGGGAAAAGGATTTTTGTCTCCACTTTGCGCTAGGGGATGGATTGCCCGGTGGATGGAAGTACAAATCGACAGCCGAGGGCCGGGCCCAATTCTGGACCCAAAAACGCTAGCTGCAGTTTCCCTAGAGACGGAACCGCCCACACGCAAAGGGAGGATCCGATCTCCGCGCGGACCGCTGCCTGCCCGGAGATCAGGCCCTCCCTTTGACGGCTACCGCAATTCTGGAAATCCCCTCGCCGGCCGCGGCCGGGTCGGCTGCGATTCCAGCAGCGGGCGAGCCATTCGCACGACGTTGGGCAAAATTCATGCATCCAAATCGCAGCAGGGGGCGTAAGGTCCCGTGATCGCCAATCGATTCATGCTTTTTAAAAAACTCGTCCTCGACAGCTTCAACCCCCTCACCCGCGGCTCGCTCGCGGTGCATTTGCCGGATGGCGAAGAGCGGGTCTTCGGCGGGTTGTCCCGCGATCTTCGGGCCAGCCTGACGATTCACGATGAGAATTTTTTTCGACGCTGCGTGCTTTTTGGACCCATTGGGTTTGCCGAAAGCTATCTGGCCGGGGAATGGGATTCCCCCGATCTTACCAAAGTTTTGGCCTGGTTTGTCGTCAACGCGGATGACACCTCCGCCATGCGGACGCGATCGGGTCGCACCAGCCTGGCCCTGAATGTGTTCAATTTCATCGATCGCTGGCGGCATGGGCTCCGGCCCAACAGCCTTGGCAAGAGCCGGGACAATATCCGCGAACATTACGATCTCAGTAATGATTTTTTTCGCCTCTGGCTGGATCCTTCGATGACCTACTCGAGCGGGTATTTCGATCCGCCTGAGCTGACCCTGGAAGAGGCCCAGGAAAAAAAGTACGCCCGACTTTGCCAAAAATTGCATTTGCTCGCATCCGATCATGTCTTGGAAATCGGAAGCGGTTGGGGCGGCTTCAGCATCTATGCGGCCAAAACCTACGGCTGTCGGATCACCACGATCACCATTTCGGAACAACAATATCAGGAAGCCGCTGTCCGGATTGAGCAAGCCGGGCTGCAAGATCTGATCAACCTCCAGCTTCGCGACTATCGGACCCTGACCGGTCAATATGACAAAATTGCGTCCATTGAGATGCTGGAGGCCGTAGGAGATCGGTATGTGGACGGATTTTTTGCGCACTGCGAGGCATTGCTCAAACCCCGGGGGCTGCTTGGACTCCAGGCCATCTTGTGCCCGGATGACCAATATCCGATCTTGCGCGACGGGGTGGATTTTATCCAGAAACACATTTTTCCCGGTTCCCTCCTCATGTCGGTGGGACGGATCACCAAGGCTCTTCACAAAGCCGGCCGCCTCAACCTGCTCGACTACGAGGACATGGCCCCGTTTTATGCCCGCACTTTGCAGGTCTGGCGGGAAAACTTCGAATCTAGTCTGGAGGGCGTGCGCAGCCAGGGGTTCGACGAAGAATTTATTCGCAAATGGCGGTACTACCTTTGCTATTGCGAGGCGGCCTTCGGGGCGCGACACATCACAGTGGCGCAAATCGTCTATTCCCGTCCGAACAATTTTTCCCTTAAATCACCCGCCTATGAACTCTTTGAAGCCTGAGCCGAAATATTTTTTCTGCGTTACTCTGAGGACCTGTCGCCCATGAATGCTTGGGTCCTGGCCGGATTGGGCCTCAATGCCGCAGTCGTCTTGATGGCGCTGACTTGGGTGATTTGCCGCGGCCTGAATAATGCCGGCTTCGTCGATGTGGCTTGGTCGTATTCTTTTGCCGTGGTCGTGGGCTTGTTTGCCGCACTCGGCGCGGGAGCGCCCCTGCGAAAATCCCTCATCGTCGCCATGGTGGTCCTCTGGAGTCTGCGCCTCGGCACCCATCTTCTCATCCGGGTCAGTCGGCACCATCCCCGCGAAGATGAACGCTATGCTTCCCTGCGGGAACAATTTCCCCAAAGACCATGGCTGATGTTTTTTGGTTTTTTTCAATTCCAGGCTCTCCTGGTCGGTCTGCTGGCCGTGCCCTTCGCTGTGGCCTGCGCCAATCCGGCGCCCGGTCTCCACGGATGGGAAATCGCGGGGGTCGTGCTTTGGATTCTCGCCCTGGGAGGAGAGGCCCTCGCCGACCGGCAGTTGAACCGCTTTCGCAATGACCCCGTCAATAAAGGCCAGGTTTGCCAGGAGGGGCTCTGGCGTTATTCCCGCCATCCCAACTATTTTTGCGAGTGGCTTATTTGGATCGCCTATTTTCTCTTTGCCCTCGGTTCGCCCGGTGGCTGGATCGCTCTCATCGCGCCGCTCCTGATGTATTTCTTTTTGACTCAGGTCACCGGCATCCCACCGGCGGAAGCCCAGTCGCTCAAATCCCGCGGCGACGCCTACCGCGCCTATCAACGCACCACCAGTCGGTTCATCCCCTGGTGGCCCAAAGATTCATGATCTCCATCGACCAACTTCTGGCCAAAAACCTCCTCCCCGATCCGGCCATTCGGCTGGGCATCCGCAACCTCCTGGCCAAAAAGCTCCGCGAGGAAGACCATGGGGGTCTCGAGAACGACCAATACCATTTTCTCGCGTTCATTGACGAACTGGACAAGAGCCCGATCGCGGTGAAAACCGCCGCCGCCAACGAACAGCACTACGAGCTCCCCACCGCGTTTTTTCAAATGGTTTTGGGTCCGCGTCTGAAATACAGCAGCGGGTACTGGGCCAACTCCGACACCACCCTGCAACAGTCCGAGGACCGCATGCTCGAACTGACTTGTCAACGGGCGGAGTTGGTCGATGGCCAACGTATTTTGGAACTGGGTTGCGGCTGGGGAAGCCTAACCTTGTGGATGGCCGAACGCTACCCGAAGGCCGATATCACCGGCGTCTCCAACTCCCGCACCCAGCGGGAACACATCGAAGCCGAAGCAAGGCGTCGCGGGCTTTCCAATCTCCGTATCCTCACGGCCGACATGAATACCTTCGAAGCCGAACCCGGGGTCTATGATCGCGTCGTCTCGGTCGAAATGTTCGAGCACATGAAAAACTACCGCCAGCTGCTGGCTCGGATCGCCAGATGGCTCCAACCCGGCGGGAAGCTTTTCGTGCACATTTTCACCCACGTCAAATACGCCTACCACTTCGAGGGTACGGATCCCTCGGACTGGATCACTCGGTACTTTTTTGAAGGCGGCACCATGCCCTCGGACCACCTCCTCCTCTATTTTCAAGACGACCTGAAGATTCGTCGTCACTGGCGGGTCTCTGGCACCCACTACCAAAAAACCTCCGAGGCGTGGTTGCAAAATATGGATGCTCACAAAGCTGAGATCAATCCGCTCCTCATTGCCACCTATGGGGCTGCCGACGCCGCCAAGTGGCGCGCCTACTGGCGGGTGTTTTTTCTTTCCTGTGCGGAGCTCTGGGGCTACCGCGACGGAAACGAATGGATCGTCAGCCACTATCTCTTCCAGAAGTGAGATTCCTTCTGGTCTTTCTTCTTTTCCTCTTTGGCCTCGCCCCAGGGCATAAATTTTTCTCCTCCCGACCGATTCTTTTCCCTAGGTACTCGCCCTGATGGCCCGGATTCTCATTCTGACCGCGAGCATTGGTGAAGGACACAACACCGCCGCTCGCAATATTCACGAAGCCCTGTTGGCGGAAACAGAGGGCGCTTGCGAAGTCCTCGTCGCTGATCCCTACACCCGCACCAACCCCACGGTGAACAAGCTCGTGCAAAAGAGCTATGCCGCCGCCATCAATCGCTACCCGCGCGCTTGGAAAGTGGTTTACGAACTCCTCAGCCGGCGCGGCGTCCTCGAAGGCATGGGGCCGCTTTTAACGGAACTCACCAATGCGGTGCGGGGTTTGGTCGCCGAGTTCAAACCGGACGTGATCGCCTCGACCTATCCGGTCTTTGCCTACCTCAATGCGAAGATCCATCGCAACGGCAGCGGGCCTCCATTTTACACCGTCATCACGGACTCCACCATCATCAACTCCACTTGGTATCGCTGGCACTGCAATGGTTCCTTCGTGGCGGACGAGGCCACCGCCGAGGTGCTCCGTGCCGAGGGGCTTTCGCCAGAAAAAATCCATGTCTTCGGGTTCCCCGTCACCCTTGCCTTTGAGCAACTGATGCCAGCGCCGCAGCCGACGGACGGCCCATGGAAGGCACTGTTTTTTCCTGGAGGCACCGCCGATCACGCGATCTCCACCCTCGAACAGTTGGCCCAAATCCCAAACCTCGACATCACCGTGGTGACCGGCCGCCGATTTAAGATCCATGCTGCCCTAGAGCGGGCCGATCTTCCCCGTCGCGGCACCCTAGTGGGCTGGACGGACGATATGCCTGAGCTGATGGCCTCGCATCATCTCTTTATCGGCAAGGCCGGAGGAGCGACGGTGCAGGAGGCCATCGCGGCGCAGATTCCATTTTTGGTCAATCATATCGTTCCCGGGCAGGAGGAAGGAAATATTGCTTTGATTGAGCAATCCGCCATCGGGGCGCTCGCCACGGGGGCGCCGCGGCGGATCCGCGATCTCGTCATTGGGGTGATCGCTCATGACGCCGCGCAGTGGAAGACTTGGCGGGCCAACCTTAACCGCCTGCAAAAACCTTCCGCATCCCGGACCATCGCCCGCTATCTGCTCACCCAGTGTCCACCGGACGGTCGCAAGGACTGAAAATCCGGCCTCGAGGGCCCGCCGCAACGAGTTGGCCCGCGTCCGCCGCCGGGTCAGGATTTTTGGGCCTTGAGAATGGCGTCCGCCACGCCCGGGATGTCGTGTGTTTTCGCTTCAATGTCCACGTCAAGACCCAGCGTGCGCAGGGTCTGAGAGGTGACGGGACCAATGCTGGCAGTCTTGAGGTGGGCGGGCAAGGGGAGCTGCAAGGCGACAAAATTCTCTGCCGTGGAGGAACTGGTGAAAGTGATCCAGTCGGCTCCTTCCTCGCGGAAGCGTTTGATTCCGCCGGACACATCTTCGCTTTCCGGCACCGTACGGTAGGCGGGAATGTCATCCACGATCGCGCCTAGCTTGGTCAATTCAGTAGCCAGCACTTCCCGGGCTCCTTCGGCGCGGGGAAGGAGAAACTTCAGGTTCTCGACGCTTTCGACTTTCTTCAGTTCTTCCAAAATAGCTTCCGCCACGTATTTCTCCGGCTGGAGATCAACTTGAAGATGGCGGGCGCGCACCCGCTCGGCGGTGGCGGGTCCGATGGCGGCGATCCGGGCATTCCCGATGTCGCGGGCATCGCGGAAGATTTCAAAGAAAGCGGTGAAGAACGCCTCCACGCCGTTCGGACTGGTGAAAATGATCCAGTCATAGGCATGGGCATCGGCCACCACCTCGTAAAAGGCCCGTTTGTCGGGCGCGGGTTCGATCCGAATGGTGGGGAGTTCGTAGGCATCCGCACCGAGAGCTCGCAATTGCGCCACCAATCCGCCGGCCTGTTGACGGGTCCGGGTGACGGCAATGCGCTGGCCAAAGAGGGGGAGGGATTCGAACCAATTGAGCGATTTGCGCAAGCTGACCACTTCGCCGATGACGGCCAGAGCCGGGGCCTTGAAGTTGGCCGATTGGGCCTTGGCCGCAATATCCTCCAGGGTGCCGACGAGGGTCTCCTGCCGGCCGGTGGTGGCCCAGCGGATGAGAGCCACCGGCGTTTGGCCGCTCAGGCCCCCCTTTTGAAGTTTCTCCGTAATTGGACCTAGTCGTTCGACCCCCATCAACATGACTTTGGTGCCGGGGGTGCGGGCGATGGCGTCGAGGTCGAGGCTCGATTCGGCTTTGGTGGGGTCTTCGTGACCGGTAAAAATGGTCAACGCCGTATTGTGCGCCCGATGGGTGACGGGGATACCCGCATAGGCAGGTCCGGCCAGAGCGGAACTGACCCCGGGGACAATTTCAAACCGACATCCAGCTTTGGCGAGGGCTTCGGCCTCCTCACCGCCACGACCGAAAAGAAAGGGATCTCCGCCCTTGAGCCGGACGACTGATTTCCCCGCCTGGGTTTCCTTGACCAAGAGCGCATTGGTTTCTTCCTGACTGAGGGTGTGGGCTCCCGCCTTTTTGCCCACATAAATTCGCTCGGCCGCCGCGGGCGCAAATTTGAGCAAGTCGGGATTGCAGAGGTAGTCATAAATGACAACCTCCGCTTCTTCGAGGCAGGTCCGGCCTTTGAGGGTGAAGAGTCCTGGGTCACCGGGTCCGGCTCCCACGAGATAGCAAATTCCTTTTTTCATAGTCGAGTCTTGGGGGAAGAATAGGGAGAGTTTCACAGGTTTCCAGACCTTCCCGCGGCTTCTGCGGTCTCGCGCGACGAGTAGAGGAACCCGGAACGGGTTTCTTTCTTTCGGAGAGGGGAGCACGAAACGCTTTCAGCGGTCCGCTACAAAAAAATGCGGGACGGTGAACCGAATGGTTCCACCGTCCCGCTGGCTGCCTAACCAAAGGGTATTAGTTGACCCCTCCGAAGGGGTATTTTACTGACAAGCTTCGCATTCTTCGCCGTTGCGCTGGGCTTCGATCGAGCAGACTTCTTTTTCCGCCTGGGTGAATTCGCGTTTTCCGCCGGCGACCCCGCTGACTTCCTTGCGTGAGGCCACGGTGGCCTTGTCGATATTGGAGGCCTGCATGGAGCGGAGGTAGTAGGTCGTTTTGAGTCCGACCTGCCAGGCGCGCCGATACATGTGGCTGAGGGTTTTGAGGTCGGGCTTGGCGAGGAAAAGATTGACCGATTGCGACTGGTCGATCCATTTCTGGCGACGGGCGGCCGCATCAATAATGGCATTGTACCCGACTGAAAAGACGGTGGCATGCTTCTCTTTTAAGGCCTGGGGAATGTTTTCGATGTCGGCCAGTTCGCCATCGAAATATTTCAGCTGATCGACCATTTCCTCGCTCCAGAGTCCTTCTTTTTTGAGATCGGCGACGAGTTGACGGTTGAGGACGATAAAGTCACCGGAGAGGTTGGATTTGACGTAGAGGTTTTTGTAATTGGGTTCGATGCAGGGCGTGGTGCCTGTGATGTTCGAGATCGTGGCGGTGGGCGCGATGGCGAGCACATTGGAATTGCGCATGCCTTGGGTTTTAATTTTTTCCCGGACCGGATTCCAATCCATTTTCCCGCCGCGAGGAACGTCGATTTTCATTCCGCGTTCTTTCTCCAGGAGTTCGATCGTGTCCTGGGGAAGAAGACCCCGATCCCACTTGGACCCACGATAGCTCGAATAGGTGCCGCGTTCGGCGGCCAGATCGCTGGAAGCGGAATAGGCGTAAAAGGCGATGGCCTCCATGAACTCGTCGTTGAAATCAACGGCCTCCGGGCTGGAGAAGTTGATGTTCCGTTTGAAGAGGGCATTTTGCAGTCCCATCACGCCCAAGCCGATGGGGCGATGACGTATGTTGGAGCGTTTGGCGGCTTCGGTGGGGTAGAAGTTAATGTCGATGACATTGTCGAGAGCCCGCACGGCGACGGTGATGGTCTCGCGCAGCATCTCGAGGTCGAGAGTGCCGTCGGCGGCAATGTGGGAATCGAGCACGACGGAACCCAGGTTGCAGACTGCGGTTTCTTCCTCGCTGGTGTTGAGGGTGATCTCGGTGCAGAGGTTGGACGAATGAATCACGCCGACGTGGTCCTGCGGCGAACGCAAGTTGCAGGGATCTTTGAAGGTGATCCAAGGATGACCGGTTTCGAAGAGGGCCTTGAGCATCTTTTTCCAAAGATCGATGGCGGGAACTTCGCGGGCGAGGATTTTGCCTTCCCGTCCGAGTTGCTCGTAGTGGGTGTAGCGCTCCTCGAATATGCGGCCGTAGCAGTCGTGCAGATCGGGGACTTCATTCGAGCGGAAGAGGGTCCAGTTTTCCCGGGCTTCCATTCGTTTCATGAAGAGATCAGGCACCCAATTGGCGGTATTGAGGTCGTGGGTGCGGCGGCGTTCGTCGCCGGTGTTGATCCGGAGTTCGAGGAAGTCCTCGATGTCATTGTGCCAGGTTTCGAGGTAGGCGCAGCCGGAGCCGCGGCGTTTTCCACCTTGGTTGACGGCAATGAGTTGATCGTTGTGGAGTTTAAGGAAAGGGATCACGCCCTGGCTTTCGCCATTGGTGCCCTTGATGTAGCTGCCGGTGCCGCGCACGGAGGTCCAGGATCCGCCGAGTCCGCCGGCCCACTTGGAGAGGAAGGCATTTTCGGCGATGCCGCGAATCATGATCGACTCAATGTTGTCATCAACCTTGTAGAGGTAACAACTGGAGAGCTGGCTGTGCGGGGTGCCGGAGTTGAAGAGAGTCGGGGTGCTGGAGCAGAAGCGCCGCGATTTGTAGAGATTGTAGAGGCGGATGACCCACTCTTCGCGGTCTTTGGTCTCGTGACTAAAGAGCCCCATAGCAACGCGCATCCAGAAGAATTGCGGCGTTTCGATCCGACGGGCGACTTTGGTCGTTTTATCAACGATGAGGTAGCGATCGTAGAGGGTCTGAATTCCGAGGTATTCGAAATCGAGGTCGGCGGAGGGATCGAGGGCCTCCGCCAGACGGGTGATGTCGTATTGAAGCAGCTTGGGGCTGAGGCGTTCGATGGCGACCCCGTGGCGAAGGTAGTTTTTGAAGGCTTTGACATGGGCCTCTTTGAGTCCCTCGATGCCGTCGCGCATAATGTTCCAGTCGAGGACTTCCTCGTAGATGTAGGACAACATGATCCGTCCGGTGAACTTGGCAAAATCGGCGTCCTTTTCAATCAGCGAGCGGGCATTGAGGACGATGGTGCGGCGGAGCCCATCGGTGGTGATCTCAGAGCCGATGGAACGACGGAGTTCCCGTTCGATCCGGGCCTCATCATAGCAAAGATCGAGGCCGATGGCGGCAAATTGGATCCGGCGTTTCAGTTCACTGCCATCCCAAAAAACGCTGTTGCCATCCGGTGAGCGAACGACAATGAGCGAGTCCTGCTGGGCGTCCGGGGTGGGTTGTTCTTCTTCTTCCGAGCGTTGGAGGGAGCGTTGGGCCCGGTAGAGGATGTAGCTTTCGGCGACTTTGTAGAACCCCTGCCGCATGAGTTCTTCCTGGACGATATCCTGGACGTCTTCGATGTGGACGAAGGCGCTTTCAATCCGGCGGATCCGGGAGGTGACGGCGCGAGACAATTTCACCGCGGCTTCGGGATCTTCCCGGGCGGAGAGGAAGGCCTTGCGGCAGGCGATTTCGATTTTGTTTTCGTTCCAAGGCACGACCGTTCCGTTGCGGCGAATCAGACGGACGCTCAGAGGAGCCACTGCGCCAATGGGCTCGGGGGTGGGGAGCGATCCGCCGGCGGACCGCTTGAAGACGAGGCTTTTAGCCACATCGTGGGCGTCATTTTCAATCAGAGCCTTTTCAATCAAAAGGGAGAGATCGTAATCGGAGAGTTTGAGCGCATGGCCTTCGCGGATGTGCTCAAGGAGCCGGGTGGAAACCGAATGGGCCACATTGGCCACGAAAGCGCGGTTTTCTTCGTTAAAAATGTCCTCTTCTTCGCGGGAGAGCAGGAGATCGGTCAGGGCCGCGCCGATTTCGTCGGCGACGTCGGCGAGGTTGAACTGGCCTTCTTCCCCGCTGTCGCGGGTGACGGTGATCTCGGGCAGGGAGGTTTCGAGCGAGGTATCGCCAAGGGCATCGCTCCAGGCAAAGCCGGGTTTTTGATCAAGTGGAGTGGTGGCAAGGCGCTTGAGAGCGCGGTCCTCGTCGAGGGAAATAGTGCGAATCATGGTCGGGGTGGATGGTGGGATGGTGGGAAGGTGGGAAGGTGGGAAGGTGGGAAACTTACAGTTCGTCGTCGGAGACCGAGACGAGATTGGATTTTTTCTGGTATTCGGTGACTTTGGTTTCGAAGAAGTTGGATTCTTTTTTGATATCCATCATCTCCGCCATCCAAGGAAGGGGGTTGGCAATGGGGGGATTGAGCGGAGCGAGGCCGACGCCTTCGAGACGGCGATCTCCAATGTAGTCAATGTAAATGAGGAATTCGTCCACGGTCAGACCGACGGCATGAACAGGGAGACAGTCGCGGATGAATTCCTTTTCCAAGCGCACCGCCTCGGCCATGGTGTCGCGAAGCTCCTGGCGGAACTCGGCGGTCCAAATCTCGGCGTTTTCGTCCACCAACTCGATGAAGAGCTTGCGGAAGACTTCGATGTGGTTGGACTCGTCGCGCATGGTGTAGCGGAACATTTGTCCGATGCCGGGAAATTTGTTTTGCCGATAGAGGGCCAGAACCATGCCAAAGAGACCGTAGAACTGGGTTCCTTCCATGCACTGGCCGAACAAAAAAATGTTTTTGGCCAGCAATTGCTTGTTCTCCGTGGTCGTGAGATCGATGTCGCGGCGCAGGTTGCGGCTGTTGCGGACAACGAAATCGGTCTTCTCCTTCATCGTTTTGATGTCCTCGAACATGGCCTCGCACTCATGCGGGTTGATGCCGAGCGAACTGATCATGTAGACGAGCGAATCCGCGTGAATGTTTTCCTCGTGGGCGTGGCGGCCGAGGACCAGCTTGAGTTCCGGCGCCGTGACGAGTTCGCGGACGACATGCTGGATATTGTCGCCGACGATGCCTTCGGCGGCGGAGAAATAGCCGATGCCCATTTTGATGATCCAGCGTTCAATTTCGGCCACGTCGTTGAGGTCGCGCCATTGTTCGCAGTCCTTCTGCATCTGGATATCTTCAGGCTCCCAATGGTTCGCCTTCATCGTCTTGTAGAGATCGTAGGCCCACTGGTATTTGAGCGGCAGGATGTTGAAAAACATCGTGTCGCGCCCATTAATCACGCGTTTGGCATTAAAAGCGGCTTCCGCTTTGTCGCGGTCGAGGACAAATTGGCGGTCTCCGAAGGTGATTGTCGTGGTGGCCATGGCAGCAGGTGATTGAGGCAGATGTCGGTCGAGGATTGAGTTGGTTTAGGGGGGAGGCGCGGTTCGGCTGTCGCTGGAAACTTTGTCATCCGGCAGCGAGATGAAAAATGCAAAAAACTCGGAATTTCGTCAACTTAAATCTATATGTTGGGGGTAGATTGTGAGCGGCCACTATATATGGTGGTTTATTAACATCCCTAACCAAATCGCCATAAAGGCATTTCTTTGCGGGATTTAGCGAGATTTTCCCGGCGCGGATGGAGAAATGGCTCCTGACGGTCTGCTCACCCAGAGGAAGGCCGTTTCAACGAGGAGTCTGAGAGCTCGCTGGGTCCACCTCGGAGTCTAGGCCCCTGGAGTTGCGAGTTTCAAACGGCGCCGGACCAGCCGCCGGGCGAGCAAACCATTTTTCGGGGCAAAGATCATAGCGGCGAGGAAAAGTAGAGTCAGCACGAGCACGATACATGCGCCAGTAGCTCCATTGATGAAAAAGCTCACGTAAACCCCGAGAATGCTGGCAATGGCGGCTGATCCCGCCGCGATCCAAAGCATGTGGGTGAACCGAGGAGTGAGTAAGAATCCGATGCATCCAGGAGTGATGAGCATCGCAATGACGAGAATAATTCCGACGGCCTGAAGTGACACCACAATGGCCAACGCAACGAGCGATAGCAGGGTGTAATACAGTCGCGTCGTGTTCAGTCCGATGGAGCGGGCGTGATTGGCATCAAAACAAAACAGGAGCAGGTCTTTGCGGAGCAATAAAATCGCGGCCAGCGTCAATCCGCCAATGATGGCAGTTTGGATAATGAGGGCCTGGGGAATCCCGAGGAGGCTGCCGAAGAGAATGTGATTGAGGTGGATGTCGGTTTTGACCTTTGTGAAGAGAACCAGCCCCAAGCCAAAAAGACCCGTAAAGACGATGCCCATGACGGTATCCTCTTTGATGCGACTGTTCGATTTGATGAAACCGGTAGCTACGGCGCAAAAGAGACCGGCGGCAAACGCGCCCACCGAGAGGGGCAGACCAACGATATAGGCAAGGACGATTCCGGGCAGCATCGCGTGGGAAATGGCGTCGCCCATGAGGGACCAACCTTTGAGCACGAGATAGCACGAAAGCAATGCACAGACGACACCGACAAGAATACCGACTCCCAAAGCCTCGAGCATGAACCGATAGCGAAAGGGAGCGAAGGGATCCTGGAGAAAGAGTTCGATCGCCGCGTTCATGCTGGCAACTCCTGGAAGTCGGCCGGCTGAGTCATCGCCCGGCGACTGGCCCGCCGCGTGGCCAACATGCCGTGCTTGGGTGCAAAGACGAGAGCGAGCAGGAACAGCAATGTCTGCAAAACGACGATGCAACCACCCACCGAGCCATCAAGGAAATAGCTCCCATAGGCGCCGGCGGCAGATGTCACCACGCCCATGGTTGCAGCGATTCCCATCATCTTTCCAAATCTATCGGTGAGCAGGTAGGCGGTCGCGCCTGGCGTGACGAGCATGGCCACCACGAGGCAGGCTCCAACCGCCTGAAGTGCGGCTACCGCTACAGCCGACAACAGCGTTAGGAGGGTAAAGTGCAACACGGTCGTATTGAGTCCAATGGAGCGGGCTTGGTTGGGGTCAAAACAGAAGAGGAGCAGATCCTTCCATTTCAAAAGAATTACCGCGAGCGCCACCCCGCAAATAGCGACAGCTTGGATGATGTCAGAATCCGCGATGCCCAGCATGTTGCCAAACACAATCGTGCGGAGGTTGAAGCCGGTTGGATAAAGCGAGATGAGGAGCAGACCCAGTGCGAAGAAGGCGGTGAAGACAATGCCAATGGTGGCGTCCTCGCGGATTGGGGTCTTGGCTTTGACAAATCCCATTCCGGCGGCCGCAAGCAAACCGGCAAGAAACGCTCCCGCCGCAAAAGGGAACCCCAGCATCATGGCGATGGCGACACCCGGCACAATCGAGTGGGAGAGAGCGTCACCCATAAGCGACCAGCCTTTCAGCGTGACGAAGCAGGAGAGAGTGGCACAGACACCACCAATCATCGCACTAACGAAAATCGCTTTGAGCATGTATTCGTATTGAAGTGGGATAATAAGCTGCTCGATCATGCTTCTTCTTCCGCTTCCTTGGCCAGGCGCCGTTCGAGATGCCCGCCGCGACCAAGAACCACCGGGCGTTCGTCGTCGGTCAGAAGGGTCACCTCCCGGCCGTCCGTGTCGTCCACCGTTGATTGATTGAATTGAAAATGGCGCAACGCGCCACCAAAGGCCAGAGCGAGATTCTCTTTGGTAAAGACATCTTCCGTGGGCCCAAACGCCAGCACGGTGCGATTGATAAGAACAACCTGGTCGCAAAAATCTGGTACCGAACCGAGGTTATGCGTCGAGACGAGCATAATGTGGCCGGCATCGCGCAGCTCGCGGAGCAAGTCGATAATGGCGGCCTCTGTTTTTACGTCCACTCCGGTAAATGGCTCGTCCAACAAGATGACCCGGCCCCCTTGGGCGAGGGCCCGGGCAAGGAAAACCCGTTTCTTTTGCCCGCCTGAGAGTTCGCCGATCTGCCGATCTTTGAAGTCCCACATCTTGACCCGCTCGAGGCTTTCGCGCACCAGGCGCTTGTCTTCGGCCCGAGGTGTGCGCAGAAAATTCATAAAGCCGTAGCGGCCCATCATGACAACGTCCGACACATTGACCGGGAAGGTCCAATCCACCTCCTCCGACTGGGGGACGTACGCGACCCAGTTTTTCTTTTGGGCTTCCTTCACCGGCCGTCCGTCGATGGTGACCGATCCCTTCGAGGGTCGGACAAATCCCATAATCGCTTTAAAAAGTGTCGATTTCCCGCTGCCATTCACGCCGACAAGCGCACAAATCGAGCCGTGCTTGAGATGGAAAGACGCATCGTGGAGTGCGGTGTGGCCGTTATTGTAAGTCACTGTCACGTCTCGAACATTCACGTCGAGAAGCTTTTCATCTTTAGACATTGGGTTGTTTTGGTTGGGCTTTTCCTCAGTCCGGGGAGCACCGGCGCTCCGCCGAATATTCTCAATCTTTCCCGAAGCCTTCGACGATGCGATCCGCGTTGTATTGGAGCAGCTTGAGATAGGTTGGCGCCGGGCCATCCTCGGTTGTGAGGGAATCGACGTAGAGCACACCTCCATACTTTGCACCGGTTTCCTTGGCGACTTGTAGCATGGCCTTCGGGCTGATCGTGCTTTCGCTGAAGACGACGGGGATATCTTGTTCCCGCACTGTCTCAATGACGCGGCGGACCTGCTGCGGGGTGCCTTCTTCGTCGGCGTTGACCGGCCAGAGGTAGAGTTCCTTCATGCCGTAATTGCGGAGGAGGTAGGAAAACGCGCCCTCACAGGAGACCAGCGTGCGCTCGCCTTCCGGAATCCGGGCCAATTTTTCGCGCACCGGCTCGTCGATGATCTTAAGCTCTTTCGTGTAGGTTGCGGCGTTCGCGTTGTAGGTGTCCGCGTTGGTCGGGTCGAGTTGCACGAGGGCTTTCCGGATGTTCTCGACATAAATGATGGCGTTGGCTGGAGACATCCAGGTATGCGGATTCGGCTTTCCGTCATAGGGTCCTTCCGAGATGCTCATCGGTTCGATCCCTTCGGTCAGAATCGCGCTGGGAACCCCCTGGACGTTTTTGAAGAACTTTTCGAACCATCGCTCAAGTCCCATCCCATTCCAGAGGACAAGATCGGCGGTTTGCGCCTTCACGATGTCGAGGGGAGTGGGCTCATATTCGTGGATCTCCGCCCCAGGCTTAGTGATAGATTCCACGATCGCTTTGTCCCCGGCCACATTTTGCGCCATATCCTCAATGATGGTGAAGGATGTGAGGACACGTTTGGGTTTTTCCGCTGCGTAGACGGTGGTGCATGTCAGCAACGAAGCGGCAATCAGTGTTCTTAATTTCATCTGGTGGTTTTTTCTTGGTGTGTTTTTCCTGCGGGTTTGGGTTCCTCCCCGGATTGCTCAGAGGCAGATTTGTCACCATCACTCAAACATGTAGCAGAAGATACATGATTGGTGAAAGGTGGATTTAAAGGATCAAGTTGTCAAAAGCATTTCTCATCGGGTGCCATGGTGGACGCTCGCCGAGCAGAAATCCTTTTAAAATTGTGGTTTGCGACTCATCGGGCCGCCGGGGAGCTCCTGTCCCCCGGCCGCCCTTTCCGGCCTACGAATTGGAATAAACTTAGAATGTCACGGAAGCTCGGAATCCGACGACAAGCGCATTGGGATAATCCTGCGTCGCGCCGGGATTGATGATATATTGAATGTTCGGCTGCACCGTCAGCCATGGAGTGACTTGGCACTGGTAGGTGGTTTCAAGGACCATCTCAGCACCCACTCCTCTTGATCCATCGGCCAGAAGCCCTTCGGCCGCGCCGCGTGTCACTTGGCCGTAGGCAAAGGCGAGTCCGATCGTATCGCCATCACGCGACGGAATCAGCCCTTTGTAGGTCAGTCCGGTGTCAAAGTAAAAACCAATGAAATTGCGGTCCTGCGGATTGACACTGATCCGACCGAATGCCCCCAGGCCTTGATCCGATTTCTCAGAAGCGACGATATCCTTGGTGACGATCGGTTGGCCGTTTGCGGACAACGTGGCCGAAGGACCACTGGCCTGGCTGGGTTCCCGGTAAAGCAGCTGGTCGATGACACCATAGAAGCCGTAATTGCCGCGGTAGATATTCGATGACTCGGGATCGGCACTTGCAAAGCTCGCGGTGTGATACCAGGAACCAATTTTGATCTGGCCGGGCAGCCCGGTCGCTTTCTCGCTGGAGTTCCACCGGACTTGCCCTTCGCTGATTCCGAAAGCGCCGATCTCGCTGTCGAGGCGCCAACGGAATCCATGGCGATTGATGGTGTCGTCAAACGGATCACCCTGGAAGATCGCCGTCTGAAAGGTGAACCAATCGGTCGGATTCAGTGCCAGGCGGACTCCCAATGTCCCTTTGGGGAAGGTGGGCCCCCCACTGGGGATATTCTCGGATAGGAAGGATGGCCAACCGAAGGTGGCGTTGATAAAAAGCGACCCATAGTCACTGCTGGCAAATTCGGTATCGGCGGCGAGTTGGCCCAGTCGGATCGAAATCGCCTCGCTCAGAAAAGTCTGCTGGAACCAAAACTCGTAAAGATAGAGCGAATTGAGGGCAGCCGCATTGCTGACCGTGAAGAGATTTCCCACGTATTCGGAAGAAACGTCTCTTCCCATCGGGGCAAACCAGGAGTTGTAAACAGTGGCTCCCTCCCACCCGACGAGCTTTTCCAGGTCGATCTCGATTCCAAAATCAAATAAGCTGGTGGAAACCGCGCCGGGGCCAATCCCGCCGGTCGTATTTCCCCAGACCTCGGTGGCAAACCCTCCAAACAAAATGATGCCATGATCAAGAAGGGTCTCTCTGACTCCGATCCAGTTTCCAGTCGCAGTATCCCATGCCCGCCACGGTCCTGCCAGGTTGATCTGGTTGCTATCCTGTTCGTCTTCGAACACGAGTTCGGCGGGACTCTGACCGACCGGAACATCGGCATCAGCATTGACCGACCCCACCGGTGCGACGGCTTTAAGATTGACGATGAAAAGAGACAGGGCGATCCCGCTCGCAGCGAAATGTTGGGCTAATTTCATCGAATTGATTTTTGTTCAGGTAAGAATTGCCCATGGTCTCTACATTTCTTCCGAAAAATGAAGCTAACACCATAAGGTGTAGGCATTGCTACAAAGTGATCTGTAAGGTTGTCAAGAGGCTTTTTTTTTGCGAAGCAATCTTATGCCTCGTCATTCGACCAACTCCGAATCTTCTCCGGCAAACTCATCCGCGGGCAGTTCGGTCGTGGCTACGGCCGTCTATCAAAAACGGACGAGACAGCAACACGCCCAGGAAAGGGCGCAGGACTATGTGGAGGCGATTGCTGAACTGATCGCGACCCGTGGCGAAGCGCGAGCTACCGATCTGGCCAAAATGCTTGGCGTGACGCACGTCACCGTCATCCGAACGGTCGAACGCCTCCAGCGGAATCAGCTCGTAACCACCGAGCCCTATCGGTCGATATTTCTTTCTGAAGCCGGGCGTAAACTTGCCGTCACGGCCAAGGCCCGTCACGAGACGGTGACCGCATTTCTCAAGGCGTTGGGGATTTCTTCGCCCACAGCCGAAGCGGATGCAGAAGGGATTGAGCATCACGTTAGCGCCGAAACACTAACGGCTTTCCGGCGGTTTCTGGCCAAAGATAAGCCTGCGGTTCCTCAGGAAAAGCCGCCCGCAAAACGTCGTCAGCGGCGTGCGACTTCCTAAACAAACTTCAACGGCGAAGCCGCTAAAGCGCTAAAGGAGTCAGTCATGTTTTATTGAAATGAAGAAGGAGGCCTGCGCGAATTTCGATGAAATGGCGAGGCAAGTTCGGCTTGAATATGCGGGAGCGATGTATCAAGTGATGGCGCGAGGAGATCGAGGGGAAGAGAATGAAACGAATATTGTAGTTTGGAAGAAGGGCGATCGTCTTATGGTCGTCACTCTAAAAGAAGGCGGAGAAATCGAGTGGAATATGACACCGCCCGACGGCAGCGAGGTTTTTGATTGGAATGGCGATGGTCTTGTAGACGAGCGGCTGGTAATTACGGATGCGGGACAGGATCGGCAGATCCGTATTGGAGAAAAATTTAATCCGGGGGCCATTTGATTTGAAAGTCTGACAGGTCGAGCGGAAGTTGACCGAAAATGATGGATTTACGAAAATCATCGACTAAGGGATTAGCTTTTTTGTCTAGCGTCGGTGACCAATATGTTTGCAGAGATCAAAATGACTCAGTTTGCGCCGAATGCAGAAATTGCCGCGGCTGAAATCATGGTCTGGGGTCCATCAAGTCCAGGCCGGACGCCGCGGCCACTCTTTTGCACCCGGTTTTTAATCATTCCCGTTGGTCCGGTTGGATAAGATGACTGAACACGTCGTGGATGAATCGGAAAAAGAGAATGCTTTCACTTCGATTTTGCCGTGTTTGGATTTGTGGTTGCTCTGGGGGCGGGGTTCTTGGCTTTGGGTGAGTTGGTGGGATTTGGCCGGATGGGAGAGTCGACCGGGGAGGCTGGCTCGATCACTAACCGAAATTGCTTTGTCCGGTCCGGCCCCGATCCCTGCCGGAGAAACATTCCCGGAGCCCTATTCGATCACTTGGCTGAATCCTCCGGTCCGACTCGATGCGGAGCAACGGCGGTTTTTGAAAATGGCCGCCAAGAAAACTATTGTTTGGGGAGAACTCCCCTGCCAATCCGAGAAGGCTGCCATGGTGGTTTGAGGGGCTTCCGGACGGGCAATGGATTTTTGCGCCGGGAAAGGGACTGTTTCTTGGAGGAGGCTCTTCCACTCCTTTTGCATTGTCGGCAGGGGCTTAATTCCGGCTCAGGCTTATCCCACCGCGGGACCGGTGTGGCGGGTGTCCTCTGCGCTGACTGCATAGACGGTGTCTTCGCCCATGTTTTTGGCTTGATCGCCAACCCGTTCGAGGAAGCGGGCAATAAAAATGAGGTCCATGTAGCTGGGAATGAGTTCCACATTTTTGCTCATGCGGTCGGTCATTTTTTCCGCGAAAGAGCGATTCATCTCGTCCAGATCGCGATCGCGTTCCTTGAGTTCGCGGGCGATGGCGGTGTTGCCATTGGCGAAGGCATGAATGGCGTCTTTCACCATGGTTCCGGCGAAGTTGAAAATGGGTTGGAGAAGGGCGGTTTCGGCCACTTCGGGGCGGGCGATGAGTTTTCGGCTCCGGCGGGCGATGCTGACCGCCTGATCGGCGATGCGCTCTAGGTTGACGCTGAGTTTCATCGTCGAGATGACATCTCGCATATCTGAGGCCAAAGGATGGAAGCGGAGCATGACATTAATGCCATCGCGGTCGATTTGCACCTCCAGGGTGTCGATTTCCTCATCGTCGGCGATGACGGTGTTGCACCAGTCTTCGTCGCGCTCGAAGAGACCTTTGCGGGCATTGTCGAGGTTGCGTTCGGTCAGGCTGGCCATCATGAGGGCATCGTTGCGAAGTTCGCGCAGCGCTTCTTCAAAATTGGAAAGAATATGGGTCGGCTTCATGGATTTTGGAATTATTGGCCTCACGCAAAGGATGGAAAGGATGGAAAGGAAATGTTCATAAATTTTGGGTTCTTTTGTTTGCCTCACGCGAACGTTTCTAAGAAGGGGAAGGGGACTTTTATAAAATCTTGTTTTTTGGCTTTTGTTCCTGCCTCTCCCTTTGCGACCTTTGCGGCCTTTGCGTGAGGTCTCCTTCTCAACCGAAGCGGCCGGTGATGTAGTCCTCGGTCTGTTGTTCGCCGGGATTGGAAAAAATCTTCTGGGTGTCGTCGAATTCAATCAATTTTCCCAAATAGAAGAAGGCCGTGCGATCCGAGCACCGGGTAGCCTGCTGCATGTTGTGGGTGACGATGACAATGGTGAACTGGCGTTTGAGTTCGTGGATGAGGTCCTCGACTTTGGCCGTGGCGATGGGGTCAAGGGCGGAGCAGGGCTCGTCCATGAGGAGGATTTCGGGTTGATTGGCGATAGCCCGGGCGATGCAGAGACGTTGCATTTGGCCCCCGGAGAGTCCCAGGGCGCTTTCATGGAGGCGGTCTTTCGCTTCTTCCCAGAGGGCGGCCCCCCGGAGGCTGCGTTCGACGGCCTCGTCCAAAGTGGACTTGCTGCGAACGCCGGAAATCCGCAGGGAATAAACGACGTTTTCGTAAATCGATTTGGGAAAGGGATTCGATTTTTGAAAGACCATCCCAATGCGACGGCGGAGGGAAATGACTTCCACCGAACGGTGGTAGATGCTGCGACCATTGAGTTGGATGTCGCCTTCGTGGCGGATGCCGTCGATCAATTCGTTCATGCGGTTGAAGTTCCGCAATAAAGTGGACTTCCCGCACCCGGAGGGCCCGATCAGCGCGGTCACCTGCCGCTCAGGGATGTCCATGTTGATGTCAAAGAGGGCCTGTTTTTTTCCGTAGAAAAAATTAAAATTCAGGGCCTTGAGGATATCAGCTCTCTGCAGGGGAGGCGCCGAGCTGGCCGGATGGGTTGAAGATGTCGGCATGGAGGCAATCATGGGTCGTTATTTCTTTCGGAAGACGACTTGGGCGGAAATGTTAGCGAGGGTGACCAAAATCACCAGCACCAACGATGCGGTCCAAGCCATTTGCACCTGATGTTCGAAGGGGAGGGTGGAAAAGTTGTAAATCAAGACGGACAGGGAGGCGGTCGGTTCATTGAGCGACTGGATCCAATACTGGCTAAAGAGGGCGGTGAAGATCAGGGGGGCGGTCTCGCCGGCGGCCCGGGCGACGGCCAGCATGACTCCGGTCATGACGGCCGACAAACTATCGGGGAGGACCACCCTCCAAATGGTCTGAAAGGTCGTGGCCCCGAGCCCGTAGGAGGCTTCGCGATGGGCCTTGGGGACACCCATAAGAGCTTGTTCAGCGGTGAGCAAAATGGTGGGCAAAATGAGAATCGCGAGGGCAAACCCGCCCGCCCAGGCGGAGAAGCCGCTTGGCATCCAGGCGAACCAACCGGTTTTCGGCAAAACCATCACCGCGTAAGCAAACATTCCGCAAATGATGGAGGGAATCCCGGTGAGGAGCTTGGCCACAAAACGAACGGTATGGGAGAGACGAGAGGTGGGGGCGTATTCGTTGATATAGATGGCGGAAAGAATGCCAAATGGTGCCGCCAAAACGACAGCGATGCCGACCATGAAGAGTGTTCCCACCAAGGCATTGCCAAAACCGCCGCCCTTCATTCCGGCGGCAGGTGGCAGCTCGGTAAAGATGCTCAGACTCAAAAGGGGAAGGCCGTTCTTGAGGACGAGATAGATGATGGAAAGGAGCGGGATGAGGGTCAGAAAAGCCAGCCCGACACAGAGGACATTGAGGAGCTTGTTGCTGAAGGCCCGGAAGCGGAAACCTCCCGGGCCCAGTGGGGACGAGAGGGTTTCTGGTGGTGCGGTGAGAGGGCTCATGAAAATCTTAGCGGATGCCGGCGGTTCGACGTTGGGTGTAACGCAAAATAGATTCCCCGATCAGGTTGACAAAGAGGGTGAGAATTACGAGGAGAAGGGCAGCGAACATGAGCGAACTGACTTGTAGGCCGGAGGCTTCGCCGAATTGATTGGCCAAGAGGCTCGCGAGGGTGCCGCCTGGTGAAAGCAGGGACCATGTCAGCCGTGAGCTATTACCGATCAACATCGCGATGGCCATGGTTTCACCCATGGCCCGACCGAGGGCCAAGATGGTGGCGGCGACAATGCCGGGAGCGGCGGTGGGGAGAATGACTCCAAAGATGGCTTCCCAGCGGGTGGAACCAAGCGCGTAGGCTCCTTCGCGCAGGGTGCCTGGCACCGCGACCAGCGACGCCCTGGAAATGGCTGTGATGGTGGGAAGAATCATCAGGGCCAGAACTAAGCTGGCGGTCAACATACTGTTGCCATAGGCGGGCGCTCCGAAAAGGGTTTCGAGAACGGGGATGCCTTGGTACGTATCAGGTCCTCCATTCACGCCGGGGATGACCCACGTCTCGGAGAAGGCCTTCACGGCCCATTGGCCGAAGGTCTGGATCATGGGGATGACAATAAAAATGCCCCAAAGGCCGTAGACGACACTGGGGATGGCGGCGAGCATTTCGACCGTGAAGCGGACGACCTGCCGGACGGCGGGAGGGAGAAAATCTTCGCTCAGAAAAATGGCCACGGCCAGACCGAGCGGAAGGGCAAAGAGCAGGGCAATGAAGGAACTGACCGCCGTACCCACAAGAAAAGGGAGAACCCCGAAGGTGTCCCGGTTGGGCTGCCACTTCGAACCGGTGACAAAACTGAACCCAAACTCCTGAATCGCAGGCCACGCTTGCTCGGTGATTTGATAGAGGATCCAAGCCAAAGTGGCGACGGTCGCAACCGCCGCCACCTGGCAGAAGACCCGGAAGATGTCTACGCCGCGATGCGGGGCCTCAGGTTCCTCCGGAGATGAGGGGACGAGAGGCGTATTCATGGGCGTGGACCGGAAAAGGGTTGGGTGGACGGATTAGTTGATGGTCTGCAGGGCCGCCTGGCACTTTGCGACCACGGAGGCTGGAAGCGGAATGTAACCCAGGTCGCCGGCGAAACTTTGTCCGTCGGTGAGGCCGTAGTTCACAAACGCCTTCAAGGCCGTGAGTTTGGCGGCATCGTCATACTTCTTGTAGAGAAGCAGCCAAGTGAAGGTGACAATCGGGTAGTCGTCGACTCCGGTGGGGTCTTGAGGCCAAATCCGGAGATTTTCCGGGAGGACCACAGAGGCGAGTGTCGTGGCGCAGCTTTCCGCCGTCGGTTGGACAAAGTTGCCGCTCTGGTTTTCCAGGCTGGCCATGGTGATGTTGTTGTGAACGGCGTATCCGTATTCTACGTACCCAATGGTGCCTTCGCCCTGTTGGATGAGGGCGGTGACTCCTTCATTGCCCTTGCCTCCGACTCCGACGGGCCAGGCGTCGGAAGATTTATCCACCCCGATTTCTTCATCAAACTTCGGGCTGATGGCCGAAAGGTGCTTGCTGAAGACGAAGGTGGTACCACTTCCGTCCGAGCGTTTGGCCACATTAAGGGAGGTCGATGGCAGGGTGACGCCCGGGTTGTCCTTAACGAGGAGAGGATCATTCCATTTCACCACCGTGCCCATAAAGATGCCGATGAGCGCTTCGCGGGAAAGCTTCAAATGAGGCACGCCGGGTAGGTTGTACCCAAGCACAATGCTGCCCGCCGTGACCGGAAGCATGACGACCCCTTTGGTCACCTTGGCGATGTCCTCGTCATTCATGGCCGCATCGCTGGCGCCGAAATCGACGGTGCCTTGGGTGAATTGTTTCACCCCGGCGCCTGAGCCGATCGACTGATAGTTGACCAGGATGTCGGGATGGGCCTGGGCGAACTCGGCCGCCCAACGTTGATAGAGAGGAGCCGGGAAGCTGGCGCCGGCGCCGGAAAGTTGCTGGCCCATCGCGGTAGCTGTGAGAACAGCCGAGGCGGCAAGAGTGAGAAGAGTTGGTGTTTTCATTTATTTGTAGGTTGGTTGTTACGCGTTCAACAAAGCCGGGTTCGACTCAAAGGCCAAAGGATGGTTTGTGACAAGTCTGTAACGTTTGCCGCTTCCTCCTCTCATGGGAAAGCGCACGGCCGAGAAAGCCTGTCACGCCGTCGAACGCCACGGAAGCAAGAGGTGAAGCAGGTATCCGGTGGGTTCGACGGAGGGAGCATTTCTCCGCGGATGGGCTCTGGAGCCTAGGCGACCCGGTGGGCATCAATAAGATCCGGGCCGAGGGAGGATGGCGTCCACGCTGGGAATGAGACCCAGAGAACCGGGTAAGAAAGGCGGAGGGAGCATCAAATATTCGAGTGCTTTTCATTTTTTGCGGGAAGATTTACGGAAAATGAACCGTTTTGCCGCCTTAAAACACAAATATCAGGGTCAGAATTTGTGGTTTTCGCAGCGGATTTCGTGTTTTGTGAAAGAAATTCGGCAAAGTTCCCAAAAAACGTTTTTCTTCGCAAGGGGTCTCTGGAGAGACCGTGTTTCGACGACATCCATCATTAGATCATCTGTTTTAC
>Ga0222650_1000648_pt1 | contig 24955 bp, 20 predicted proteins | sample AntAcemetagen367_FD_179820 | JGI IMG/M metagenome (GOLD analysis project Ga0222650, IMG submission 179820) | Saline water microbial communities from Ace Lake, Antarctica - #367 | ecosystem: Environmental > Aquatic > Non-marine Saline and Alkaline > Saline | place: Antarctica: Ace Lake... | reverse complement strand
TTTCAACAGGGTATCACCTTTTTTGATTCAATGGGTAGCCCCGCTAGGCGAGTGGCTGTGTTGTGTTGCGTGGAGTGGAGCACTCCACACAACACAGCCACATCGCCTACGCGGAAAGGTACCAGCCTGTGATCTGTAGCAATTTATTTCTGATGCTTTTTGTTTTTCTGTCATTGGCCTTACTTATTTGACTGATGGCTCGGGATGCCGTTGTGCGATGCCCCATGTGGAGCCGCGTTGCAATCCATTGAAAATATATACCTGTTGCATAGTTTTGGAGAGCGCGGACTACGTTACGTCCAGCCCTGACGGTCCAAACTGCGATACTGAATCGCTTCGGCGAGGTTGTTGGGTTGGATTTCTTCGGAGCCTTCCAAATCAGCGAGGGTGCGGGAGACTTTTAGGATTCGGTCGTAGGCGCGGGCGCTCAGGTGCATTTCATCCATGGCCATGCGGAGCATTTGATGTCCTTGTTCATCGAGTCGGCAGACCTCATTGAGTTCTTTGGTACCCATGTTGGCGTTGCAGTGGATACGGTCGTTATCTGCGAAGCGTGCTTCTTGAATTTTGCGTGCACGAATTACTCGTTCCCGAATTGCGGCCGAGGATTCGCCTTTTTCGAGCGAGGTAAGATCATCATATCGGACTGCAGGCACATCGATTTGAATATCGATCCGATCCAGCAAGGGGCCGCTGACCTTATTTCGGTAGCGTTGAATCTGTTGCGGGCTGCAATGACAATCGCGCTTGGGATCCCCGTAATATCCGCAAGGACAGGGGTTCATTGCCGCCACCAGCATACAGCGACAAGGAAACGTTACGGTGGCGGCGGCTCTACTTATGGTTACGACACCATCTTCAAGCGGTTGCCGCATGACTTCTAATACGTTTCGGGCAAACTCGGGGAGTTCGTCTAAAAACAAAACCCCGTGATGGGCCAAACTGACTTCACCCGGCATGGGGTGGGCGCCACCTCCAAGTAAACCTGCATCCGAGACGGTGTGATGTGGCGCTCGAAAAGCGCGTTGCGCTACGAGAGCTTGATGCGAGCCCAGAGTTCCGGCGATGGAATGAATTTTGGTGGCTTCTAAGGCTTCGGCTAAATTCAAGGGAGGCAAAATGGTCGGAATGCGTTTGGCAATCATGCTCTTGCCCGTTCCAGGACTTCCGATCATCAGTAAATTGTGTCCCCCAGCCACTGCAACTTCTAAAGCGCGGCGTGCGCTCTCCTGCCCTTTCACCTCGGAAAAATCTAAGGGGTACTGCTGATACTGGTCGAAAAGATGGTCTACATCCAGCATCAGCGGTTCCAGATCGTGATCTCCCTTTAGGAAATCCACGATGTCACGAAGGTGAGCCACCGGGTACACCGTGAGCCCCGCCACTACCGCAGCCTCTTCTCCATTTTCCGCCGGAACAAACAAGCGCCGAATCCCCATTTCTTTGGCTCTCAGGGCAATCGGTAGTACCCCCCGAACCGGCCGAAGGTTTCCAGAGAGTGCCAGCTCCCCTACGGCCATGCACCCGGAAAGCTGATCTTGAGTAAGTTCTCCCAGGGTTGCGAGGGTCGCCAACGCAATGGGCAGATCAAAACTAGGTCCTTCTTTTTTTAGATGAGCAGGGGCTAAATTAATCAACCAGCGCATTTGAAAGGGAGTAGCCAGTCCTGTGTTAGCCAAAGCGGTGCTTACCCGATCCAAACTTTCCCGCACCGCGGCATCCGGAAGTCCCACAATACTCGGACTAAATTTATTATCTTCTGTCGGACAGACATTCACTTCCACTTCTACGGGAATAGCTTCAACACCTAATACAGCCGCTGAATGAATGCGGGCGAGGGTTAACAAGCCGTTTTCAGGCTCATCTTCCGCAAAAAAATCCTCAGCATTGCTCATTCATAACCACTGATAAGAATACAAATGAATAGCAAGCTTTCTACAGGACAAATCATGTCACCCGTCAGGCAAGAATCCGGCCTTCGGCAGACAAGTGCCTAAGTTAGGTTATACTGCTGCTTAATCCGCTTGAGCTTGCCTTTGATAGACATTTTCTTGACGGAACTGAGGTAATCGATGAACAAAATACCATTTAAGTGATCATGTTCGTGTTGGACACAGCGGGCCGCGAGACCGGATAGCTTCATCTCCTGAGGCTCTCCTTTTACATCCTGAAACTTCAATTCGATTGAAAAAGGACGGAATACTTTTCCTTTGATATCAGGAATAGACAGGCAACCCTCTTCCGATTCTTCGTCTAGTTCATCAAGAGCTTCGATCTCGGGATTAATCACCACCAAAGGCCCTTTGAGAAAGGGATTATATGGCTGTCCATCTTCATCGGTATCCATATCGAGAGGAATATCCATGACGAAAATCCTCAAGGATTTCCCAATTTGCGGGCCGGCTAATCCAATACCTATTTCCTCACGCATTGTGGCAATCATGTCTTTGCCCAGTTTCTCTACTTCGGGGGTAAATTCGGTAATCGGTTTTGCAACTTCTCTTAAAATAGGGCTGCCAAAATAGGAAAGGGGTAAAGTCATGATGTAGGCTTGGATGATTAGGAAATAAATTCAAATTCTTTCAACTTACTTTCTTTCAGAGTTATAATAAACTAATCGCATCCACGTCGACGATAATTTGGACCTGTTTGGGCAATTTCAGCCCATCCAGAACGTGCTTCAAGGGCACGGTGAATTGTTTTATCCGAGGCACCCGGGCAATGAGTTGGTATCGATACATTTTTTGAATCCGGGCAATGGGTGAAGGGACTGGGGGAGCTAAATCCACCTCCGGTTTTTCGCCCAATAAGCGATCTAGTTCGTTGAACACCTGACCGGATACAAAATCGACTTGTTGCTCGCTCTCCCCCCGAAAATGAACACAGATCAATCGACAAAAGGGTGGGTAATTTAGCATTTTGCGCGCTTCGAGCTCTTCATCGATAAACACATCGAAATCCCCACGTCTCGCGGCCTGTACCGCCGGGTGGGTGGGGGTATAGGTCTGAATCAATACTTCTCCGCAAACATCTCCCCTACCCGCACGGCCCGCGACCTGCGTAAATAATTGAAAGGCCCGTTCGCCGGCTCGGAAATCAGGCATATGCAAGGTCGCATCGGCATTGACCACTCCCACTAAGGTCACGTTCGGGAAATGTAGCCCTTTGGCGATCATCTGGGTGCCGATCAGAATATCGATCTCCCCTTTGCGGAATGCACCTAGCACATGGTGGTAGGCATGTTTCGAGGTCATGGTATCACTATCCATTCTCCGAATGTGCGCGTGGGGGAAAATTCGGGCCAATTGGCTTTCAATTTTTTCCGTGCCCGAACCCATGTATTGCCAATCCTCCGCTTTGCATGCCTCCGACGGACAACGATCGGGTACCCGTTCGGCATGTCCGCAAAAATGGCATCGTAAGTACCCTAACTTTTTGTGATAGGTCAGAGCCACCGAACAGTCGGGGCACTCCGGTACAAATCCGCATTCAGGACAGGTTAAATTTTTGGAATAACCTCGCCGATTGAGGAAGAGCATCACCTGTTCGCCCAAATTTATGCGTAGGCGAATCCCTTCTACAAGATCACTGGAAAACAAGGTGGGCTTTCCTTCGTAGCGTTGATGCCGCATATCGACCACTTTGATCAGGGGCAATTGCCGATCATCCGCACGAATCCCCAATTTTGCCAGTTGGTATTTTCCCTGATGTACATTTTCCAAACTTTCGACCGAGGGGGTGGCAGAGCCCAGCACCACGGTGCATCCCTCCAAATGCCCCCGCATCACCGCCATATCCCGTGCGTGATAGCGTGGGCTTTCTTCCTGTTTGTAAGTGGTTTCATGCTCTTCATCCACTACGATCAGCCCCAAATTCTTCACCGGGGCAAACAAAGCCGAGCGCGCTCCGACCACCACGTTCGCTTCACCGCGCTTGACCCGATGCCATTCGTCATGACGTTCGCCATCCGACAAGTGACTATGCAACACAGCCAGACTTTCCCCAAAGCGACCACGAAAGCGTTCGACGGTCTGCGGAGTTAGGGCAATTTCGGGAACTAAAACAATCGCGCCCTTCCCCTGAGCCAGCCCATGCGAGAGGGCCTGTAGATACACTTCGGTTTTTCCACTTCCGGTGACCCCATGCAACAACACCACTTTTAACGAATTTGTATCTATACCGTCAGTGACTATTTTTAACGCTTCGGCCTGCTCACTGTTTAACTCCAGCTTTTTGGTGCGCAGAAATTCCTGATTTGCCAAGGGATCACGCCCCTGCACCCCTTCCTCAATACGGATAAATCCTTTTTTCTCCAAGGAGCGAAGGGTCGCATGCGTAACTTTTGCCGCTCTTACCAAATCCGACATGAGCATCTGCTCACCTGACAATAAAATATCTAAGGCCGCGGCTTGCTTAGGCGCCTGCCTCCGAAGCAGATCCAACTCGGGTTCTTGTGAAGATTTCTCACCCGGCGTAGTAAACAATTGTTTTTTAAATGAGGCGCCTTTCTTTCGAACCGCGCCCGGAAGAACCGTTTTAATCGATTGTTCGATGGGAGCCATATAGTAGTCGGCCATCCACTTGGCTAACTCCATTATTTTTGGAGAGAGCAAGGCCTCTTCCTTCGCCAGTTCGGTGATAGACTTCAATCCAGTGAAGGTCGATTTATCACGGAAACCCAACACAAAGCCTTCGGTGTGCCGACGCCCAAACGGAATTTTCACCTGCATTCCAGCTTCCAAGGTGGCTCGTAACGAATCAGGAACCCGATAATCAAATTCTTTATCCAAGGCAACGTCCACCACCACCCGGGCGATGGGCGGACAAATTTCTTTGTTGGGACTGGAGTTTGACATTGCAAGGTGTTTGCCAGATTCTAGGGAGTAAAGAAAGATGAGAACGTACCTTTCCACCTCCCGAATCCTCTTCATGTTGATCCTTTTAGGATTGGCCGGGGCAAGCTATTGGCATCATCGCTTTGAACACGCTATGTGGAAAGTGGGACAAAAACATCAGGTAGATCCAAGACTCTTGCGGGCGATAGCCATCACCGAAAGCAACTTGGATCCCAAAGCCGTGGGAGCCGCTGGAGAGATTGGCATGTTTCAGATCATGCCCAATACTGCGAAACATTGGGCCCTCACCACCAATCAACCCATCCCCTCCGAAAAACAACTGTTTCGAGTCAAAAACAACGCAAACATCAGCGCGTGGTATATTCGGGAAGGGTTAAACGAATTCGTTGATAAAGATGACCCAACCGCCTACGCCCTGGCCTTTTACAACGCTGGCCCCAGTCGGGTGAGAGCGTGGCAAAATGAAATCCCTCAAGGGATTTCCTTTGTGGACGCTATCCCCTTCCCTAGTACCCGCAAATACGTGACAAAAATTTTAGGGATCTATCGGGGAGAAAGTGAAGAAGAAAAGTAGTCCACACACGGAGTACGCGGACTACGTTTAAAACACATCCTCGCTTACGGCATTTCGCCGCAGCTGGCATCGGCCCAGCTTTGAATGAAGCTTGCATACTCTTCGCGGTTGGAGGAGCGGCAGTTACGCACGTAAAATCCGGAACTACATACACCAGTTACCAAACAGGCTTCGGGATCGAGTCCGCTGAGGATGCCATTGCAGTATCCGGCGTTAAAGTTGTCCCCGGCACCCGTCGTGAGCTTGGGTTTGGGAGTGAAGGGTCCTTCGATAAACCATTCACCTTCTGCACTAGCCACCGTCGCAGAACGGGTCGGGTGAACGACCACTTGGAACAATCCGAGTTCTGTACGAATTTTCTGAGCGCGGGCACTAAGGTCATCTCCTTCAGCCCCGAACAATACTTTGGCTACTTGGTTAGATTCATCTTCATTGAGGCCGAGAATCACATCCACTCCGGATTGGATTTCTTTGAGGATTTGTAACACGCCTGCAATGTCTTCATGACTACGTTTGCGTGGGTCCGTCAGATCGATAAATAATTTGGCTCGGCTACTACGTTTAGCCAACAAACCACCCAAGCCCGTAAGGATAGAATTCATGTTGGGTAGCATCGTCCAATTTACACAACCGATCAGATCCATTTTTTCGATCATAGCCGAGAGTTTCTCTTCAGGAAGTTGTGCCAACACACTATCCCAGTTCACTTGAGCCAAGGTAGACATTTTACCCATGATCACCTTACCGTCATCAAATTCGAGAGCTTCACTGTACCCGGGATCCGCCAGCGTAATCACTTCTTGGCAACGATCTGTAAAATCGGTAAAAATAGGGTTTACCACCCCATCCGCACCCAAAGCCCCGCAATAATTGACCGCGTACCCTTGCTCCACGAGGTTATTGGCCATTATCGGTCCGTTTCCACCCAGTTTAATCTGCTGTTGCACCATTTCAATGTTACAGCTCTTTCCAGCCGCCGCCGTCACACGATCGCCGAAATCGGTGATTGTAGCAATGGGACTAAAAGAGTCTACCGAATGACGGGTATCCACTAAACGAATGATTTCATCGATAAATCCGTCAAATCCGATGAGAACATTAGAAGTGGCAGGCGTTTCAGAAATGGCTTTCGCCACGCGGGATACGAGGGTTATTTTATCAGTCATGGTTTTTTCCTTACGAATCAGGTTAGCGGCGAAACGCCAAAATCAAAATAGCGGGCGGCATTATTAAAACAGATATCTTCCACCATAGCTCCCAACCGTTTGGTATCATCCGGTAGCAAACCCTGCTCAACATCCTTCCCCAGAATATTGCAGAGAATACGGCGGAAATATTCATGGCGGGTATAACTCAGAAAACTACGGCTATCAGTCAACATCCCTACAAATCGGCTCAATAAGCCCAATTGGGAGAGAATTTCAATTTGTTGCTCCATCCCATGCTTCTGATCCAAAAACCACCAGCCGCTTCCATGCTGCATCTTCCCGGGGCGGGAACCGTCTTGGAAATTACCAATCATGGTAGCCATCACATGGTTATCCCGAGGATTCAAGTTGTAGAGAATCGTGGGAGCCAACTGATCTTTTTCATCTAGACGATCCAAGAATCGTGACAGGTTTGTGCCCAGGCGCTCATCCCCAATACTATCAAAGCCCGTATCTGGACCCACCGCTTCATATAAGCGACTATTATTGTTCCGTAACGCGCCTACATGGAACTGCTGAACCCATCCGCGGGCATGATCCATTTTTCCAAACTCAACCAGCATACAGGATTTAAACTGGTTAATTTGTTCCTCGTGAAGATCTTCCGCTCGTAGAATCTGATCAAAGATCTTTTCAATTTCTTCCAAAGTATAATCGGATGCATAAAAGCGATCCAGCCCATGATCGGATAAACGGCAGCCCTCCGCATGAAAGAAGTCATGGCGGGACTTCAAGACCTGCATAAAGGAGGTGAAATCTGAGATTTCGGAATCACTAACCACGGCGAGTTGTTGAAGATACGCACCAAAAGTTTTCAGATTCTCAACCGCCATCGCTTTGTCAGGACGCCAAGCTGGTAACACGATGGTTTCAAATCCATCTTCACGAATCTGACGGTGCCAGCGTAAATCATCCACCGGATCATCCGTGGTACAAATGACGTTCACCCCAGATTTACGAATGAGTCCACGGGCGGAAAATTCAGGAGTAGCCAACAGAGCGTTACATTTGTCGTAGACTTCACGAGCGTTTTCGAGGGTAAGAACCTCTTTGATCCCAAAATAGCGTGAGAGCTCCAGATGGCTCCAGTGATACAGAGGGTTACGATAACTGGCTTCCAGGGTTTCCACCCATTTTTCAAATTTTTCCCAATCCCCGGCATCTCCAGTGCAATAGTCCTCGGAAACCCCATTGGTCCGCATGGCCCGCCATTTATAATGGTCTCCACCTAACCAAATTTGGGTGATGGTTTCCCAGCGTTGGTCCTCGGCAATTTCTTGTGGGCTTAGGTGGCAATGATAATCAATGATCGGCATTTTTTCCGCAAAATCGTGATAGAGACGTTTTGCGGTTTCCGTCTGCAATAAAAAATCATCGTGAATAAAGGGTGTCATACGTTGGGTTCCCGTTTTGCAGCTTCGTCTAAGAATCCTTGAACTTCTTCTACATCACGCCAGGCACAGCGCCGACGCTGGTATTTGCGTTCCAGCAATTCTAAGAGCTCTTTCCAATCCGAAACTTTGGGCTCGAACGTATCCCACTCATAGCGCCGATTCTTGCGTTTTGTGAAGGTCCAGTGATTCCGGTCGCGGGTAGCTTCCACGTCCAACTTAGTCCCAAACTCATCTATTTCTTTCCAACCCTGAGTGTGGCGCATCAGGAATGCTCCGTAATAAAGATGTAAAAATAACCATATTTCATAGGCGCAGGTCGTAAATCATTCTCTTGGAGCATACAAGCAGGAAGTCGGGTGATTTCTTTTTTAACTTGTCCCAGTTTCATTACGGAGTAATAGAAAGTATGATTTTATTATCGAATTCATCTGAAACCGCCCACGTAGACGTGGTTCCGGCTATTGAAGCCCTGAAAAAGGAAATGAATGCCGTCATTCTCGCTCACTACTATCAGGTGGATGAGGTACAGGATGTAGCTGATTTCATTGGGGATAGTTTAGATCTTTCCCGTAAGGCAGCCGAAACCGATGCCGATGTGATTGTTTTTTGCGGCGTCCATTTTATGGCCGAAACCGCCAAAGTGCTCTCCCCCCATAAACAAGTGCTCCTCCCCGATTTACAAGCCGGATGTTCCCTTGCGGAGAGTGCCCCTGCGGACGAATTTGCCGATTTTATCAAAAAGTATCCTGATCACTTGGTGGTCAACTATGTGAATACGTCGGCAGCCGTGAAAGCTCTCACGGATTACTGTGTTACGTCTTCCAATGCCGTTCAAGTCATTCAAAGCCTACCACCCGACCGAAAAATCATCTTTGGGCCGGATAAATATTTGGGTGATTGGGTTCAGCGAGAAAGTGGTCGGGAGATGTTGCTCTGGGACGGGTCGTGCGAAGTGCATGAAATTTTTAGTGAACAAGCTATTCTGGAGCTCAAACAGGAAAACCCGGAAGCCAAAGTCCTTGTGCATCCTGAATGCCCGAAACCCGTTCGAGATTTAGGCGATGTGGTTGGCAGTACCAAACGATTGCTGGAAGCGGTTGTCCGCGGCGATCCAGATGGGACCTACATCGTGGTAACGGAACCGGGTATCATTCATAAAATGAAAGAAGCCGCTCCTAGAGCCACCTTTCTTATGGCACCCGCAGAAGTAACAGGAAGCGAACAAGGTTCATGTACCACCTGCAATACCTGTCCGCATATGAAACGTAATACGCTCGAAAAATTGTATCTTTGCATGAAAAACCGCTCACCGGAAATCATCCTCGACCAGGAAATCATCCGAAAGGCCAAACTCCCCATAGAACGGATGCTTAAAATTGGTTAACCAATTTTAAGCCGAAGTTGGGAGTTTGAAGATTGAAGATCAAGTCATCAAGCTCTGCCTACTAAGTTCAAACTCCCATCGCTCACCTCCTATCTCTCATCGCTCATCTCTCATCTACTATCTCCAATCTCCCATCTCCTATCTCCTATCTCCTATCTCCTATCTCCTAACTCCCATCATCGAAGATGATCTACGCCGACTATAACGCTACCACCCCTTGCAACCGCGCCATTGCTGAACGCATGCTGGAGATTCAGTGCTCTGACTACGTCAATCCCAGCAACCGGGCCTCGCTATCCGGTCGGCGAGCCCGTGGGCTGATTGATACCGCCCGTGAGCAGCTGGCCCGCGCCGTGGGTGCCTATCCCGATGAATTGGTTTTCACCAGTGGTGCCACGGAATCCGCGAATACGATTATCTACGGGGTGATGCAGCGACTGATGCCCGAACGCCCACGCATCCTCACCACTACCATTGAGCATCCTGCGGTATGTATGCCTGCGGATACCTGCAAGCAATCCGGTGCGGACTGGATCGAACTTAAGGTGGACGCTCAAGGCCGCCTCGATATTCCTCATCTTAACGAATGCCTCAAAAAACCCACCGCGCTGGTGTGTGTGATGGCTGCCAATAACGAAACAGGGGTTCTTCAGGATTTAACGGACATCGTGCGTATCTGCCACGAAGCAGGAGCGCTGGTGTTCAGTGACATGACCCAAATTTTAGGTAAACTTCCTTTCAATGTTCATACGGATGCTGTTGATTTTGCCTGTTTCTCTGCCCACAAATGTTACGGCCCCAAAGGAGTTGGTGCTTTCTACAAACGTCGTGGACTAGTTTTATCCCCTATGATCCGCGGGGGTGGGCAGGAAGAAGGGCTTCGCAGTGGAACCGAAAACGTGGCGGGTATCGCAGGATTTGGAATGGCGGCTGACCAAGCAGGGCGTGAAGTCAACCAACGAAAAGCACATCTGCAACGGCTCACGCGCCTGTTAGAAAGTCAACTAAGCAACCGACTCCCTGGACTCATCATTCAAAGTTCTGAGGCCAATCGACTTCCCGGAACCAGCATGTTTAGCTTACCCGGTTTGAAAGGAAAGTGGCTGGCACAACTTCCGGGGATCGTGGCCAGTTCCGGCTCCGCTTGTGCATCCCTTCAAGGAAAGCCCAGTCACGTACTTCGTTCTATGGGGGTCGACGACGAAACCGCATTACGAAGCATTCGGATTTCTTTTGGGGTCCCCTCAAATGAATCGGAAGTCAGAGAAATCGCTAATCAGATGATCGCTGGCGCTGAAAAATTAAGAGCCTGATGCTCTGAAACATCCTGCAGGTTGTTGACGGTTCTGGAGACCAAGTCGCCCTTACTCCCACTTCAAGTTTCCAGCATAGCGATGGCCGATTTTCCCGTGTTCGTCGAGGAGAGAGAGGTATAACCATCCATTATCACAGAGGTTTCGAATCAGTTGATGCTTTTCGATCACTGCAGTGACGGCTTCGTTAGGAGCTTCGATTATGACCTGTAGCCGATGGGGTAGATGCTGAAAACCTTCTCCATCGTGAACCGATTGCCAGGGTAACCCTACCCGAAGGTCTCCGGCATTTCCTTCGAGAACGCCAACCCGTCCCACCACGTTGTGCAGGGTTTTATTTCCGGATCCAAATAAGGTGTTATCCACAGTAGATGCGTAGTATTGTAAACTGATCCAACTGGCCACAACCATGGGTGCGGTCATAATAAGCTCTAATACGCCGAAGCCTTCATCCTGTTCCCATTCATAAGAATGAAGGAAGGAGCGCCCTTTCAGATTTAAGCCTGTAGTGCGGAACCTAGGAGCCACGATAAATGCAGAACAGCCTGCAAGTCCCCATTCCGGACGCACCTGAGCCCAGTCGCGACTCCGAGACATCACCGCCCGATCACTTCCCGTTCCGGGATCCAATTGGAATCGTTTCGCCCGTTCCGACCGACTCAATTTTCCCGCCTGTGCGAGGTGGATTCGTAATTCACTCAAGCCGGCTTCAAGCTCAGCAGGAACCTGCTCGTGATTAAAGAACTGAACCTCATCGGTGGTGGTGTCATGTTGACAGGCCAGAAAAAAGGTTTGGTCTGGAAGGTTGATTCCGGTTAGTTTCAATTCGGTTCTAACCTCGGGATCGTTTAAAACTCCCGCCGCAACTCGGGCATTCGCTTCACCGGTTCTCCCCCCGCAAGCTCCACAATCTAAGCCCGTGGCATGGGGATTATTTACGGTGCTGGACCCATGCCCCACAATCAATACCAAGGGAGCAAAGTTATCGGTAAGCGACATGGCCGTCAGTGCACCCGCTCCCAAAGCTACACGCTCCTCTAGGGTCATTCCCATAACGCCATCTTTATCCAATTGTGGGCTCCGCCGTCCCCGCATTTCCTTTTCCAGACCTTCGTCATCGTAGAGACGTACCGGACGGGTTAATCCAAATCCGTCGGTGAACAACTTTGGCAGGTAGGCGAGCCCCACCGGACCCACAAAACTGAAACATGAAATGGCTCCCATCTTAAAGGATGCCCAAGCTCTACGCAGATGCCCGGCCACCGTACGTTTACGAATCACTTCTGCATCCAGGTCCTGCGACCCTGTCCCCTCCTTCATCGTAAATCCGGGAGTGAGTAATACGGGGCATTGGGCGTTAGTGCTTGCGTGACCCAAGGGTTGAATTGCAATAGGAAAGGCGAAAAATCCGGCAAAGCCTAGGGTAGCAATATCGGAGCTAACCGTTTCCAAATTGCGTCGAAACACTTCAGAACGAACATCGATACAGAAAACGGCCTGAGCCAGTAGTTTGACTTCGTCACCCGTAGCTTTGCTTACATTCTGACCCTCAAAGAGCGAATCAAGTCGGCGGTGTTCGGATTGATCGTAGGCTTCCTGTAACACTAAAGCATGCACCAACGATTTCGGTAATGTGCTTTCACTGGCGAGTTGGGTGAGCGTAAGTAATCGCTCTTCCCACTGCTCCTGGAGATCAGGATGGTTTACGCATTTCAGCAGGATCGATTCCCACGCCAAGCGGATACAAAGAATTTCCACCAAGGTGTTATCGGTACTACCCGCCAGCTCCGCATCCCAGTTGCGCAGAGCCGCGGTAGCACTCCATCCGCCCAGACGCATAAGCAAACACTGAAAATACACATCCTGCGCTTCCTCGGGGATCCCTAAGTTCTTCAGAGCTTCGGCGGCGGCCAGCAGAGGGTCATTCGGCAGGGCCGCAGCTGCTTTACGGACACCGGGCAGTCCCATGACCCGGGGGGTTCGATCCAGACAAGCTTCCCTTTTCCAAGAAGCATACGCCGAATCATCCTTATTTACGGCCGACCACAAAGCCTGGCCTTTATCAAAATAGGATGCCGCCCAGGCCGCAATTCGCTGGTCCGCCAGCTGTCCCCAATCGTGCTCTGTGAGCAAGGCGGCGGTACCGCCAACTGTGGGGATTCGAGAAATCGGTTGTGGCAGACTATCCAAGGCCCGGACCTGATTAACAAAATCCTCAGGTGAGAGGTCTACTTGGTCAAACGTCTGGATGGCCTTAGCTAGATCTTCGGAAAGAATCTCCCCCTCTTTAATTTTAGACAAGTAATAGCGAAGGGGAAGGGTCATCTTAGCTCCTGCAACTTTTTGCAGGCGCAGAGCCACCTCAGAAAAGGTAAAGTCGGACATTCCAAAATAGGGATTTACCGCTACGAAATTTTCCAGAGGCCAAATAGGCGCAATGCGAGCGGTGGACGTTCTGAGGGTTTCGAGGAGAGTGGAAGATGTGGGCTTAAGCGTGGCTGTCATAAGGATAAAGGATAAAGATTAAGACTGACGTTTGGAAATGTGCAACGAGCCAGCGAGGCGGTCGAGAGCCGCGTTTACATACAAGCCATTTCGTAAGTGAATGGCCCAAGCGTGCAGAGTGGGGGTTCGGATCATGACCGGAAGATACATTTGCATGATGACCGCAAGCTGATAAAGTAATACCGTGGCCGCCGCCAAAAACAAAATGGGCAGGGCCGGGGTTGTGAGTTCAGGAAGTACAGAATGCAACAAGGCATGTGCTCCCGCCTCTAACGAAAAGAAAGCGATAGCCACTCCGATTGCCATGCCGCAGGCTAAAAGTGTAGCTTTGCGTGGGCCTTTAGAGTCGAGAGCTGGAGCAATGATCTGTCCCATCCCTAGCACTAAAATAATTCCTACCGCTAATAACGACGGACGTTGCAAAGGATGCACGCCCCATATAATTGCGAACAGAGTATAAACCAGCAGGGCGATTCCTAAACTACCCGCAATTCGACGCAGACTCCCCAACCGACTGGGCAATGGAATCGATTTATTTCGTGCAGCCTCCACCACACTACCAGAAGATAAAAAAGCGTGGGCTTTATAAAAGGAGTGTGCCACTAAATGTAACACCACCGCAGGGTAAACCCCCAGCCCGGCCACCATCAACATAAAGCCCATATGTGCCGCACTCGAGTAGCCGAGGGCTACTTTTACCGACGGTTGAGGAAGTAACGCCGTCGACGCAAACCAGCCAGTGAAGCCACCCACGATCACCAACAAAGCGGAGGCGGCAGTGGCCTCGTGCATAATCGGTGACATTCGAACCACTAGGAAAGGACCCGCATTTAATACTCCAGCATGTAAAAGTGCGGACACCGGAGTTGGGGTTTCCATAACTTCTACCAGCCAACCGTGTAGCGGAAATTGAGCTGATTTAAGAATTGCGGCCATGGCAAACAGCACCCCGGTAATTCCCAGAAAACCGAATGACTCCACCTGAGATCCACCTTGATGAAAGGCCTGAAATATCGTTTCCAGATCACCGGTACCAAAATGATGACTTAGATTTGCGGCCGCAGCAAAGATACACAGATCTCCCATACGGGCAGTAGCAAATTTTTTCCAAGCTGCCAATCGAGCGGCTCTACGTTCCGAATAAAAGAGTAATAAGCGGTGAAGACTGATACTGGTAGCAATCCAAGCCAAAAGAAAAATACCCAGATTACCCGACAGCACCAAAATCTGCACACTAGCAAAGGTGATGGCCATGCGCCCCAGAAAGCTGGCGTGCCGCTTGTCCCCTTCGAGGTACCGAACGCTGTAGCGAAGAATAACCACCGCCAAGAGAGAAATCATTAGCCAGATGAGCACGCTCAATGGATCGAGTCGCAATGAAAAACCCCAGCTAGGGTTGCCTAGGGTCGGGGAAAATAAAAACCCTTTGGTGGCAACTAAAACACTGGCGGCTACCGAAAAGAGCAGATTGATGTAAGAGGTTTGACGAATCAAGAACCCCATTATCTTGGGTGAAAGTTTTGGAGAAAAGGCCGCCAGTAGTCCCGCCACATAAAAGAAGGCAGGAGTAAGCAACGCCCAGAAAACGAGAGAGGTAGTTATTGATTCCATATAAATAAGCTACCATGGATTGACATATATATCTAATATAAGTATATTATAGTTACGTTCTGTTTTATAAATGTTAAAAATCTTATGTCTTTCCTAAATTTTCACCACTTACGTTATTTTCGAAGCATCGTTCAGGCTGGAACCCTTACCGAGGCCGCAAAGCGGATGGGGATTTCTCAATCGGCAATGAGTGTACAGCTGAAAAGCTTGGAACATCAATTGGGGTGCTCCTTATTCAGTCGAGAACACAAGTCCTTGCGACTGACAGAAGAAGGAAGAATGGTATTTGAATTTGCCGACAGCATTTTCAAGACCGGTGAGGAAATGATGTCCACCTTAAGTCGGAAACAAAAACGATTCACCACGGTGTTACGGGTAGGATGTGTAGCCACCCTTTCCCGGAATTTTATTCTAGAATTTTTAAAGCCCGCCGTTTCTGATGAAGAGGTTGAGGTGGTTATTCACTCCGGAAGTCGCTCGGAGTTGTTAAGCGATTTGCAGGACCACACCTTGGATCTGGTCCTCTCCAATCGGAGGACCAAAACGGATTTAGGCAATAAGCTAAACTGTGTGGAAGTGGCAAAGCAACCTGTCAGCCTCTTGGGGCGGCCCCATTTCGCGCCCAAAGGTAAAAAACCTTTTCGTTTTCCTGAGGATCTGGCGGGAATCCCTTTAGTTCTTCCAAGCCGGGAAAGCGGCATCCGAAATCAGTTTGATTCTTTAATGGACCTACATCGGAATATGAAACTGGTGGTGGCAGCAGAAGCCGATGATATGGCGATGTTACGTTTGCTTGCACGGGAAATGGACGCCATAGCCCTTTTACCTCCGGTAGTAGTTCGAGACGAATTGGAAGCGGGCATCTTCAAAGAAATTTATCAGCTCCCTGACCTATATGAAACTTTTTACGCCACGACCTCGAATCGCAAATTCCCAAACCCCTACCTTTCCAAACTTCTGGAGAAAAAATAAACTCAATTTATATCTCAAGGAGTACTTTTTATCTAAAAAAAGTGGCATTTTATGCGAAAGCTCTTAAACAATGTTCTATGAAATTACTGCTATTACTTCTTTCCGTATCTTCGACATATTTGTTGGGCCATGCCGGACATCCCGGTCCTGAGGCTCACGGAGATCCAACTCATTTACTCTTAGGGATTGCGGTCGCGTTTCCTGTGCTACTTCTAGCTGGATTTGTAGGAGTGAAAGTCCGTAAGCGCGCTACCGTAAAAGTTTCCAAAGAGGATTAAGAACATGTCTAAAACCGCTTCCACGATGCTAGATTTAGGCACCCCCGCCCCGTCATTTACCTTGTTGGATACCGTCAGTGGTAAGCAAGTTTCGTTATCCGATTTTGAGGGGCACCCACTTGCTGTACTTTTTATCTGCGCACATTGTCCCTTTGTTGTTCATGTTCAGGATGAATTAGGGAAACTCGGGAAAGATTATGCCGATACAGAACTAAGAATCATAGCCGTTTGCGCAAACTCTGTCGAATCTCATCCGGCAGATGCTCCAGACAAACTAGCCGAGCAGGCAAAAGCCTTTGGATTCAACTTCGCCTATCTCTACGACGAAACTCAGGAAGTGGCCAAAGCCTACACCGCCGCTTGCACCCCAGACTATTTTCTTTTTGATGCCGATCACAAATTGGCTTACCGAGGTCAAATTGATGACAGCCGTCCCGGAACGGATATACCGGTTGATGCAGGAGATTTTCGCGCAGCCATTGATGCCGTGCTTGCTGGCAAAGCCGCCAGCGTGGACCAAAAGCCCTCCATAGGTTGCAACATCAAATGGATCCCTGGCAACGAACCTAATTACTTCGGATAACCCTATACTAATTGGATCATCCTAGACGAGTAGTACATTAGGGCTCGTTTTGATTTATACGTATCCCTGAGTCAATTCAGGAGAAAGTAACGTCGCTAAGATTACCAAGACTCCGCCCACTAAACGGAGACCAAAGGGGCCCTTGGCTTCTTGCCAGTGTGTAATCAGAAAAATGAGCTCTACAAATGGGACGCAAAGGCAACCCAACCCCCACCAGATACTTTCGCGAAAGGTTGCTACAATAAATCCAATGCCGCCGGTAACCGAGCATATCGTACCTCCTCCGATAAGAATCACCCCTAAAATATCCATAACCCTCTCCTTATATGTTGCTTCGCTTACTGTAGGTACGAGGGTTCATATTACATAAATTTAGGTAGTTTACTTATTAGAAAATAAGGGTCCATTTTGTAATCCGTCAATTTACAGCGAGGCGGGCAAAGGTAGTAAAAAAACATACCTACTAATCTAAAGGTCCGATTTTGAAATTGGACCTATAGCTCTCAAATTCTAACCCATGTATACTATCATCTCCATATTCATATTCCATTTCATCGTATATCGCCGATATACGATGTTATGATCTATAAGTAGATTTTGATATCGTGGAAGTAGTAATGTGTCAGCACACAGGAGCTAGTATGAGTAGGAAGACTTATCGCTTTTTCATATGCGATCGTCCTTAGAACCTTCTAGTTCTTTAGGGTTATTTTTTGGCTGAAAACCGATACTACACTCATCAGCAAATGAAGCCATAAGCGAAGTTCAGGAAGGATTCCCTTCCGACACCTCTAAATGACGCAATGCCCACTGGGCATGAGTGGCGATCAAGGCTTCTTCGTCATTCGCTAATTTCTCTAGGGGAGCTTGAGCCTCTTTAGAACCGCTATTACCAAGTGCAACCGCCACGTTACGCAAGAGTCCACGGCGTTTGGTTCGCATCACTGGCGTACCCGCAAAACGAGCGAGGAATCCTGCATCGTCAAGTTCCGCTAGTTCTTCCAAACGTGGTGCTATCCGATTGGGTTCCGGTGTGAGCCAAGGTTCCCTGCCGGGTTTGCTGTACTGTTTCACCCAAGGACAGACTTCCTGACAGACATCACATCCGAAAATCCAGTTTCCGAATTTGGGGCGAAGCGTTTCAGGAATGTCACCACGATTTTCAATCGTCTGATAGGAGATACACAGCCGACTGTTTAGAATATATTCCGCAGGAAAGGCGTGAGTCGGGCAGGCATTCAAACAGCGCCGACAGGATCCGCAATCCGACGTTTTCTTCGTCTTGGACATGAGCTGCGCACCCGTTCCGGGCGTCGGTAGATCCGAGCGGAGCTTACAGGTTAGCAATAACCCACCAAGGAAGAGCATAGAGCCCCACTCGGGGTGAATCAGCAAGGTGTTGCGTCCAATAAATCCGAGCCCGGCAGCGAGGGCCGCATCGTGTTCCATCATGGGGCGAGCATCATTAAAGTAAATGCTTTTTGTCCCTTTAGGCCCCTCTTCTGCAATCCAGTCGGCGAGACGATCCAAGCGTTTACGAATGACTTTGTGATAATCTCTCCCCCAGGCATAGCGGGCAATGCGTCCGCGCATGGGATCGTTCCATACTTCAGGATCTGGCGGTTGTGTGGCATACGAAACACCGAGGACAATCATTGATTGAGCATCAGGTTGCCAGTTGGTTGGATCAATCCGCAGCTCCGGATTTTTGGCGATCCACTCCATATCTGCGTGGTGCCCATCCTTTAACCACTGACGAAAAGCGGCAGCGTGGCGGGCCGGTTGAACATCAGCAATCCCGGCAATATCAAAACCTATGTCAAAGGCTTTTTGTTTTAGTAAGGACTCGAAGCTCAATGAAGTATCATCCGGTTATTATTTTGTTTGTGCTTTTGCCGTTGGCGGTTCATCATTCCCCGCCGCGAATCAGCCATTCGGTGGTGTAGCTGCATGATTTGTTCCACGAATTCCGACGTGATGAGGGCTTCCACCAAGGTGTAGTTCTCCGCTTCGGATATTCTTAGCGTATTTACTAGGTTAACAAAAAGTTGAGCATCCTCTCCTGCGTCATTCAAAAGTAACGCCTTTACTTCTGCAATTTGGCTTTGGGCCGCGGCTTCGACCTCTACATTCTTCTCAGGTTTCAGAGCGAATAACTGTAGGGTTGTAGACAGCTCCCCCTTTTCGGAAATAGCGCCTTGTAATAAAGCTCGGCCCACGGCTGAAAAAGGATCTAACTTACTTTCGTCAAAGGCTTCAGGAATCATCACTACCGCATAAAAGGGAGACGACTCAGGAACCGGGGATAATAACTGAGACAGTGGCTCCGCAAAGGACAGAGCACCTCTACCTTCAACCATACGCATAGCTTCTGAGACCGTAATAACCGTATTGCTTTTTTTAAAATCAAGGAACCCGAGCAAAGTTTGGTCATTGGGCATGACCAAGGTCATGGTTCGGTGTTTCAAAACTAAGGGGCCATCTTGTTTATTTTCCTTAAAGTGATGATGTGTAATTAACCAGTTGCTCAATTTTTCCCGAGAGTAATCCATCTCCACCCAGACCGTAATTCTAGCGTTTTCTTGAGTAAAAAACCCCTCATTCACTCCCACCGATACTCGATGCAACCCGAGATCCCCCACTTCCCGCAAGAAGGATATCAAGCTCATTTGCATAGAGTGCGAACGCGCTACGCTTGATGAAACCGGCGATGAAAATTTTTGAGGACGAAGTTGAGCCACCCCAACGGTATTCTCAGTAAATCTAGAAAGGATCTGCAGATTTGTGGGTAAAGGTTCTGCAGGCATGGTTTTGGATTTAAGCAGACCACGAGCTTGTTTTTGAGGTTCGCTTTCCTGACCATTCGCTATTTTTTTCAAGAGTTCTTTCGCTCGAGGATCCTCCATACGACTTAAACTATAGACGGCCATCCATGCATCAAGCTCATCGGCCTCCGCATTCTCGGTCCCCATAGCCTTTAAAACGTTTTTCGCCCGTTGCGCCACTTCTGGATCGGAAGAGCGGAGGGCCTTTTCTAAATACGGGGCCGCAGGTTGACCTATATCCACTAAAGTTTGACTTGCTGCGTTGCGGTCTTCATATAAATCAGCTCCCAAAGCTGCGATTTGTTTTTCGATTTTATCCGTATCTACCTGAGGGACCACAAGTAACGCGGATAGAGCATCCACCTCAAAGGCCAGCTCTCTGGTTTCCCAATACTGTTGAGGACTAAGGTAACCAGAAAGAGACGTTTCACCGCCAAAAAGTAAAGCGAAATAGAAGAGGATACTAGCCATAGATTTTTAGGCTGTTACCAGCTATCCTCTTCAAAATTGTGTCGTTCATCATAGGGATTTAGTTTCATCGCATCAAAGAAGGTTTTGGAAAGCTTCACTTCACCCGTGGATTCCGAACTACCTACGAATACCTTTTCATCTAAGCTAATCAGGTCGAGGGTAATATGTTCTCCATTAGGAAAGAAAATCTCAACATCTCCCTTCTGAAGTCTGGGCACACTTCGAGTGGATTCAGACATCGTAACTTCAGACACTCGGTCCATGGGAACTTGAAAGGTAGCGAAATCATTCTTAAAAAATAAGGTATCCGATTCGATCTTCTCTAACGCCCCAGCAAAACTATCACCGTTGGTTGTAATCAACTGATCCAATACCTTAGGATCATCCCCTTCATCCAAATCAAATCCTCCATCCCATTCCCTAATTAAAATATCGGATACCTTCACCGGATTGTTTCCCATTCCTCCAAACAAGATCACGTCCCCTTCGATCTCTCCGTCAAAGGTGTCTTTCCATCGGGCAATCATATTCCCATCTATCAAAACCAAAACTTCTTTTTTCTCGCGATTTAGGAGAAGGGTTAACCAAACCTCCCCATCGTTCATTTCGTCGCGGATCTGAGCGTTACCTAATTCGTTACGACCGATTTTCGAATAATTTCTATAACCACGTAGATAATTATTTTGAATCGATAGCGTGAAGCAATTTTGAGTTACGTTTTTCGTATCTCTTCCCCAGAATCCTATTTGAAGGTTCATATTGCCTTTCCACTCAATATGACATTCTAAGGACATTAGATCTGGATGATTCTCCAACGCCATTCCCACAATTTCATTATGGGAATCACTGTAAATCGCATCATTTTTAAATTCCCACCCTTGGTTCCCCCTTGTATTTTGCTCCCATTCCTCCAGCGAGTTGGGGCCTTCATAAATCGCAGTGCTCTGAGCCATCGGGCGAACCGAATCGATCATGTCCGATCGTAAGGTGATTTTACCGCTCATAGGAGAGTCGATGACAAACTCTTCTACGTTCATACTCACGATGCGCCCCCGGTACCGATCTCCATTAGTCAGTTGAATTCTGGGGAGTCGTGTCAGATCTTCCACCTCCCCCACCGAGGTTTTCAATTGAATTTTCTTAAGGTTTTTTAAGGTGTAAGTCAGATTTTGATCTGCATCAGGATGTTTCCAAACCAAACCTTGGTCTTTCTCAATCCCTTTCAGCTCACCGGCCAGTCGGTCACCGTTTAAGAAATAGAGGCTATCCCTTTTGCGTTGGGTGGACGATACCGCTTCTCCATGCCCTTCGATTTCTGGTTCGGACCCTTCAGATACCGCGTCAACGATTTCATCTACTTCTACCACTTCAATTTGAAGTTGAGCTAGCAGCATACTAGGAAAAAGCATCAGTAGGAGTCGTACAGTTTTCATGGAAGAGCCTTAATAAGAAACATTAGCGAATAATAAAAATTTGTTGACGAGTCTCGCCACCGTTTTCCACGTCCAGCACCACGGCACTCATTCGAGAATTCATAAATTCGCGGACCAAATATTCAGCCCGAATCTGCGTTTTCATCTGCATCGAATTTACTTTCCGAATAACATCTCCATTCCCAAGCCCCATATCTCCAAAGAAATTTGTCTCACCCTTCATATTAATTTTAAATCCAGCCTCTTCACCTTCCTGCTTGGCGGTTTGCGCGAAGGACCGAAATAATTGGGTCGCGCGGTAAGGATTCCCCATAATCTCTTCCGCATAGGAAAACACCTCTTTACGATCAATCACCCACTGATTTTCCGAAACCCTTTTCCCAAAGCGAGAGGTTTCCAAGGCCGGCATATCTTCTAAGCGTTTAATGACCACAGGCTCCTCGGCATCCGGCTCAAAGGTTGAGGAGCGGGTAGCCACTTCACCAGAGAGACCTAAGACGAAAACGTGACCGTCATGTTCCAAGCTTACTTGATTCACCTCAATGGAGGTCACTAAAAAGGGTCCTAATTTTTCTCCAGTGCTTATTCGTAGTTGCCTGCCGGTCCCCCTATCATCAATTATCGCCAATGAACGCGTGGTTTTCAGTTCCTCCGTCGAGCCGTCTTCATTCTCATAAATCTGGAACGTCCCCGCAAGTTGGAATTGCTCGATGGCCTCCGTAAAGGCTGCAATGCTGGAATCAGCCCAGAGGTCAGAACCAGGGAGTTCAAATATAAACCTCTCCATTACGGGTTGTATCACCTTGCCTGAAAGCTCTTCGGTTGCCCCTTTAGTCACCGCCATCTGGATTCCGACAATACTAGCAACAAAAACAAGCATGACAATAGTCAGGCTTCCGAAAATCAGACGTTGGGCATCACGTGTACGCATAGAGGTAGCCTCAGTTATAATCGCAGGTGAATCAAGTCTTGATTGATGAATGATGAATCATTGATGGCAAATGAGAACCATGAGCCCTAAAACGTTTTGTTAAAATTGACCGAAATTATATTTTGATCCTCAGCGTTCTCATAACGGTAGATAGCGGATAATCCAAGAGAGGTATTGCGGCGTAGAAACCGCCGTCCTTCCCATTCTACGTTATGGCGACTATCATCATATCCTAAAACACCCCAGGTATGGCGTCCCCGAATACCGATGGAAAATTTATCACTCGCATGGGAAAGGCCCCATTCCACACCCGGTTCCCAACTCAGGTTGCTGTTTAAATTGGTATCCCAGATAATGGACTGGGTGAGCATCAGATAGAGGTGGCCCCGATGACCAACTCTTCGGGTGAGGCCACTGGAAAAATCTCCATACCCGCGTAAATGCTGGGGACGGAAAGGATCGGCAACTCCACCAAAAGCCACCGCCCAACTCAAGGGACGCACCCAAGGTTCAGGTGGCGTTTGCGAACGGACATCCATCAAGGTTAACTCATTTAAATACATCTCTCCGACTTCCGGCCGTCCTTGAACATCAAACTCAAACATACGAATACTACTACCCGAAGAATACCCTACCGGATTATCCAACCAGTCATGGTAAGCGGCTCGTACCTTCACTCCGGTTAAGGAAGCACCGGATACGCTATCGATTCCCCCATAAAGCGATATACGTCTTGGAGCATGGCCACTCTCAGGTGGCGAGGGTGCCGGGGCCGATGATAAGGAAAGTTTACCCAGCTTACTACGTGCACTGAACAGAGTGAGTATTCGTTTCCGGTAGTCGGTATCACTTATTGTTTGTTCGGTGTAAAGATATTGAACCCATGCGATTACCAGACTGAGTATTTCAGGTGATTCATCTCCAGACAACGAATCACCGTAGACCAATCGTTCAACGGTTTCCATTTCTTGAGGTGACAACTGCTGTGCGAGATGGGACATTTCGCTAGCCTTGGAGGGACGATAGCGTGGCTCAGCGGTGATACCGCTCCTCGTCACCTGTTGTAATAAACTTACAGGCACCGCACTAAGCCGGAAACGCTCGACTATGGACAACGAAGGTCTGGCCACCTGTAAGGGATATAATAAATTGAAGGCACAGTTTTCCTTAAAGAAAAAATAGCGGCTTTGCAGATATTGCAATTCCCAGACATGACGCAGTAACCTATCCAATTCCTCGTCGTTTAATTCAAGAGGGTATTCCCAAATATCTCGGCGATTTACAGAAGCGTACTCCTCTACTTTTTCATAGTAGGGTGAAATACTATAGACACCGTCATAAAATCCTAAAATCCCTTTGATCGCAAACAGAGGCCCGAAACGATCATTCACCACTGCCGCATAATTGACCGCCCTCGAGAGCAAACGGTCTTTCCCTTTCCGGTCTAAAACTAATAACAAGTGTCCAAACATACTCGCAGGACTATTCAGGTAAGCCGAAGGATAAATCAGGGTCGCCGATTCGATTTCTAATTCCGCAATACTCTGTAAATATTCAGGGCAATCGCCACCGGGAAATGTAGAATCGGGCAAGTCTAATTTTGTTAATAGCCAAGTCCTTCGAGCAGGAAATCGGCAGGCTACGGAGCGGTCTGTAAGCACAGAATCCGGATCCAAGAACGCCGCCAAGGTCGCTTGGAATTCCGCCTTGCGGTTATGCTTACCTTTTGGATGAAGAAAAAAACGTTCATCATCAATACGACTGGAAACCCTACCCCACATCGTACGGTGGTAATGCCCCAAGGTCCACCACTCGGGGTCTTCCCACAAGGTTTCGGCCTCAACCCGAGCCCACAGGCTTTCAAAAAGCTCTTCCCCCTTCAACGGGAGAAAACAAAAGAAAAAAACTGCGCACAGCCGAAGCTGTGCGCAGGAGGACGCATAAACGTGCATCCTAATTAGATTAGATCAATGAAACGATCGAGCGAGTCACTTCATCCGCATGTACGTCAGAACCCGTAAAAATCTTATCGAAGTTCACCTGCATAGACACATAAAAATCTGCACGATCCGCATTTTCAATCTGCAAGAGATCAGCCAACGCGCTTAAGTAAGCACCCTCGCCTACAGCGGCATCCGTAGCAATGTGATCCATGTTATCGGCTATGAAAACTTCTACTTCTTTACTGGATACAAATCCTTCGGACTGATCACAGTTCAACGTTCCGGATGAAATCGCGAAAGTTTGATTTCCACTGAGTCCGTTTAACGTAGCGCCCACTACGTGTGAAACCATACCGGTTTCATTACCGAGAGCCATACTACCCAATCCACATCCACAATTCTCACGAACGGTGCCTGCAGCAAGGAGTTGAGTTCCAGCCATACTAAGTCCGGCGATTAGTAAAAATGTAAGCTTATTATTCATAGTGTTCCTTTCAATAGGTTTTAGTTTTCCTTCCTCCTTCAAATCGTGAAGGGATAAAAAAAAGTGGAACTACAGGGTTTTTAGTGGAAGCATATCAAGGCCTCCGAGATGAAAGAGGATGTTGGTGCGGTAATTATCGAAGGAGCGGAAGCCTCTCGCATTCGTTTTTAGCTGCTGGATTCTTCCATTC
>Ga0222650_1000646_pt1 | contig 24992 bp, 18 predicted proteins | sample AntAcemetagen367_FD_179820 | JGI IMG/M metagenome (GOLD analysis project Ga0222650, IMG submission 179820) | Saline water microbial communities from Ace Lake, Antarctica - #367 | ecosystem: Environmental > Aquatic > Non-marine Saline and Alkaline > Saline | place: Antarctica: Ace Lake... | reverse complement strand
GAGCGCCCTTTCCAGCAGGGTGCCGAAGATGGCTGGCTCGACGTTTCCCCAATCCTGCCTCGCTGCGTGGATGAGGTAGAGGATCTGATCCGGGCGCAGCGGGAGGGCGGCGCAATCGGTGAACAGGCCTCCATTGAAGTGCGGGACGGCGGCGCGGATGGTGGCGGAGAAGGCCGCGCCGGTGGCCATGTCTTTCCAGAGGCCGTTGAGCAGGACGGGGAAACCCGCCGGGGATTCCTTGCCAATTTTCAGGAGATCGAGGAAGGACTCGGGAGGCAGCAGGCCCACGTCCTCGGCGAACATGGTGAAGAGGCAGCGCTGGAGGAATCCGGCGGTGACCTGCGGGTCGTGGCCGTCCTTTTCCAGGGATTTCGCGAGGTCGGCGAGGGCTTTGGCGACCTCCCGCGTGACCTCGGCGGCGTGCTTGGAGGGATCGAGCGAATGGGGATCGCTCCAGATCGCGCGGAAGCGGGCGCGGATCTTGGGGTCGTGGAGATCTTTGAGAAGGATGCGGTGGTTGCGCGGATCGGGGAAACGCTCGTATTGGCCACCGGTGCCGGAGAACTCCGCATAGATATCGAAGCAATACCCGGCATCGCAGACGATGAGGAACGGAGGCCGCCCCTCCTCCGCCGGAATCGCGTGGATGTATCGCTCGCCCTGGGCGTGGGCGCGTTCGAGGGCTTTGTCGAAGGCGCTGGTGCCGCGCTGGCCGTGGCCGGAGGAGACGGGTTGGTTTTTTCCGAGATCGGGGAGGAGGGGCTGGTTGGGATCGGACTTGTCGCGGGCGGGGTTGACGCCCTGCTTGGTCTCCATGACGAAGTGGCGGGATTTGCAGAGGTCGATCCAGTTCGGCACGGTGGAGCCGTCGGCCTTTTTCCGCTCAATCCGGCGCTCGAAGGTGTAGGAGTTGTGTTCGTTATCGGCGCGGGGAGGATCCGGCTCGTCGAGGCCGAGGAGCCGGCAGAAATCGAGCAGGAAATGCTGGGCCGCGCCGCGCTCGTGACCGCCGGAGGATTCCCATTTCGCGATGAAGGAATCGATCTCTTCGGGAGTAGGTTCGGTTGATTCCATCTGGATCATATTTCTAACGGACCGTTGTCATTCGGGAAGGAAAAACAAACACACCTCTGCTCAAACCGGGAAATGAACCCAAAACCACAAGACCTTCTGGAAATTGGCACTCCTGCTCTGCGTCCCTTTGCGACCTCCGCGCCTCGGCGGTAAATATCACATACCATCTATGAAGCCCCCCCAACCCCATGCTTCAAGCATCACCCCACACCATTCAGACGGCCATGGGATGACCGGGATGCTAAAACCGACATCGAAGAGCTTTCCAGCGACGAACTTCTTGAGAAGATCAACCAAGTGCCCGTATCCAGCTGGCGCTTCAAAGGTGAGAACGATTCCACGCTTCACATCGGACCAATGGCACAGGATTTCTACAAAGCCTTTGGCACAGGAAAATCCGAACGGGTTATCGGTCTCGGAGATCTGGCTGGCGTAGCGCTTGCCGGCGTTCGTAGTCTGAGCCAAGAGCTGGATGAGCGGGACGCCACCATCAGTGATCTTGGTGATCGCCTGGACAAAGAGCAAACCCGCTCAACAGAGCTTGAAGAACGCATCGGCCGCTTGGAGGCCTTGCTGGAAAAACGCTGACCATTCTGAATTGACCTTTGCGGGGGGGCTTCGCAACTTTGCCGTAGCCTCCGCAAAACCAATTCTCATTCAATCGCACAATTACCCGATCAGCACAGATTTAGACTTGTGCCCTTTCAAGTTTGCCCGCATCTCAAACAATGAATTCGAAACAATTTGCCGTCCTGGCAACTGTCGTTTTAGTATCTGGGTCAATAGGCTGGTATCTTGGTAGCCGGCAGCACTCTCTTGTTCAGGACGGGGACTCACGGCAATCCAAAAAGGATGGTGGAGCGGAAGCCCATTCTCATGGAGGGGAACCTCATCAACATGACGGCGGCCGCATTCACAGTCATGACGAGGGCCACTCGGAACTCTCTTCTACCAAAGCATGGGGACCGGGACGAAGAAGGAGCCGGGCCAACCCCCACGCCGGTAAGCAAACTCCAAGCCGCCCTCGAATCAGCCGAAAAAATCAGAGAAGATAATGATGTCATCCTCAAAGAGCTTTTGACCATCGAAGAAGTCCGTGAACTCTACCTCCAGAAAATTGAAAACCCTGACCTTTCTCTGTACGACGATAATAGCAATCGACTCTCGGAGGAAGCATTCATCGCTAAATGGGCTTCGGATAACGGACTCAAAACACCCGAAATGATCGCTACGATGGAAGCCGTCGCTTGGGCTCCATTACATAATTTCTTGGAAAACCAAAGGCGCGACGTGGCCCGAAAAGAAGGAAGACTCCCTGATATCGACGAAGAAGCCGATCATAATCCAGACAGTAACCAAGCATCTCTCGACGCTTCAACGGCGGCAGATAACCGCAGGAGGATTGAGCAACAGGAAGCGGATATCATACGGTCTGAACTACTGACAAGAGTTCAAATCGATGCGCTGTATGATCAAAAGATTTCGGAAAACAATCCCGAAGTTATCAGTGCTGATGGGACATTTATACCTAAGGAAGTGTTCGTTAGTCAGTTTATTTCAACTTACGGAGAACTCACTCCCCAGCTCGATGCGGACCTGGACAAGTATCTGAATCGCTAACGAACCCTTCGCCGGAAAGAATATGGCCGTTTAATGGCAACGCCCGAGCCTGAACTCTCTAGTTCAGAGCTTGGCTAGCCACCACAAGCTTTGGAAGAAATGGCTGAGGAGGGGCTGACGCTGGTCAGCCCCTCCAATCCAGTCAAATATGATAAACGCACGGACTTTTGGCAAAGGGTCTAATCCTAAAAGGGAAGATTGAACCACGGATGCACCCAAAGGTCATAGCAGACAAGGAAAATGAATGAGTTACAGGATTCTTCGCATTCATACACAGGATGAATGTCCCGGATTTCATAACCCTCTTACTCTCTGCCTATGCCTGCTATCCGTGGTTTCTATTTTCCTAGCTAGGGTAAACTGTTACTATCCGAGAATACCGAAAGCTGGCGGCGCTCGGAGAGACGCCGCTCGAAAAGAAACACCCGCTGCGGAGACTGGGCCAACGAGAAACTTCATAAATCGTCTTCCCAATCCAGTCCACTTAGGATACAGCTTCCGCATGTCTACCCGTCGTTTCAATTCCCTACCGGCTCAGGTTGCCGCAAGAATTAGAGAAGAGATCGCAAAAGGCAGGTGGACTAAGACGGTGCCGGGGCGCGACAAGCTGGTCAAGGAGTTCGGGGTGAGTGGGAAGACGGTGGAGGCGGCGTTGCAGCTTCTGCAGAATGAGGGATTGCTGGTGTCCCAGGGGCCGGGGCGGCGACGGCGTATCGTGGCGGATATGAATTCTTCCTTACCGTCGCTCAAAGTGGCGATCCTGACCTTTGATCCGCTGGCGATGACCGAGGGCTACATCATCGAGATGCAGCATCAGTTGAATGAGGCGGGGCACTCGGCGTTTTTCGCATCCAAATCCCTCACAGAGCTGGGGTTTGATGTGAAAAAAGTTTCCCGCTTCGTGAAAGAGACCAAGGCGGATGCTTGGGTGGTGCAATCCGCACCGCGCGAGATTCTCGAGCGAATGGCCGGGCAATCGTCCCCTGTGTTCGCGCTTTTCGGACGTCGGCGAGGCCTGCCTATCGCCGGAACCGGTCCTGACAAAAATCCGGCCTACCAAGCCGTGACACGGAAGCTCTTGGCTCTGGGGCATAAGCGCATCGTCCTGCTGACTCGTAAGGCCCGTAGGATTCCCATACCCGGTGCTTCCGAACAAACTTTTCTGGAGGAACTCGCCAACGGCGGCGTTCTGCCCAGCAGCTACAACCTGCCGGACTGGGAGGAGACCGTGGAGGGCTTCCACCGAGGGTTGGAATCGATTTTCCAGATCACTCCACCCACAGCTCTGATCGTCGACGAATCCCACTTTTTCCTCGCAGCGCTGCAGTTCTGCGCCAATCGCGGGCTACGTGTCCCGAATGATGTCTCTCTGGTTTCCACCGACGACAGTCGTCATTTCGCTTGGTTCAGACCGAGTATTTCGCATATCCGCTGGGATAGAAAAGCGGTGATGCGTCGCATCGAACGCTGGGCGGCAAACATCAGCCGCAACAAGAGCGACCTCCGTCAGACCTTCACCAAGGCAATATTCATCGAAGGCGGAACGATAGGGCCAGTGGGGGAAGGCGGGTGATATTTCGAGTCGGGAGTCTCATTGTGAAAAAATTTTGCGCTTCCGTTAACTATGTCGTCATCTTCGTCCCACTTCGAAACCCTCCGACCATGCGGCTTATCGCTTCAGTATGGTCCAGCGCCAGACGCCGTATTTCCCAGCATTTGCAAACCGCCGTTCGCTCCAGCAGCAAAACCGCGTAACTGTGCAATGACTCATTTCATTTGACTAGCTGCCCGAATGAATTGGCATCCGAACCGCCCCACCCCGGCAACCTCATTTCCCCTGTCGACGAGCAATCTATCGAAGGTTACTTGCATAAATTCGGGTGGCCAACCGCGCAGAAATGTCACAGTCTTCGCGAAGTGAAGTCCGGATTCCTAGAAAAACTTGTCGCACGGCTCGACCGTGTCGAACCCGGCGAAATCCAGCAGATCGTCACGCGGTTGATCCAGGAGAAGGGATTTCTGGAAAATGTGTTCGAAGCACTACAGGAAGGACTCATTATTCTCGATCCCGAGGGAAAGATCATGTTCCTCAACCGGGCAGCTTGCCAATTCTTCGGGCTCGACCCCTCGAATGCGCTCGGCGAGCAGATCGCTTCGAAAATCCAAGGAATCGAAAACGTTTCCCTAAAAGGCTCCAAGCAGTCGGTTTCACGGGATATTGAAGTCTTCTATCCCGAACACAGGCGCCTGAATTTCTACCTGTCTCCGATCGACGACCCGAAGAACCACGAGCTTCCGCTGGGCCATGTCATGCTGATCCGTGACACCACCAGCACTTACGCGGAAACCCAGGAGAACATCGAATCCGAGCGTCTCAACGCACTCACTTTGCTGGCCGCAGGAGTCGCTCACGAAATCGGCAATCCGCTCAATTCACTCGATATCCACCTCCAACTGATCGAAAGGAAGATAAAGAAACTTGCTCCTTCCGCACGCAAAGGCCTGAGCGATCACATGCACACCGCCCGGCAGGAAATCCAGCGTCTCGACACCATCCTGAAACAGTTCCTGAGCGCAGTCCGCCCGACGACTCCGCGGCGGGAAGTCAGGGATCTGAACACGGTCCTCCGGCAGACACTTTCCCTACTGGAGCCAGAAATCGGATCAAGAGGTATCAAGGTGAACCTCCATCTTTCAGATGACCTTCCACAAGCTTTGATCGATCCTGACCAATTCCAGCAGGTTTTCTACAATCTCCTCCGAAACGCCTACCAGGCGATCCCCGGCGATGGCGGCCTGATCGAAATCAACACCCGTTCCACAGAAACCGATTTTCTGATTTCCATCTCAGACAACGGAACGGGAATTCCACCGGAAAACATGGGCAGTCTGTTCGAACCCTACCGCACCACCAAATCCTCCGGCACCGGCCTGGGCCTCCTGATTGTGCGCCGAATTATCCGGGAACACGGCGGCGAGATCGAGATACAATCGCAGCCCGACCAAGGATCCGTAATACTGATCCACCTTCCACACACCGCTCCCGGGCCCCGCCTGCTCCCCTCACCCACAATCGATCTCTGACAAATGCTACCCACCCTCCTGATCGTCGATGACGAACGCGCCACCCGCGAGGGCTTGCGCACGGCTCTGGAAGAAGAGTTCGACATCTATCTCGCCTCGAACACCAAGGAGGCCATGTTCATTCTCAAGAACGAACCCATCGAACTGCTTCTCACCGATCTCCGGCTCGGCGGCGACTCCGGAATGGATCTGATCGACTCTGCTTCAAAAATCTCATCACCACCGGTCATTCTGATGATGACCGCTTACGGGTCGGTCAATACCGCAGTCGAAGCGATGCGCCGCGGAGCTTTCCATTTTGTCACCAAACCGCTGAATCTGGATGAGGTCGAAATGCTCCTGAAACGGGCGCTCAGGACCCGCACCCTCGAAAAGGAAAACACCCAACTCAGCCAACAAGTCAAAAAGGGCGGCAGCCTCTCCCGCATCATCGGGAAGTCACCCGAGATCAAGCGGGTCACGGAACTGATCGAGCAAGTGGCTCCGACCCGGGCCACCGTTCTGATCGAGGGCGAATCGGGAACGGGTAAAGAAGTCGTGGCCAACACAATCCACCTCCTCTCCGGGCGCCCGACTTCGAAACTTGTGGTCGTCAACTGCGCCGCGCTGTCTCCACAACTTTTGGAATCCGAACTTTTCGGGCATGAAAAAGGATCCTTCACGGGTGCGGCTCAAAAGCGTATCGGACGCTTTGAGCAAGCGGATGGCGGCACACTCTTCCTCGATGAAATCGGGGAAATCGACCAAACCACCCAAGTCAAACTGCTGCGCGTGCTCTCAGAACGCTCGATCGAGCGAGTCGGCTCGAACACCCCGATCAAAGTCGATGTCCGCCTGATCGCCGCCACAAACCGGAATCTCCGGCAAATGGTCGACGAGGGAAAATTCCGCGAGGACCTTTATTTCCGGCTCCACGTCGTCTCCATCACGATGCCCACGCTGCGCGAACGCCCGGAGGATATCGTGCTGATGGCGAATGCATTCCTCAAAGAGTTCGCCGAGGAAAACCAACGACCCCTCAAACCCTTGACCGACGAAGCCCTCCACAGCCTGATTTCTTATAATTGGCCGGGGAACGTCCGGGAACTTCGCACCGCGATTGAACACGGTGTCGTGATGTCCAACGATAACGATATAGCTTCCAAACATCTCCCATCGTTTCTCCAAGAACCTCGCAACATCCCTATCACAGCAACAAAACCCGAACAAAAGGCTCTTGCCGCCCCAGCCGATTTCAATTTGCATGTCTTGGAGAGCACGGCGATCCGGGGAGCTCTTGCCCAAACCGATGACAATCGGACCAAAGCGGCGGAACTCCTTGGCATCAGTCGCCGCACCCTCCAGAGAAAAATCAAGGAACTAGGGCTTTAAGTTTTAGTCCCGATAGAATACGTCATCCATTCGCATGAGCAACCAGACCCAACTCGACAGAGGTATCCTAGTAAGGAGGAGCCTTTTCTTCCTAATTCTCATTATCCTGACCCTTGGCAACCTTTTCATCCTTTTCCGCGGGCTGAATTCTCCAGAGGCGATGGACCAAGCCCAGATCGCCCGGGAAATCTCACGAGGAAACGGTTACACTACCAAATTCATTCGACCCGTCGCCTACCAACAGGCCAAAGAACACCAGGAGCGCGACATAATACCTTATACAGGATTCAAGGAAACTTACCATTCCCCTCTGAATCCGCTGCTGAACGCCGCTGTCCTCAAGCTGATTGGTGCCGACAATGCGGAACAGTGGGAAATGGGAAAAGACGAGATGGTTTTTCCGCTAGACCGGGTGATCGCCACAGTTTCGACTCTTTGCTTTCTAATGGCGATAGGGGTGAGCTATCTACTTGTTTCTCGAATATTTGATACAAAGATCGCGGCAGTCACAGCCATTCTCATGCTGTTTTCCGCAACATTCTGGGATTATTCGCTCAGCGGTTTGCCACAGATGCTGATGCTACTTCTTTTTAGTTGCGCTATCTATTTCGTCTACCGGGCGGTTGAAGATGCCTGCGAAGGTCGGATACCATTTACCCCGGCGATCATTGCGGGAGTGTTTTTCACTCTTCTCGCGATGACTCATTTCTTAGCCATCTGGATCGCACTGGGTTACATTGCTTTTGCCGCAGTTGCGTTTCGGCCTCGCGGAGTCGTGGGTATTTCCATCCTCGCCATACTGATCGTGCCATCCGTTTTTGTAATGCTGAGAAATTTCGGGATTTCAGGAACACCTTTCGGAACCGCGTTCTTCAGCCTGTACAATGGAATCGGTGGTGGAAGGGAGGATTTCGTAATGCGCAGCTTGGTTCCACCCGATCTCTTGGGTCGGAACTTTATAGCAATGATTCTACGGTCCATTCTGATCCAAGCCACTGATATTGTCGCCTTCCTCGGAGGAATCATCGTCGCTCCGCTTTTCTTCATTTCACTGATGCATCCGTTCAAACGGCCATCGATCGCCAATTTCCGGTGGGCAATCTTGCTGATGTTCGCCGTTTCAGCATTTGGTCTGGCCATCTTCGGAGTCTCAGCGACCTCACTTGATCCGAACCAAACGCATCTCCTCTTCGCTCCTATTATGACGGCCTACGGCCTCGCATTTGTTTCGATTCTCTGGAGTCGACTTACGATCGTGGCATCCGTCCCGATGATCCGCAATTTGCACCATATTGTCATCATCACCATTTGTGCGATCCCTTTTGTTCTCTCTCTACCAATTAGCGTCAGGGTCGGCATGGATAACAGGGACAAGGGTGGAATTCCCCATTGGCCGCCGTATTTTGCGCCAGCGCTCAATCTAGAACTTAATAAATGGCTAACTGAAAAACAAATCTCCTTTTCCGACCAACCATGGGCAGTCGCATGGTATGCCGACCGCATCTCGGTTTGGCTACCGCCTACCCGAGAGGATTTCGCAGAAATTGAAACCGCAGCAGCGGATCTCGATACACCCGTCTCCGGCATCCTCATATCGCCCTCTTCTCACGGGACAGGCTCGATTTCCAAAATCGCAGGGGAGTATGGGGATTTTACCTCGCTGGTGATTGATGGTCGGGTTTTTCTCGCCACTTACCCGCCGGGACTTTCGATTTATGACAAAGACCAGAAGATTCTGGATATCACTCGCCGTTACCCTTATCGAGCAACACTGGTAGGCATGGACATGGTTTACTATTCGGATCGTGCCCTACGAGGCTCGGAGTAGAAAAACCAAACTCCGACCTGACCATTAGCAGCAATACTCGAAATTCGCACCATGCCACCAAGAAAGAAGCCAGCAGGTTCCGGCGCTCAAAATAGACTGAGCTTTGAAGAAGCGCTCGCAAAGATCGAAGAAATCGTCGAGGCTATGGAAAGTGAGGAACTTCCACTTGAAGATCTGGTCGCCCAATACGAAAATGGATCTTCTCTTTTAAAACACTGTGACTCAGTGCTAGCTTCCGCACGCAAGCGAATTGAACTTATCACTCTCACCAATCGTGAGGAGAACAGTTCGGATAACTCTGAAGAAAATTCACAGAACTCTCCAGTTGAACAAGCAGGAGACCCAGACGACAAAAATGACATCAGCCTCTTCTGAATCTCCCGCTCCGAAATTTGCGAAATCTCTACTGGCTGCGATCCAGTGTCCGGATGATGTAAAGAAACTCTCTGAGCAAGAGCTTGTTTCACTCGCGGACGAAATCCGCAACAAGCTGATCAGCAGCCTCTCGGTCACCGGTGGACATCTCGGCCCGAACCTTGGTGTGGTAGAACTCACGATCGCGATGCACGCGGTTTTCTCCACACCCGAAGACAAGTTCGTCTTTGACGTATCACACCAGGGATACGTCCACAAAATGCTCACCGGACGTTCGTCGACCATTGATACGATCCGTACTTACCAAGGACTCAACGGCTTCCTGCTTAGAACTGAATCCAAGCACGACGCATACGGCGCAGGACACGCGGGGACCTGCCTTTCCGCTGCCTTGGGAATGGCTGCCGCCCGCGATCTGGCCGGTGGTGACAACCATGTCGTCGCTGTCGCGGGTGATGCCGCTTTCACCTGCGGCCCGACTCTCGAAGCCCTTAACAATATCGCTGGAACGACCAGGAAATTTATCGTTGTCCTCAACGATAACGAGTGGTCTATCGATAGAAATGTAGGAGCCATAGCACGATACTTCAACGCCCTGCAAACCCACCCGACATACACGGCAGTCCGCACATCGGCGGCTGATTTCGTCGAACGCGTTCTAGGCAGGGCCGCTCGTAAAATCGCGCACCGGGTCGAAGAGGGCGCGAAGAACCTCATTTTCCCGAACGTTCTGTTCGAGAAATTCGGACTGCGCTATTTCGGCCCGATAGACGGACACAATCTTCCCCTGCTGGTCAAAACCTTCGATTACCTCAAGACCTTGAACGAACCCGTCGTCCTCCACGTGATCACCGAAAAAGGTCGTGGCTATCAACCCGCCTTGGATAACCCCGGGAAATTCCACGGTCTGGGCGCGTATCGAATCAAAGATGGATCCACTGATACATCCGCGCGCCCAACATGCTCCGAATTATTCGGAAGAACCGTGACGGATCTTGCCTTCGACGATCCGAAAATTGTCGCCATCACCGCTGCGATGCCCGGAGGAACGAAACTCGACACATTCAAGAAGGAGCTGCCTGATCGCTATTTCGATGTCGGTATTGCAGAGGAACACGCGGCCTTGTTTGCCGCTGGAATGGCAACCCAGGGAATCCGGCCGTTTCTGGCCATCTACTCGACATTCATGCAGCGGGCTTACGACATGATCATCCACGACATCGCCCTCCAAAACCTTCCCGTCAGGATGTGCATGGACCGAGGTGGACTCTCGGGCGATGACGGCCCGACTCACCACGGCCTCTTCGATATCGGCTACCTTCGCCATATTCCTAACATCATTCACATGCAGCCAAGCAACGAAGCTGAATTCGTCACGATGCTGAAGTGGATGGCTAAATACGACATCGGACCAACCGCTATCAGGTATCCGCGTGGCTCCATCAATGGCACTTCTGCCGAGGTGAAAGTCTCTGAGATCGAGCTAGGAAAAGGCGAACTGATTCAGGAAGGAACTGACGTCGCTCTTATCGGTCTGGGCACATTTTTCGACCTAGCTGTTCAGACCAAAAATCTGCTCGAAGAAAAGGGCTACTCAGTCTCGTTGGTTAATCCCCGGTTTATCAAACCTCTCGATACCGCTCTCCTCGAAAAAGTAGCAGCGAGCGCTAAAGTCGTTTGCACATTCGAGGATCATGTCCTGATGCATGGTTTCGGCGCGGCATGCATCGAGCACCTGCACGATGTCGGCATCACTACCAAAGTCGAGCGCATCGGCTGGCCTGATGAATTCATCGAACATGGAAAGCCGGATATACTTCAGGAACTCCATCACATCAGCCCTCAAGCAGCGCTCGACAAAATCCTCCCACACCTAAAGACTCCTTCCTGAAACCCCACCATCATGGAACTCGACCTTATTGACGCCCCTTTTGACCTAAAAAAAATCAGACCCGGCGAAATTGAGGAAGTCTTGGAAGACCCCTTCGCCATCCGTTTCCTCCCGGACAATGATCGCGAAGACGGCGAGTCCCGCTACTTCGCCCTCGGACGCACGGTTGCCGACCGCCATCTATTCATCGCTTTCACAACCGATGGAAAGATAGCGCGCGTGGTAGCAGCGCGTGAAATGGGAGACGCAGAACGTCGCTTTTACGACCGCAACTACAACGAAACCCGCTGAAACCATGAAAACGATTACATCTTGGAGTGACCTACCAGATTTTGACGACTACGAGCAGGAGAACAACTTCTGGCAGGAGCACGAACTTGATTCAAAGCTCATGGCTGGTTCGATTCACGAGGCTGACTCCCGCGAATCGACAACCATCACCCTCCGCTTCGATCCGCGCATGCTCTCGCGCATCAAACGAATCGCACGTTCCCGCTTCCTGAACTACCAGTCAATGATGAAGCAATGGCTGGCTGAGCGCTTGGAAGATGAAATGAAGAATCCGTAGTGCTCCGCGCAGGATACCTCCTGAAAACAAGCCTTCTCCCGATTTTTACCGTTTTATCAAACCTCTGAAACAGCTTTTCAAACTCTCTGCTTCGTCGCGGTTCTGGGCGTTTGCCGTAGTCCTCTGGGCTGTCACGTTGGTTCTCCTCTCTACCCTTTCCAAGACCATGCCTGAAGGTGGCCCTGAGATTCCCCACTTGGATAAGGTCATGCATTACGGCTACTTCCTCGGCGGCGGAATCGCCTTCACCACATGGGTTCTACTTAAAAAAGGATACGAAAGTAAAATCACAGTCCGCTATCTACTCCCGTTCATCGTCTTCTGCGTGATCGGTGCCCTCGACGAATACCACCAGACATTCACCCCGGGCCGCTCCGGAAACGATCCCTTTGACTGGCTCGCCGATATCCTCGGTGCACTATCCGGAATTGCCATCGCGAACCGCTTTCATCCCCGATTGCTGGATTTTTCGCGAGGCTAATGTGCTTTTCCGAAATTAAACATTCTAACCCACCCCAACCGGAGTCTAGATTCCACCCCGTTATGACACAACTCGATCAACTCAAGCAATACACCACCGTCGTCGCCGATACTGGCGATTTCGAGGCGATGAAGGAATTCAAGCCTCAGGACGCTACCACCAATCCTTCCCTCATCCTCCAAGCCGCCGGAAAAGACGAATACCGTCCCCTCATCGATCAGGCTATCAAGGAAAACAAGGGCAGCGGACTCTCTGGCCAGACACTTACTAATGCGGTTCTGGACCGTATCATCGTCCTCTTCGGACTCAAAATCCTGAAAATCGTCCCTGGTCGCGTTTCCACCGAAGTTGACGCCCGCCTCTCCTTTGATACCGAAGGCACCGTCACCAAAGCCAAAGAACTCATCGCCGCCTACGAAAAAGAAGGCGTCTCCAGAGACCGCGTTCTCATCAAAATTGCCTCCACATGGGAAGGCATCAAGGCAGCCGAAATCCTCGAGAAAGAAGGTATTCACTGCAATCTCACCCTGCTCTTCTCATTCGCTCAAGCTGTCGCTTGCGCCGAGGCCAAGGTTCAACTCATCTCCCCCTTCGTCGGCCGTATACTCGACTGGCACAAGGCAAACACCGAAGGCACACCCGACTTCGAGGGCGACAACGATCCCGGCGTCATTTCCGTCAAAGCGATTTACAACTACTACAAGAAATTCGGCTACGAAACCGAAGTCATGGGAGCATCTTTCCGCAACAAGGGCGAAATCATCGCCCTCGCCGGATGCGACCTCCTCACCATCGCCCCCAAGCTCCTCGCCGAACTCGCCGCCAGCGACGAAAGCTTCGAACCCAAGCTGACTACTGAAAACGCAAAGGCCGATCCCGTTGAAAAGATATCGCTCGATGAAAAGTCATTTCGACTCATGTTCAACGAGGATGCCATGGCCACTGAAAAAACCGCCCAAGGCATTCGCGGCTTCGCTGCCGATATCGTAAAACTGGAAAAGCTCGTCAACGAAGCTCTCTAAATCCAGCCCGAACAATTCACCAAGCCCCGGCCCTCCATGGGTTGGGGCTTTTCTATTCTGTGATCGACTGAAGCCATTCCCAGATCGCCTCGTATTGTTTCGAGGCATCACCGCCGAGAATATCACCGCGCTGGGACTCATTACCCTCGGCATAACGCGGCATTTTGTTTCCCGGAATCACCGCCGCCGGATGGTCCATCCATCGATAATAGTAGTCTTCTCTCAGTCGTTTGGGAACGAGTTCGAAATTGATCGCGCCGACTTCGAAAGCCGCAGTCGGCTCCTTGTCACCGATCCCATGGCAGGTCGTGCAGGCGAAACCTTCCGCCCCGACAAGGTTTTTCCCAATCTCGACCAATTCAGGATCCGTCTCAATTTCCAGAGGCTCACATGGCTCGAAACCATGAAGGCGCGACAAGCCCTCGGACAGTGGCTTCGCGTAGGCTTTGAAAGCCGGCATTCGAGTGCCGAGCCATGGGCGCGGACTTTCCGTTCCGGCCAACATCGATTCGATAAAGCTGGAATAGAGCATTTCTCCAACAAAAGTCAGCTGAGGTCTCGTCTGGTCGACCCGGTCGTTGAGTCCCTCGATATGTGCCGCAAGTCCAGCCGTGGTGCCATGCAGCGAATTCAACAAAGCCGGTTCCTCATCGAGCGAGTGACAGGCGGTGCAGCGTTTCGCATTAACCTGACGAACCGCGAATTCGGCCGAACTATCCTTCTTGAGCGACTCCGGTCCGACTCTCGAAAACGAAAGCAACGCATCCAATTCCCCATCGCCTAGATTCGGAACCGGAAGGTTCTCACGCGGATCATCCTCCGCAACACATCCCTTTTCCGTCCAATCGGCCTTGAAAATTTCATCAAGCGAAACGGCTTTCGAAACCCCACCGGGCAGTCCCGGATGGCAGGTCCCACACTGCAGGCTTTCGGCAACTTTCTCTCCACGCGTCGCGTCTCCCTTTGGAAAATCGTAAGCGAGCTTCGTTTCCTTCCCTCGGGATTCCGACCGCAGAAAAGCAGCGATCTCCTCCGACTCTTCATCAGAAAGTTGAAAATTGGGCATCGCCGTGAAAGGGTGGTAAGCCTCCGGTTTTTTCAGAAACGCCTCCAACTGTCCCGGAAGGTATTTCGAAGCAACGTTGTTTAGCGGAATTCGATTCGTCCCGTCCGCTTCAGGCTCTTCACCCGCTGGGTAGTGGCACGCGATACAACCGAGTTCATGAAAATGAACCCCACCAGCCTTTGCAAGTCCTGCATCTGGTTTACTCAATGCGTCATCACTGTTTTTGGACGCAACAAGGAAAGCCGCAAGATCCGCAGCTTGTTGTAAACCCTCGGGTGTCTCTGGATCAACCATTTGAGGCATCAGGGTGTTTGGCTTGAGCGCTTTCGGATCCGCGATCCATTCCATCAACCATTCCTCTGAAACCCTATCTCCTATCCCGGCAAGCACCGGCGCGATTTCAATGACCTCAGGCATTGGACCCGCTCCAAATCCACCCTCCGGCGCATGGCACTTCGCGCAGTTTTGCTCGGCAAAAACCATTCGCCCGCGCCGCTTCAACTCGCCCTCCAGAGCTGCCTCACCCGGCTTGGCCTCATAGACAGTCGGCGGAATCGTCTGCCTCGGCATTTCGTCTTCCTCCCAGTAAAGCCGAAAACTCCCGGACCCGTCTTCGGAACTCGCATATTTCACCGCGATCTCGTGCGATCCCGGATTGAGCCGCAACCTCTTCGATTTTGCCTCCCCGAGCGTTCCTTTCTCGGAAACCACCTCCTTACCATCAATCATCAGCGAAGCCTCCCCGACCCCTCCGAATGAAAAATAAAGCCTGCGCCGTTTCAAAAGTTCGATTCTCCCGGTCCATTCCACATCGAATTTTCCAGGCTCTAGGAATGGCGTCGGCGCTTGTCCGGCAGGAACCGAAAGCGCTGGAAAACGATCCATCCTCACATCCGCTTCTCCTTCCTGCGTGAACGTCGCGACCACATCCGCGCGGACGCAACCAAGCAAAACCGCGCTCGCCAAAATAAATCTCATCATACTTCCGACCTGCATCTCCTATTCTCCGTAAACCGTGGCGTGAATCTCACTCTTGAGAATGTCGCCATCCATATCCTCAAGGTCATACCCGATTTTCAGAGACATCGAAGGTTTCATCCCCTCTATCGTCAGCTCCACAGTTTTCCCATCCTTGGAAAGCTCGGCCGTTTCGACCTTTGCGTTATCGCGGCTGCGATGGTTTTTCGATTCGCTCTTCAATGCCTGCTCCATCGCTTCGTCATCGGGATTGTCCACGGAAAATTCGCCGGAGCCATATTGCGAGCTACGGACATAGTCCCAACGCTGCACCGAATAACTGGTGGGATCTTCAACAAGTTCACGGTCGAGTTCGACCGGAAACATGATCTTCACACCTGTATCGGTGTATTCAAGTTTCTCGGGTAGCTTCAGACCGACATCCTCGTTGTAACGGACGCGCTGGAATGCACAACCGGTAGCCGCATTGGTCTGCCAACCACGGAAACCCAGAACGTATAGGGACCCGTCTCGATTGAACCGGGCACGCATCGCCGATGACTGCAGGGAAATAGGTAACTTCACGACGCCACCTTGCAACTTGCCATTGCGCATCACAGGCAGCACGCGGTAGAGGCTGGATTTCCCATACGAGAGGTGAATCATTTCACCCGTCTTAAGACCGAACTTGGCGAAATCCGGCACCCAAACCTGTGATCCGCCTGAATTGTCCACATCCATCGGCAGATAAACCATAGGCTCGGTGAAAGGCGCGTCAGTCAGTGATTGGCGCATGTCCTCAGTTCCAAAAAACACCGGAGCCTCTTCCGCAGTGACAAAATTGATCTTACAACATGGCTGCCAGGTTCCCTCGTTCTCGCCCGTCGTGATCTCTCCATCAGGACCAATACCAAGTCCACCCGGAGCACGCAGACCGGTAGCAACCACTTCGAATTCCTTTCCGTCAGGAGAGATCTTCGCAACGATTCCATGATGCGGCAAAATCTTATCAAAGCCTCGCCCACCGGAACGAACCGGCCCCGCTTTGGCAAAATAGAAGTTCCCGTCCTTGTCCGTCTGGAGATCGAACGAAAACTCATGGAAGTTCGCCGAAACATAGACGTCGCGATTGAAGACTTTGAAATAGTCCGTTTCACCGTCGCCATTGAGGTCGATGAGTTTCGTGATCTGATCGCGACCGTTCACATAAATTTCTCCGTCCACAACCGCGACCCCTAGTGTCTCGAAAAGCCCGGCTGCGATGCGCTGCCATTTGAGTTCCTTCCAGTCCCCACTAAGACCACTAACGACCCATACATCGCCATTCCAAGAGGAAAGCGCGGCGGAATCTTCGTCGATAAAATCGAATCCACCGAAGCGAATATTCGCGCCCCATGGATTATCGTCAGGCAGAGTGATAATATCCGTCACATACGGTTTATCCTCTTCAGTCGAAACCTTGCCAGTCGTGGTAATGATCTCCGTCCAGATTCCCGGCCCTCCTGAAGTCAACTTTACGAAATCGGGCTCCGCAGTTGAACTGGGTTTCACTCCTCGGCTAAAAGCAATCTGCGCGACAAGCTCAGTTTTGCCTGCGGGGATGATCGCAAGCAAGCGTTTGCTGTTTTCTGGATCCACGGACAGCTTGACCCCATCCGTCGCGACAACCTCAAGCCCGTCTGCGGACTTAGCAGAAACCATGTCCTCCGCCACAGTGAAATCTGTTGCTTCATCGGCAAAAACCATGACCAGATCATTACTCCGCGGACCAAATTTAAAAGATCGTGTCACTGAATCACCATCCTTCGAAAGGTTCTCCAACACCGCAGTGCCATTGACCGTGTATTCCAAAACAATTTCACGTCCATACCGATAGTGCCCTGTGAATTTTCCACTCGGCATATCACCGTGTCCCGCTATCGCGCGTTTATCCTCGAAAGAATTCTCCGTGTCGGACCAGCCAGCCCCAGTAGCTGTGACCAACAAAGCATCTTTGTTCGCCATCCTATTATAACCTCCGTGACTTCCGGTCCACGGAGTGCCACCCCATTCAATTCCGCCTTGATATACGGTCGCAGGGCGAAGGGTCTCGGTATCGTAAAGCGCACGCCAGCCGTCACCGAGGTCGATCGACAGCCCTTTAATCGCTCCAATCCGCTTCTCACCGAGGAAATAATCACCAAAAGTGTTCATCCAAGCCGGACCAATTTCCATTTTCTCAAACCATTTCTGTTCTGCTGAAAGCGGTTGGCCGAAAATCACGGCTCCTATTAGAGTAACAATCAAATTTCGCATACGGGAAGATTACGGACCCTCCCCAACGTATCTGGCAAGTAAATTGAAGAAATCGGCGCTTCACCTGAGACAGGTTTCTCCCTTCTATTGAGCCATGATAGATATGCTCGTTCGTCTGTATGATCTCGAAAATACGACCGAACTATACTCGGAAATCAAGCGTCAGGGAATCACACTTCGCCGTGCCCGTGCCTTCGAGAAACACACGGTCTCCAAATTTGCGCGCGATCATTTCTCAGAGAAATGGGCCAGCGAAATTGAGGTCGCTCTCACCCGCCAACCTGTCTCCTGCTGGATCGCCACCCGCGACAAGAAAATCCTCGGATTCTCCTGTTACGAAACCACCCAGCGCGCCTTCTTCGGCCCAACCGGAGTGATCGAAGCCGCACGTGGCACCGGTCTTGGCAAAGCCCTGCTCTTCAAAGCCCTCGAGTCACTCCGCGATCTCGGATACGCCTATGGCATCATCGGAGGAGTCGGTCCCCGCGAGTTCTATGAGAAAAACTGCGGTGCCATCGAGATCCCCGGCAGCGACCCCGGAGTCTATTCAGACATTCTTCCCTGAACACCTGACGTGCCAGCGAGCAATTACACTGAACTCTCGGACCGCTTCGGCCCGATGACAGCCAAGGAACTCCGTCAGAGCCTTCGAAGATCCAGCTTTGTCTACCCCTTTCTAGGCATTCACCTCTTCGCGACAGCAGCTATATTTTCGGAATTTCAGTTCGGGTTAGGACAAAGCACCGGAGAATCGGCAGCTATATTCATGTGGAACCCGGATAGCGTTGGTCCGTTCTGGTGGGTCGCCATGGCAGTCTGCGGACTGCTGATGCCCATGGCAGGATTTTTGGCGATGCCCCAGGAAATCGACGAGGGCAACCACGAGATTCTCCTCCTCACAAGTCTCAACCGTTGGAAGATTGTTTGGGGAAAGTTCATGACATTGTTTGGCCTCAGTATCCTGACTTTCACCTCACTACTTCCATACATCATTATCCGCTACTTCATCGGTGGCATCGAATGGTTCCATGAACTGGCCAACGCCGGCACAGTCATATCTGCTGCTGCTGTCATATCTGCTGCTGCGCTCGCCGCCTCGGGATTCAAACACTTGGCTGCAAAGATGGGTGTGTTTTTCCTCTTTTTGTTTTCCGCTGGAACCGGTGGTGGAATCAGTATGATAGGAGGTGTGATCTGGATGAGCGCTGCCGCGACCTCCAAGTGGTCAATCCCCTCGCAAATATTCTACAACCTATCCGCTCTGATCGTCGTCGCCTGCTACAGCCTGCTCGGCATGTTCATCGCACGCTCAAGACTGAGACTCGCGACGATGAACTTCGAACTCAAGCCCTCGGTGATCTTACTCATCATTCTTGGTCTGGCACCTTTTATCATCGGTATGGTCGCAGCGTTCACCTGCGGCTTCGGTAGCGTCGCGGGTGTCCTGCTTCTCACCTTTCTGGCATGGAAATCGGATGTCACTCCCAAAGCACCGAAGTGGCTTCCTCCACCTCCACCCAACATCCCTGCTCCTCCTCCGATACCGGTAGATGCTAACGTTTAGAGCGAGAATGGCTTGCTTGATCAGCAGAAGTCGTTCTCGGTTTCCCCTGACCCTTCGGCAGGAACGGTTCACGCAACGCTTTATTCAGATCGAAAGAACCTTCAAAATCCTGTTGGGTATCCGAATCCTGTTTTCCAAACACCTGCTCTTCGATCAAACGGAACACCATATTGCCGACATCTCGGCAATGCTTCACCCCCCATTCCTCCATCAGTGTCGCCGCCATCGGGCCAAACAGTTCCAGGGCATAGTCACGGAAACCCTCCAGTAGCTCATCTCCGCGAACGTGGCGGTTGCGATCAGGCTTCTCCTCGGAAAACCTCTTCAATGTGAAATCCAGCGCGTCTTTAAGGAACAAATACGCCTGCCCATCGTAGCGTTGATCACGCTTCAGAATCGATATCACGGACTCTTCGAAATGAATGGGCTGCATCAGACCATTCTTTCAAAGCACGTCCGCCCTGTCAAAGCACGAATCTGAATAGACGGCAAAAACTAAAGGGTGATTGTCAGGCAGCGTTGAGATCCTCATGAAACCGCTCCTCTGGTGTTGACCGCGACAAGCTCGGTGCAGAAAGGCGCGCGAGATTTTTTCCAAAATCCACGGTGCCAAAACATTGGTCGTCTCGGCAAAGAAAACCGTTCGCCGATCCGTCACGGATCGGAACATCCTTGTCACTTCCCATTCTTTGAATTCAGGGACACCATCGTCCTGCGTATCGTATCTAGCACAAGTTCCAGATTTTTTCCCAAGTCCTCGCAGAGGAAGCGCAGGACGAAAAATCCGTTCTCTTGCAATGCCGCATCCTTCCTGCGGTCCCGGCGATAGGCGGCGGGGTCGCCGAGATGCTGCCCGCCATCCAGCTCAATCACCAGTTTGAGATCCTTGCAGAAAAAATCCACCTCCATGGTTCCACGATCATTGAAGGGTATCGCCAGATTCTCGTTCAACCGAAAGCGACCCTCCGTATCAGGCAGAGTATCAAGGCGCTCGTAGAGAAACGCCTCGCTGGCACTCCTTGCCCGCCCGGAACCTTCCGAGTCCGGAGAAGGAGACCGCGTCGCATGCAAGAAAAGCTCCGCCAGCGGCTGGTCCACGCCATCGCGGATCAGGCGACGGACGCTAGCCGCATAATCCTCCTTCCATTGCGGATCAATTGGCAGAGGAACTTCCGGTGGCCAGCCCGGCAATGCGCTCGCAGGCAAAAGGATCATGTAGCCGACCGCTTCGTAACCAGCACATCTCCGGTCGAACATCCGCGAAAGCATAGGCACATCGAGATCCGCGTAATCATAGATCCGCACCAGCGTCTTACCATGATGTAAGCGGTGCAGGCGACCCGCATACTGTGCGATCGTACCCTTCCACGATACCGGCATGGTCAGGAAAAGTGTGTCGAGCCGCGAGTCGTCAAAACCCTCGCCCACGAATTTCCCCGTCGCGATCACCAGCCTCGGCTCGTCTTCCGGGATCGCTCTCAGCTTGTCCATCGCGGCAGTCAGTCCCTTCTTTCCCAGTCCACCTTTCAGAATGACAATATTGGTGACTTCCTCACCCAACAGTTTTTCCAACAGATCAATGTGTTCCGTCCGTTCGGTAAGCACCAGCGGCGAGCGCCCGGACCGGATGGCGGCGAGAACCTCCGAGGCAATCAATTGATTCCGGGCGTGATCCTGAACCACCGCGTCGCACAACTGTTGGAAAGCCTTGCGAGGATCCACTTCAATGTCGCCCGACAAGCGGAATCCGGTCGGACGGACCAGCACCTCATGGGCAAACGGGCGCTCGTTCGCCTGCTGCCGGGCATCAACCTTGTGCCGAACGGGTCCGCACTGCATGAAAATGATCGGATGATGACCGTCCTTTCGCGCCACGGTTGCGGACAGGCCCAGCACGTATTTGGCCTTCGCCCGCCGCGCGACCAACTCGAAACTCCGCGCGGAAAGATGGTGGCATTCGTCAACGACAAGATGCCCGTAATCCGCCACCAGATCCTTCACCTCACCCTTCCGCACCAAGCTTTGGACGATTACCACATCGATCTTTCCGGTGAGTTTTTTACGTCCGCCACCCAGCCTGCCGATCTCCTTTTTATCAAGATCCAGGAATTGCGAAAGCCTCTCCACCCATTGATCCATCAGTTGTTGGCGATGGACAAGAATCAGTGTATTCACCCCCCGGCGCGCGATCAGCCACGCAGCCAGAACCGTTTTACCAAAAGCGGTCGTAGCGGAAAGCACTCCGGTCTCGTGGGCCAGCATCGCTTCGGCGGCTTTTTCCTGATCTTCCCTCAGGGTTCCATCGAAAGTAAGACCTAACTTCTCTCCCGCAAAGCGCTTGTCATCGATCCGGAGATCGATTTTCAGCTCGTCACAAAGATTCGCGACATCTTCCAGACATCCTCGGGGCAGTGCCAGATACCCACCGATTTCCTCGGCACAGGAAATGATACGAGGTTTGTCGTAGATCGCCAGACGCATCGCCTGCGCTTTGTAAAACTCGGGATTCTGAAACGCCGCAATCCGGGCCAAAGAATTGTGGAGTGAAGGCGGAAGATCGGATTTGAGAAAATACAATTGGTCCGCATGGACCATCGCGAGCGACTTCGGCATCTTTCCGGCGGGCTTTCGTTTCCTCTTCGCGGATGAACAGGTCTTCCATGGCTCTTCTCCGTTGTCCTGATCCGCAGGGACAACCCTCACACCAATCAATCCTCCTGCGGATTCGGCTTTTTCCACCACATTCGTCACTTTTTCAACAGGCACCCTCCGCACTCCGTCGAGAAACGCCCATTGGTCCGCGTGCGGCAATAAATCATCATCCACGAACACGCTGTTTCCCTCATCGCGCGGCTCTTTTTGCAGTGGCAGAGCGATCAGATTACCGAATCCTCCACGCTGTAGCGTATCCTGATTCGGAAAGAAGCGGTCATAGGAGTCGAAGGTGGTATGCGGTCTGCGCTCCGAGGTTTCAGTGAGAATCGCAGCCCCCAGCTTGCGTGCCAATGTTGCCGCGACAGGCGTTTCGAAAAACATCCAAACATGACCGCCGTTCCCGGATCTCGATCTCTCAAGAACAGCAGAAACTCCCTTCGCACGACAAGTGTCCAGATACGCCAGCGAATCCTCCTGCCAACTTTCGCCATCGAAGTCCACAGCCAGAAACGAACATTTCTCATCAAGCAGCATCGGATAAACCCCCATCACAAAATCCCGTCCCCCCGCATCTTTGCCAGACAAATGCCAGCGCACCACATCGTCAGTAACCCGGAGCCAGTTCTGGTGCGGGCAGTCGGAGCATTTGATCCGCGGTTTTTCACAAACACCGCGCACCCACTCATTTCCACAAACCGGCGAGTAGCCCTGCTTGCCGGTTTTTCCACTCACGAAACGCCTCGGATACACCTCCTCCCGCCCCCGGAAAAGCGAGCGGAACAACGCGATCTTTTCCTCTGCGGGGGACGTGTGGGAAACTGACATTTTTATCAAACAATCTCTCTTCGTTTCAGCATCATCACGATATCCGCAGCCAATCCCGAGTCAGCATCCCCTAGAAAACGACCAACCAGATCCGGGTCTTCCAGCAGAAATTGAAACTCCGGATTACGCACTTCCTCCTCGCGACGCGGATGCGGAGCGTTGCACTTGATCGCGGCAATCTCGACACTGATGAGCAGCGCCACTTTCAGTGCGGGGACCGCTTCCTGCCAGAGATCTGCCGGAAGGAGAAGATCGGCGATTTTCAGCTTCCGCGCCAGCTCGGCTTCCAATCGCGAAACGCGCTCCCGCTGCGCTTCGTCGAGCGCATGGTTCTCGCTCGATTCCGTCACCCCAAGCAGGTTTCTGCGGGCGCGGATGTTGGTCTGGATCAAACCGAGGCGCTGCATGTTCGCGAGTGCATCGGCGGTGGTCCGATCCATGACGACCAGCCGATCAGCGATCATCTCCGTCGAAAATTCCGCAAGATGAGGAACGCTCTCGCGCAAATGCCTGACAATGGATTCGCGGGTGGTCAGCGCGTCTTTTTCTAACACGATCACCAGCTTGGCCGGTGCCTCGGTATCACCCGTGAATTGCTCTTCGCAGGAAACCAGATCCTCTTTCAGCTCCTTGCGAAGAGAGTGCGCGAAATCCGCCGAGGGGTCGGACGAAGCCTTTTTCCTCCCGGGGAATTTCCTCACCACCGTGTTTTCCCCGACCATCAGGGTCTGCTGCAGGCGGGTGAGAAACGATTGGCCGCCACGTTTGAGTTTCACCTCACCGAGTTCTCCGATGCCGTCCAGCACCCCGTCGGAAAGACCCTGTTTCACGGCCAGCGTCTCGAGCATGCCGTGCTCAATGGTATTGCGCGCAATAAGGTTGATCACCGTGACCGGGCGTTGCTGACCCTTCCGCCATGCGCGGGCGATGCGCTGCTCCAGCTTCGCAGGGTTCCATGGGATATCCACATTGATGACCACGCTGGCATTCTGCAGGTTCAGCCCCGCGCCGCCGGACTCGGTGCAGAGGAAAACCCGGCAGTCCGGATCTTCCTTGAACGCCTTGATCTCCAACCGGCGCTTTTTTTGCGGCACGCTTCCCGTATGCCACGCGAAGCCGATTTTCCGCTCCTCCAGGTGCCCGCGGATCAGCTCCAGCATTTTCACCCATTCGGAAAAAACAATCACCTTGGTATCGGGATCCGCCAGCGCGGTATCGAAAATCTCCACCAGCTCGTCGAGCTTGGGCGAGACCTTCGTTTCCTTGTCCAGGATGTATTGCGTGTCGCAGAGCATCCGCATTTTCCCCAGCAGGATCATCAGAAACTCATGCTCTTCCTTCCGCAGCGCGCGCTTTCTCGCCCGGGCGAGAAGCTGTTTCACCTGCCGGGCAAGATCGTCGTGCTCTTCCCGCTGACCCTTGGTCAGCTCCACAAAACGGGTCTCGTCCGTGCGCTCAGGCAGCTCCGTCTCCACATCCGCCTTACGCCGCCGCAGTACGATAGGTTTCAGCTTTTCCCTCATCAGCCCGAGATTCTGATACCCCTCAGGCTTCCCGTTTTCGTCAAACTTGTAGAAGTCCCGGTTGAAACGGAATAGGGGTCCGAACACCGCCGGATTGAGAAATTCCGTGATCGAATAGATCTCATCAATCCGGTTCTCGATGGGCGTGCCGGTGAGCACGAAAGCATACCGGCTTTCCAAACGCTTGATTGCCCGCGCGGTTTTCGATGCCCAGTTCTTGATCCGCTGCGCCTCGTCGAGGATCACGATATCCGCCCGAAAGGCTTCGTTGATATCCAGCGCGTCGCTGCGCACCTGCTCGTAGTTCACGATGGTGAAAAAACTACTAGGATTCTGGTAAATCGACACCCGTTCGCTACGGCTGCCGTAAACGACCTCGCAGGGAAGCCGCGTGAATTTTTCGATCTGTTCCTCCCACTCGGCTTTCAGCGAAGTTGGCGTGACGATCAGGCAGCGCTTCGCCTTTCCCATCCGGTGCAGCAGTGCCGCCGCCGCGATTCCCTGGATCGTTTTTCCCAAGCCCATTTCGTCGGCCACCATCGCCCGCTCGGTGAAAGCCAAATGCAACATCCCCTCCCGTTGATAGGGAAAAAGTGGAAGCTTCGTCTCGTGCGCCGGATACTCGCCGGACCGCACCCTCTGCTCGTAGTCACGCCGGAGCTGGATACTCTCACGCCGGTTCGTCAGTGATTTCAAGAAAGGAACCACCTCGCGGGAAACCCGGAACTTCGCATCTGCGATATCCGCCGCTTTCTCCAGAATCTTCGCCGCATTCTTCCCCGGCTTCAGCATC
>Ga0222650_1000643_pt1 | contig 25021 bp, 23 predicted proteins | sample AntAcemetagen367_FD_179820 | JGI IMG/M metagenome (GOLD analysis project Ga0222650, IMG submission 179820) | Saline water microbial communities from Ace Lake, Antarctica - #367 | ecosystem: Environmental > Aquatic > Non-marine Saline and Alkaline > Saline | place: Antarctica: Ace Lake... | reverse complement strand
GCCCCCTCCGCCCGAGCCAGAGAAGGAAGAGCCGCCCCCCGAGCTCGACACACCACCGCCGCCCATCACCCTCGAACAGCTCGACATGGCGCTCAACCCAGGCACTGGCAGCTCAATGGCTGGCGACTTCGCCTTACCCACCTTCGACCTCACCGGCGCAGACCTAGGCGGTCTCGAAATCTTTGAGCTCGGCGACGTCGACTCGCCCCCCCAGCCACGCACCCGCATCGAGTTCAGTTACCCCGCCGCCGCAAAGCGCAAAAGCATCACCGGCGTCGTCAAGGTCGAGTACATCGTCAACGAGCGCGGCCGCGTCGAGCAGATCAAAATCGTCGAGTCGCCCGACAGCCTATTATCCAAAGCCACCGAAGATGTCCTCAACCGCGCCCGCTTCGAGCCCGCCCAAAAAGGTAACCAAGCCGTCAAAGTCCGCATGAGAGCCGCTATTCCTTATCAGTAAAAAGGCTTTCCAACTTTCCAATCTTTCCCATTTTCCCATGAAAAAAGTCACCACACTCCTCTTCGCCCTCAGCGTCTGCGCAAGCTCGCTCTTCGCGCAATCCAACATCAACAGCCAGCTCTGGACAGACCCGACTTTCGTCAAAGAATTCCTCGGCAGCTACGGCTTCCTCGCCGGTGCCGAGCCACAGATCTCCGACGAAGAAAAAGCAGCCCTGCGCGGCCTCATTGATTTGATCAAAGCCAGCCCCGCCGCAGCGATCAGGCAACTCGAACCACAGATCACCCAGACCAGCAGCGCCGCCTTCGACTTCATCCTCGCCAACCTCTATTTCCAAGAAGGCAACCTCGCCAAGGCCGAACAATACTACGGCAACGCCGTCGTCAAACACCCCGACTTCCGCCGCGCCTATAAAAACCTTGGCCTCGTTCAAGTCCAACGAGGCGACTTCGACAAAGCCATCAAGACCATTTCCCGCGCCCTAGAGCTAGGCGAAGTCGACGGCCGCTCCTACGGCCTCCTCGGCTACGGTTATCTCATCCAAGAGCGTTACTACCCAGCCGAGGTCGCCTACCGCCAAGCCATCTTAATGCAGCCCGACGTCACCGACTGGAAGGTCGGCCTCGCCCGCTGCCTGCTAGAGACCGCCCGCTACACAGAGGCCATCGCCCTGTTCGACACCCTCCTGCTCGACGAGCCAAACAACGCCGATTACTGGCTCCTTCAAGCCAACGCCTACCTAGGCAAAGGAGAATCACTCGCCGCCGCCAAAAACATCGAAGTCGTCCGCCGCATGGGAGCCGCCAATCTCGGCACACTCACGCTCCTCGGCGACATTTACATGAATAACGAGTCCCCCGATCTCGCACTCGAAGCCTACCTCGCCGCCACCCAAAAAGCCACCACAGCCGACAGCAAGCCACTACTCCGCGCAGCCGAACTACTCACACGCAGCGGTCACTACGAGCAGTCCAAGACCATCATCATTCAAATCCGCAATCAGCTCAAGCTCGCGGAAAACGACGAACTTCAGTTACTCACCCTCGAAGCCAAGATCGCCCGCGCCGAGGGTGACGACGACAAAGCAGCCACACTCCTCATCCAGATCGTCGAGCGCGACGCCCTCAACGGCGAAGCCCTCATCGAGCTAGCCAACTACTACGCCGACCAAGGCGACATGGCCCGAGCCATCAATCGCTACGACCAAGCCGAGAAGATCGAAGCCTACGAGCGCGACGCCCTCATCGCCCACGCCCAAGCCAGAGTCCGCAACGGAGAGTATAAAGAAGCGCTCCCACTCCTACGCCGTGCCCTCCAGCTCAAGTCCGACAGCAACCTAGAAGACTATGCACAACGCGTAGAGCGCGCAGCCCGCTCGCAAAGCTAGGCGCTTGGCGAGTTCAAAGCTCAATAAGCTGCGCTTCTCATACCAAAGAAGGGAGTTAATAACTTCCTTTTTTGTTCGATTTCTATAATGGTTTCAAAGCCACCCACGTGCGCCTGCAGACCGAGGCCACTTGCGACGAGTTCGAATCGACCGGCGAGTGCCACCGCTGCAAGTAACCAGAGGGAGGTTTATTTTTAGTCTTCCAGCTAGGCGAGAATTCGATTTTGCTCCCGCCGATGTCTGATAGTAAAAAATTTAAGATAATTGCCATGGATGGGGGTGCCGCAGTCGGCAAATCCTCGACGTCCAAGGGCTTGGCGCAACGGCTCGACCTCATGCACGTCGATACCGGTGCCCACTACCGCACGCTCACCTACGCGCTGCTTGCCGCCGGAGCCGACCCCGATCAACCCGATGCGATCTCCGAGAAACTCGCGTCGCTCCAGCTCGACACCCAGTTCCAAGGCCGCAGCGCCAAGCTCAGCATCAACGGCCAAGTGCCCGCCGATGCCGCTATCCGCTCCGCCAAGGTTAACGCTGCCGTTTCAAAGTTCGCCGCGATCGAGCCGCTACGCACCTTTCTCTTCGACTACCAGCGCAGCCAGGCCGAAGTCGCCCGCACCCACGGCTACACCGGCCTCATCATGGAAGGCCGCGATATCGGCTCCATCATTTTTCCCGAAGCGGAGCACCGCTTCTTCCTGTATGCCGACCAGGCCACCCGCGCCGCGCGCCGTGCCAAAGAAGGCCAGACCGACTCCATCGCCGCCCGCGACAAGATGGATAAAAGCCGCAAGACCGCCCCCCTCGTCTGTCCCGAAGGTGCCACCAGAATCGATACCGCACCACACACACTCGAAGAAGTCATCGAACAAATTATCGCCCATATCTCCGCCTAGATGTCCGAAAACCCCATTCCGAACACGCAACTCTACCATATCGTTCGCACCGCCGCGAATTGGTATTTTAGCACCTTTTACGACTATACCCAATCCGGCACCCACCACGTGCCCGCTAGGGGCTCCGTCATTTTTGCGGCCAATCACGTCAGCTTTTACGATCCGCCCGCGCTCGGGGCCTGCCTGCCGCGCGACATCAACTACTTCGCACGCGACACACTTTTTAAAGGTCTCTTTGGCAAAGCCCTAACCGAGATCGGCACCATCCCTGTCGCACGTGAGAATGCCGAGATCAAATCACTCAAAGCCATCTTCAGATCGCTCAAAGCCGGCGGCACCGTCGCCATCTACCCCGAAGGCACCCGCTCGCCCGACGGCGAGTTCATAGAGCCAAAGCCCGGTGCCGGCATGATCGCCTGCAAATCCAAGGCCATCGTCATCCCCACCCGTCTCTTCGGCACCTACGAAGCCTACGGTCGCGGGCGCAAAATTCCGCAGCTCGGCGGCCAGATCCACATCGCCTACGGCCGCCCCATGACCACCGAAGAGATCGACCCCGGCAAAGCACACCCCGAACGCTACCTCGAAGCCTCACGAAGAATTATGGCGCGCATCGCAGCACTGCAACCGCCCAAACCGCCCGCAATATGAACCATGGATGGGAACCGCACTCTGGGAGCTGCACATGGGAGATGCTATTTTCAACCGTTAATTTACGTGATCTACCGCAACCTCACCCTATCCTTGCTCATTCAAATCCAACAATAAACATCCCCAATTTTCAATCTCCCGATCTCCTGCCACGTCTCCCACTTTTTCACTTTTTCCACTTTTTCCACTTTTTTCATGAGCAATTCCACTGATCGCTACGCCCAACGCGGCGTCTCCTCCTCTAAATCCGAAGTCCATGCCGTCGTCGACCACCTCGACCGAGGCGTCTTTCCCGGTGCCTTTTGCAAGATCGGAGCCGACATCCTGACCGGTCACCCCGAGAAGTGTAACGTCATCCACTCTGACGGCTCCGGCACCAAGAGCACCCTCGCCTACCTGCACTACCGCGAGACGGGCGACCCCACCGGCTTCCGTAAAACCGCGCAAGATAGCCTCGTCATGAATATCGACGACCTGCTCTGCATCGGCGCGATCGACGGCATCCTTATTTCCAGCACCGTCAACCGCAACGCCCGCGCGATCCCCGGCGAGGCCCTCGCCCAACTCATTTCCGGCACCGAAGACTTCCTTGCCACCCTGCGCGAATACGGCGTCGGCGTCCACAGCGGCGGCGGCGAGACGGCCGATGTCGGCGACCTCACCGGCACCGTCACCGTCGATTCCTGCGCAGTCGTCGTCATGGATCGCGCCGCAGTCATCGACAATGCCAACATCAAGCCCGGCCTCGCCATCGTCGGCCTCGCCTCCTCCGGCCAAGCCAACTACGAGACCTTCGAGAACTCCGGCATCGGCAGCAACGGCCTGACCAGCGCCCGCCACGATTTGCTCTGCAATGACTATCTCGATAAATACCCCGAAACCGTCGATCTCACCACCGACAAGCAATACCTCTACTGCGGGCCTTATAGGATGACCGATCCGCTCCCCGAGTCCGACATGTCCGTGGGCGACGCCCTCCTCAGCCCCACCCGCACCTACGCACCCGTCATCAAAAAGCTCCTTACCGAAAACCGCGACAGCATCTACGGCATGGTGCACTGCTCCGGCGGCGGCCAGACCAAGTGCATCCGCTTCGGCACCAGCGTGCACCACATCAAAGACAACTTCCTGCCGATCCCACCAATTTTCAAAGCCATCCAAAAAGCCAGCGGCACCACCGACGAGGAAATGTTCCGCGTCTACAACATGGGGCACCGCATGGAGATCTACTGCGAGCCCGCAGCCGCCCCAGCCATCATCGCCCAAAGCGAATCCTTCGGCATCCCCGCACAAATCATAGGTCGCACCGAAGCCAGCGAGCGAGCAGACGGCGCAAACCACGTCACCATTCAGCACGCAGGCAAGACGCTGACCTACGAATTAACACACTAATCGGTGAAAGTAGACTTTACAAATAGACGTCTATATGTAAATTCTACTTATGCTATTGCGCCCATTTTGGATTAATCGCATCGAAAACGCATGGCAACGTGCGCCCATTGTGTGGCTCACAGGCGTGCGGCGCGCCGGAAAGACGACTCTGGCAAAGCACTGGCCAGACGCGACGTTCATCAACTGCGATCTACCCCGAAACCGTCGTTTGCTAGCCGAACCCGAAGCATTTTTAGAGCAGATCAAGACTAAGATACTAGTCCTCGATGAAGTCCATCGGTGTGAAAACCCCAGCGAACTCCTGAAAATCGCAGCCGACGAATTTCCTCATCTACGCATATTAGCCACAGGCTCCTCGACACTGGCAGCCACCAAAAAATTCACCGATAGCCTGACTGGCAGAACGCGAACGGTTCACCTCTGCCCCACCTTGGCCAGTGAGCTATCCGCCTTCGGCGTCACCGATCTAAAGCAGCGATTACAGCGAGGCGGACTCCCCAAACGCCTACTCGACGCTGAGCCAGATTCAGAATTTTACAGCGAGTGGCTCGATTCTTTTTATGCCCGCGACATCCAAGAACTTTTTCAAATCGAAAAACGCGCCGAGTTTTTAAGACTCTGCGAGCTGCTACTCCGACAGAGCGGAGAGCTTTGCTCTGTCACGAACCTGACGAAACACAGCGGTGTGACACGCCCCACGATCACGAGCTGGCTCAACGCACTAGAAACGACGCATTTCGTGTATACAGTGCGCCCCTTTCACGGAGGTGGACGCCGTGAGATACTTGCGCAACCGAAGATATTTACTTTCGACACAGGCTTCGTCTGCCAGGCTCGAGGTTGGGAGCATTTGCGCCCCGAAGACTGCGGGCAGCTACTCGAACACATCACGCTCGACTCGATTCGGGCTGAAAGGCCGAATCAAGCTGTCCACTTCTGGCGCGACAAGCAAGGTCGGGAGATTGATTTCATAATTGAGGAAGCCGATCAGAGTATCACCACCATCGAATGCAAATGGACGCGCCATCGGCACGGATCCAAAAATCTAGATGCCTTTCGCAGCTATTACCCTACCGGTAAAAATATCTTGGTAACGAATCAACCCAGCGAGCGTTTTCAAGCCAAGCTTGGCGCACACTCGGTCGAAGTCTGCCACCCCAGCGATTTAATGGCGCAGCTTTCTGAGAGGTGAGACCGTGGCGTGTTCGCTTGCGAACGCCCCACGTTTCACAACTCAAGCGACTTGCTCCCTACTTCTTCTTGCCGCGCTTCTTCTTTTTTCCTCTGAGTAGTTTTTTCACCTTCTTGCGCTGATCTTCGCGCACGATGTAGCCGATGCAATTATCGGAGCCGCAAAGGCAGGGGTGATCTAAAAAGTGCTCCATGTCGTAGCCGTAATCGTAGACGAGCTCCTCGCCCTTCTTGATGTCCTTGCGCGCGACGATCCAAATCTCGCCATCGTAGTTGATCGCCTCGCAGTTCCCATCGCAGGAGTGATTCATGTAGCGGGCAGGGTTCTCGCCGAGGCGACCGTCGATGTCGTATTTATCATCGAGCTCGAAAATATACACGAGGCCTTCGCCAGTTTCGCGGGCTTGCTCCTCCCACTCCAGTGCGCGCTTGGTCGATTCCTTCTTCGTAATCTTCTCGCCCACGTATTTGATAATATCCGTGCCCTCTTCGATGCCCGTCGTCGCGTAGAGACCGCGCCCGTGAATCTTGGAGGATTTTACTTTGCAAAGTGATTTTGGCATGACCTTATTCGGCTTTCAGGCCGCGAGTCATCAGCTGCTGCATCGCAGCCAGTGGCTCTAGCCCTTCGTAGAGGATGGCATGAATGACGCCGAGTATCGGAGCGTCCATTTTTTTTTCATTGCAGATGCGATAGAGGCACTCGGTGGCTAGGTAGCCTTCGACCACCGACTTCTGACTCTCGATAATCGCTTGCGGCGTGTCGCCCTGCCCCACCCGTTCGCCGAAGGTGCGATTACGGCTCCATGCACCCGCGCAAGTGGCCACTAAATCGCCGAAGCCGCTCAGCCCGAAGAACGTTTCCTTCTGCCCGCCGAGGAGCACGCCTAGCCGCACCATTTCATTCAGGCTACGCGTGAGTAAGGCCGCCTTGGCATTATCGCCCATCTGCAAACCGTCGCAGAGACCAGAGCCGATGGCATAGATGTTTTTCAAAGTGCCGCCCAGCTCCGTGCCGCGCACATCATCCGAGAGGTAGGCACGCAAGCCGGTGTTACTAAACGCTTCTTGATAGCGCTCGGGCTCTTCGCAATCACTGCCCACCGCGAGCACCACGGCTGTAGGTTTGCCAGCCGCCACCTCTCCCGCAAAAGTCGGCCCCGAGAGCACGCCGCAAGCGAGGCCCGGTAACTCTTCGGCCACGATCTCGGCAGGTGTTTTTAAACTGTCTAGCTCCAGCCCTTTGCACATAATCAAGCAGAGCTTGAGCTGCCACGCGGCTGCAAGGTGCGGCTTGATCGACTCGCAGAGCGAGCGCAACGCCTTCGATGGGCAAGCGAGAAAGACGACTTCCGCCTCCATCAGCACCGGGCCCACTTCGCAGCCGACTTGGATGCGGTGCGGCAGCTTGTAGCCCGGCAGGTAGTCGCAGTTCTCACGCGAGGAAGCGATACTGAGCGCGTGCTCCATGCGCCGCGGAACGAGCGTCACTGAGTGGCCACAACGATCAAGATGGAGGGCCATGGCGGTGCCCCAAGCACCGGCTCCTAATAGACAACAATTCATACCAAAAATTTTATAGTCGAAATTAACGCAATTTAACAATCATTAACGATTGAAAATGCGTCGCGTACAGTGATTCTGAATACCTGAACTTCGTTTGACAACTCTTTGTCTTCATCGAAAAAAAATGCTCCGCTTCCTCTACCGTTGGCGCTACCGGCGCGCTCAAAATGCTGGCTCGTTTGAAGTACCTTCTGATCGCGAAGGCTACGTGAACGGGCGTATCAGTTTGGGTAGCTACCTCTCCCAAACTTCTGTGCGGGGGCGCACCTTTGATCGTTTCGATCTGCCGCGCAAAAGGCGCAAAGGTGTGGCGGTCTTCATCGTAGTTATCGTGCTCGCAGTGCTACTGGGCTGGATGATCATCGAAAGCATCGTAGCGCTGGAAATCTTCCAGAACTAGCCTGCCTGATTCGACGACTCGCTGCGCAGCTGATCGATCCGGGGCGAGGCAGGCTTATAGTAGAAGCGACACTCCTGTCGCTTTTATGGGGTTTCGCTTTGTCTGGCGGCACCCCTTTTAACAGGTGTTTGCAGGTCTGTTCTTCGCTTTGATAATCGTTGCTCCAATAAAGCGACACTCCTGTCGCTTTTATGGGGTTTCGCTTTGTCTGGCGGCACCCCTTTTGACAGGTGTTTGCAGGTCTGTTCTTCGCTTTGATAATCGTTGCTCCAATAAAGCGACAAGAGTGTCGCTTCTACGACAGCTGTTCGATCACGGCTTCGAAGTCGGCGGGGAGCGGGGCTTCGAAGATCATCAGCTCGTTGCGCTCGGGGTGTTGGATGTGGAGCTCGGTGGAGTGTAGCATCACGCGAGGCACCTTGATGTCTTTTAGGCGCCCGGGCTTGAAGCCGTAGGTGGTGTCGCCGAGCAAGGGGAAGCGGATCTCATTCATGTGGACTCGAATCTGGTGGGTGCGCCCGGTGTGAATCACGCAGCTGATGCGCGCGGCCTTCTGCCCGAAGCGGGCTTCGACTGTCCAATCAGTATGGGCGGGCTTGCCGTTTTGCACGACTGCCATGCGGGTACGCATCACGGGGTGGCGGCCGATGGGCTCTCTGATAGTGCCTCTGCTGATTTTGGGTATGCCTAGCACTAGCGCGGTGTAGCGTTTGTAAGTCTTTCGCTCGCTGAAGGCGGCCGCCAGCTTGTGGTGCGCGGTATCGTTTTTCGCGATGATGATCAGGCCGCTGGTGTCTTTATCCAAGCGGTGCACGATGCCGGGGCGATCAGGCGCGCCGACGGTGCTTAGATTTTCGCCGCAGTGCGCGAGTAGGGCGTGCACGAGCGTGTTATTACCCGTGCCGCTGCCTGGGTGGGTAATCATGCGCGGCGGCTTGTTGACGACGATGATCGAGTCATCCTCGTAGATGATATCGAGCGGAATATCGACCGCTGCCGGAGCGGCTTCGAATTTTGGCTCTTCCAGCACGGCGCGTAGCTGCCCAGCGCGGTTGATCTTAAAACGCTTGTCGATCGTCGCTCCATCGAAGGTGACTTGTCCGGCATCGAAAGCGCGTTGCAAACGTGCGCGGCTGATGTCGTCAAACTCGGATGCGAAAATTTTGTCGGCGCGTCCGGCCGTTACGCCCGCAGGCACTTTAAATTCTATGATTCGATCAGGCATGGTCAATCTCCCGCTAGCTCCTTCGCCGTCGCGCAGTCTTTTTCAATCTGCGCTTTGAGCGCGCCAACCGAGGCGAACTTTTGCTCGGGGCGGATGAATCGGAGCCACTCGACCTCGATGGTGTCGCCGGTGGTGAGCTCGGTAGTGAGCAAGCTGTGCACTTCCAGTCCGGGTATTTGATCCGCTTCAGCCACGGTCGGTTTCACGCCGTAGTTGGCGACGCCTGCCCGCCATACCTTCGCGCCGCGACTGCGGAAGCGGACGTAATAGACGCCGTAGCGCGGTAGGCATTCTGGCTGCCACGGAAGATTCAGAGTGGGGAAACCAATCGTGCGCCCCAGTTTGGCTCCGCCCACCACTTCGCCGATGGCGGTGTAGTTGTAACCGAGCAAGTCATTGACCGCCATAATCTCGCCCGTTTCGAGCTCCTTACGGATGCGAGTGCTGCTAATTGGCTCACCGTTATGCTTAATGCGATCCGCGCTGAAGACACCGAGCCCTAATACGCGGCCAGATGCGACCAAGGTGGCGACATCGCCCGCCCGCTTTTGGCCAAAGCGAAAGTTTTCACCCACGTAGATCGATTTGAGCGCGGGCAGGGCTTGCTTTAAATGCGCCAGAAAATCACCTGCCGGAATCGAGGCGAAGGCGCGGTCAAAATGTTTACAGATCACACAGTCCACGCCGACCTCGTGCAGCATCGCCGTCTTAGTCGCCATCGGCATGATCAGCCGGGTCGGATCTTCTGGGCGAAAGAGGCGGCTTGGGTGCGGATCGAAAGTCAGCACCCCAGAAATGCCCCCCTGGCCTGAGCCTGTCGAAGCGCCCGAACGGCGCGCCGAAAATACTGCTGACTCGATTACTGATTTATGCCCCAAGTGCACCCCGTCGAAAACACCGATGGCAAGATGCAACTCACCCTTCAGCTCGGAGAGCGCGGCAAAGTTATCAACGGAAGCGGGGAAATTCATCGCGGTGGTTAAAGCTTCGAACCTTAAAGCGCGTGAGTCGGCACGGCTTGGATGACGGGGATCAACTGCTTACGCAGCGCAGAGGGTGCCATGTTTTCCAGCTCCTCGATAGTGGCGGCTTTTTCGATCCGGAATTGGCCTACGGCGGTGCGGCGTAGCTCGTTCAAATGGCCGCCGCAGCCGAAGCGCTCGCCGAGATCGTGCGCGATGGTGCGCACATAAGTGCCCTTGCTGGTGCCGACGATGAAGGAGGCTTCGGGCAGCGCAAAATTCGTCAGGTCAAAGCGGCTGATGTGGATCACGCGTGGCTCGCGCTCGACGGTCTTACCCTGGCGGGCGAGTTTGTAGAGTTTCTGCCCGTTGATCTTCTTGGCCGAAAACATTGGCGGGATTTGGTATTGGTCGCCGATAAAGGTCTTCATTTCAGCCTGGACTTGCTCTTCGGTGAGCTCGGGCACGGGGCGCTCTTCCATCGTCTTACCATCGGCATCTTGCGAGTCGGTGATTACGCCAAATTTCACTCTGCCGACGTATTCTTTATCCATGCTCATCAGGTATTGAGAGACTTTGGTGGCCTTGCCGATGAGGATGACCAGCAGCCCAGTGGCCATAGGATCGAGCGTGCCGGCATGGCCGACCTTTTTCATTTGAAAGACGCGGCGCATCTTCGCCACGACATCGTGCGAAGTGAAGCCCTGCGGCTTATCGACTAAGAGGATGCCTTCCGGCGTGTCTGTGGTGGACTGGGACATGACTAAAGACTTTTCAATTGCTCCCCGATGGCGGCCATCAGTTGTGGGTAAAATTCTTTGATCGAGCTGTTCTCGACGTTGAGACCAGCGGCGCAGGCGTGGCCGCCGCCGCCGAATTGTTTGGCGATTTGATCGACGCGGTATTTGGGATCTTTGGCGCGCAGGCTGCCTTTGAGTGCGCCGCTACAGTTTTCAATCAATACGCCGATCTCGACGCCGTCGATGGCGCGGGCGTAGTCGACGAGCCCTTCAGAGTCGTCGATAGTGGCTCCGGTTGACTCGTAAACGCCGTCTTCGATCAGGCCGACGCAGACGCGATCATCAAACTCCATGGTGAGCGAATCGAGGAAGTTTTGCAGCAGCTTGATCTTGCCAAAGCTCTCACGCTCGTAGAGTTCGTGGGCGGCAGCGGAGGGGTTGGCACCGCACTCGCAGAGACGGCGCGCGATCTCGAAAGTATCGGGCGTGGTCGAGGGGAAGCGGAACTGCCCGGTATCGGTTGCAATGCCGACGTAGAGGGCTTGCGCGGTGGTGGCGTCGATCTCGTAGCCGTTGTCTAAATAGAACCCGGCGAGGATTTCGGCGGTGGCGCAGGCAGTGGCGATGACGAGGTTCTCCTCGCCGTAGAGCTTGTTGGAAATATGGTGGTCGACGTTGAGCGCGACTGCGGGGAAGAGCTCGTTGAGGCGTTCGCCGACGCGTTTGAAATCGGCACAGTCGACGGAGACAGCGATATGGCCATCCGGTGTGAAATCTGCAGCGAGTGCCATCGGTGTGTCGCCGACGAAGGCTACCAACGTGGCGGGCGTGGCATCGCGGTTGAGGCCGATGGCATCGATACCAAGGCTGCGGAGCACCCGCACGACAGCCACAGTCGAGCCGATGCAATCGCCGTCGGGGCGCTGGTGGCCGAGCACGGCGACCTTGTTACCTTTGAGAGATTCGACGGCCCGCGCGAAGCGGGCGCTGTCTGCGGGGTAGAATTTATTTGCCGTCATTGTCTGATTGGTCTGGATGCTCTGCCTGTTTGGGCGGCTCTGCTTGGTCGAGCTGATCGAGGATTTCGTTGATCTCGGCACCGCGTTCGAGCGAAGGATCGTAGGTAAAGTAAAAGGTGGGGAAATACTTTAGGGTGATCTCCTTGCTCACGCGCTGGCGGATGTCTTTACCGATTTTACGGAAGAGCTTTTGAGTGGCCTCGATCTCGGCATCGTCGCCCAGCACGGAGTAAAAGATGCGGGCATTACGCAAATCGGCGGAGCAGTCGACCTCGCTGATAGTGATCGCAGCAGTATCGGCGCGGTAGTAGCGGCGCATTTGCTCGCTGACTTCGCGGCGAAGCAGTGCGTTGACACGTTTGATGCGTTGGGACATCTCCAGCGGTTACAGGGAGGGACGTTGTTCTTCGACGGCGAAGCACTCGATGGTATCGCCTTCTTGATAATCGTCGTAGCCTGCCACGTTGATACCACATTCGTAGCCAGCACGGACTTCTTTGACGTCGTCCTTAAAGCGCTTGAGCGTGTCGATCTTACTCTCGTGGATGCAATCTCCACCGCGCATGAGGCGGGCGATGCAGTTGCGCTGGATGACCCCTTCGGTCACCATACAACCGGCCACGTTGCGCGCCTTGCCGACAGAGAAGACTTGGCGAACCTCGGCGCCACCGAGTTTCTTCTCGGTGTATTCGGCGTCGAGCATATCGGCCATGGCTTCTTCGACTTGATCGATGAGCTCATAGATGATAGCGTGCTGGATGATACGGACATTGTGATGCTTAGCGAGGCTCTGTGCGCCGTTGTCCAATTTTACATTGAAGCCGACGATGATGGCACCGCCCGCGCTGGCGAGGGTGACGTCGTTCTTGGTAATAAGACCGACACCCTTGCTGATGACGTTGAGATCAACCTTCTCACTTTCAATGCCCTTGAGGGCGTTGACCAATGCTTCGGTCGAGCCGTGCACGTCGGACTTAACAATCACGCGTAGGCACTTCTTCTGCTGGTTTTCAATCGCGGCAAAAAGATCTTCGATGGTCGCGGCACCGCCTTCAGCGCTCTTTTGGCTGGCGCGCGCGGCATCGTGCAGCTTGCGCACTTGCATATTTTCCTCCGCGTTACGCTTGGCGATCTTTTCGTTTTTCTCGGTGCTAAACTTGGTGCCGGAAGCGGGCACGTCCGACCACCCGGAAACCTTGACCGGTGTGGCAGGAGTCGCGGACTTCATGGCTTTGCCATCGGCATCAGTCATGGTTTTGACGCGGCAGTAGGCCTCGCCGCAGAGGAGTGCATCACCCTGCTTGAGGGTGCCGCGCTCGACGATCACGGTGGCAGTCGCGCCGCGCCCTTGCTCAAATTGAGATTCGATGATGACGCCGGAGGCGGGGCAAGTCGGGTTGGCCTTGAGCTCGAGCACCTCTACCTGAAGTAGAATCATGTCGAGCAGGTTGTCGATATTAGTGCCTTTGAGTGCGGAAACTTCGACGGCGATCGTTTCGCCACCCCAGTCTTCGGGAGTGATGCCCTTTTCCTGCATCTGCTGCTTGACGCGGTCGATGTTGGCACCTTTGGCGTCGATCTTGTTAATCGCGACGATGATGGCGTTGTTGGCCTCTTTGGCAAATTTGAGTGCTTCGTCAGTCTGCGGCTTGAAGGCATCGTCGGCAGCGATCACGAGGATCGACACGTCGGTGACGTTGGCACCGCGCTCGCGCATCATGGAGAAGGCGGCGTGACCAGGGGTGTCAATAAAGGTGATTTTTTGATCGTTATGTTCGATCTGGTAGGCACCGATGTGCTGGGTGATGCCGCCTGCTTCGCCGCTGACGACGTTAGCCTTGCGGATGGCGTCGAGCAGGGTGGTCTTACCGTGATCGACGTGACCGAGGATACAGACCACGGGGGGGCGTGGCATGAGGAACTTGGGATCGTCGTCGTCTGGCTTTTCGATCTTGGGCTTGGCTTTACCCCCGCCCTCGCCTTGCTCACCGCGGTGGTGGATCTCTAGCTCACAACCGTGACGGCCAGCGATTCGGATGGCGATGCTCTCTTCAATGGTTTGATTCATCGAAGCGAAAATACCCATCTCCATAAGCTCGGAGATCAGTTTGAAAGGCTTGAGACCGATCTCGCCGGCAAAGTCGCGCACGACTATGGGAGGTTTGGCGTGGATCTTTTTCAGTGCAGTAGGCTCGGTCGCTTCTGAGGCACCGCCCTCGGATGTGTCGCCTTCGGGTGTGTCGCCACCTACAGTGGTTTCTGCATTCTCGGCAGATTTCGCGGGTGGTTTCGCGGCAGCAGGAGGCTTGGGCGGGCCGGCTGGTGAAGGTGGCTTGGGTGGGCCAGCGGGAGCGACCGGAGGCACTGCGACGTGAGCTGTTGCGGCGGGTTTAGGCGCAGCTTGCTCGGCGGGTTTAGGCGCGGCCTGCTCGGCGGCTCTGGGCTTAATCGTAGGCACAGCTGCCGGATCTCCGGGTGCCGCGGATGAAATCGGTGGCACGGCGGCAGCGGCAGGGACTGAAGATCTTGGAGGTGTCGGTGGCTTGGGTGGGCCCCCGGCGGGGGGGCGGGGAGGACCCGTCGGTGTCGGCGGCTTGGGAGCCGGTGGCGGCGTTGAAGGTTTGGATACGGCGGCAGCAGCAGCGGGTTTCGCTGGCTCGGCAGGTTCCACAGGCTTGGGTGCCTTGGCCGCTTTTTCGGCCTCGATCGCAGCAGCTTTTTCTTCGTGCTCGCGTTCGATGTCAGCAGCAGACTTCACGAAGACGCCCTCGGGCAGCTTCGGTGCAGCGGGCGCAGCAGGCTCTTCAGCGGGAGCATCGACTACTTTAGGCTCGGGTTCGGGCTTGGGAGCTTGAGCGGCGAATTCTTCGCGAAAAGCGTCAGCGGAAATGTTATCAACGGTGCTGGAAGCGCTCTTCACCTCGAAGCCACGACTTTTCAGGAGCGCAATCAGCTCCTTGTTCTCCATTCCGATTTCTTTGGAAAGTTGGTGTATACGAACACTCATAAATGAGTTATCTCTTTAAGTCTGGTTATAACGGGTGGGAAAGCGCGCAGAGGGCGACTAGCCGTTTTGATTAAAAAATGCAGCGACCTTGGCAATCACGTCGGACGCTTCGTCTTCAGTAAAGCCGGTGCCGACAAGATCTTCGGCGGTGACGCCCTCGAACACTTCGGGGCTGGCGAAACCAATCGCGACTAAGCGCTGAGCCACTTCTGGATGCAGGCCGGCTATGGCGTTGAGACCTTCGACCGCTTTGGCCACCTTCTCGTCGAAGCCGACGGCTTCTTTCTCTTCCTTAGCGATGTCGAGCTTCCAGCCGAGGAGGCGTGAAGTCAGCTTAGCGTTGAAGCCACGGCGACCGATCGCGATCGAAAGATCGTCTTCCGCCACTTCAAAATGAATGCGGCGTTCGCCCTCGTTGACCTTAATGTTCTTGGGAACTGCAGGCTTGAGAGCTTCTTCGAGCAGTTGCAGCGGATCTTGGTAAAAACGGATAATGTCGATTTTTTCGCCGCCGAGCTCACGCACGATGGTTTTAACGCGAGCACCACGTGCACCGACGCATGCGCCGACAGGGTCGACCTTAGGATCGTTGCTGTTGACAGCGATCTTAGTGCGATACCCAGCCTCGCGTGCCATGGCTTCGATCGAAACAGTGCCGTCTGCGATCTCGGTAACTTCGAGCTCAAAGAGGCGGCGCACAAAGTTAATGTTTGAGCGAGAAAGGATGATGTCAGGGCCGCGGTTGGTCTGCTCGATTTTCAGCAGCAGGCAGCGGATGCTTTCGCCCGGGGCATAATCTTCGCCGGGCACGCGCTCGCGAGGTGGCAGGATCGCCTCGGCCTTTCCCAGATCGATGATCAGATCGCCGCGCTCACGGCGACGAACGATGCCCGTTACGATATCACCGACGGTGTCTTTATAATCGTCATAGATGCGATCCTTCTCGAACTGGCGGATACGCTGCATGATCGCTTGGCGCGCAGTCTGGGCAGCAATGCGCCCGAGGTAAGCAGGATCGACTTCCTTTTCGATCGTGCCACCAACTTGCACCTCTGGATTGATTTGGCGCGCCTTTTCAACATGGATTTCAAGATCCGCATCGCCCACAGAATCTACCACCTGCAAGACAGTCCACGCCTTGAGGGCACCCGTCTTCGGATTAATAATGACACGGATATCTTGCCCCGCACTCACGCCCTTTTGGGCAGCGCTCGCGATGGCACTAGAGATGGCTTCGATCATGTCTGGACGACTGATCCCCTTCTCTTTTTCCATATATTCTAAAACTGATAGTATCTCGTGGCTCATTGGGTGCTAAAAATAAAAAAAGCAGGCTAGGCCCGCTTTTAAGTGTTGCTCGATTTAAAAGTGAAATCGGCAGAGTAGAGGAGGCTAAGGTCTTGTCAAGGTACCTTGTGGAGCGGATTTGATGAGATTCTTCAGCCTAGATATAAATAGCCTGTGTATTTATATTACTAGATATAAATAGCCTGTGTATTTATATTAGGTTGACATCGTTTTGCATGCCTCAAATCTCTTCCTATGAAATCTCGAAAACGTATACTCATGGATGATCGTTCCGCGGTTTACCATGTGGTGAGCCGCACGGCTTATCAGTCGCTTCTTTTCAATCATACTGAAAAGGAAATTTTCGTTCGTCTTCTCTTTCAGCAGGCGGCTTTTGCGGGGCTTGAGGTGCTGGGCTACTGTATTATGAGCAATCATATCCACCTGCTGCTCAGGGTCTGTCCGATTGATGCGCTGACGGACGATGTTCTGCTGGAACGCTACCGAGACTTCTATGGCGCTCATAAGGTGCCGCAATCGTCTTACTCCTTCGAAGAGCTTACCCATATTCTGCAGTCTGGGGGCGACGAGGCAGAAATCGCCCGTCAACGACTGCTCTCCCGTATGGGCGACCTGCCTGCCTTTATGCGCGAATTGAAACAACGCTTCACCATTTGGTATAACCATAAGCACGCTAACAAGGGCACCATCTGGGCCGCTCGCTATAAGAGCCTGATCGTGGAAGACTCCCCGGAGAGCCTCACCCGTGTGGCCGCCTATTTGGATCTGAACCCTGTCCGCGCAAAGATCGTCGAAGACCCGAAGGATTACCGCTGGTGTGGCTACGCTGCGAGCATCGGTGGTAACCGCATTATGCGGGCAGCCATGGTCGAGCTATTTGGGCAAAAGCACGATTATACCGAAGCGCTTCAAAATTATCGGCTCATTCTTTTTGGAAAGGGCTACCTGAGTAAAGGAACCGTTCATTCGGATACGGGCTCCGTCTCTGCGGAAAAGCTGGAAGCTGTCATTCGCAGCGGGGGCAAAGTGCCTGTGCACGAATTGCTGCGCTTGCGAGTGCGTTACTTCTCGGATGGGCTTGCGCTGGGGTCGAAGTCGTTTGTGGAATCTGTCTTTCAAGAGCACCGCAGTGCCTTCGGAGCGAAGCGCAAACGAGCAGGCACCGCCCTACCAGCTGGATCATGGGGGCAACTGCACGCGTTGCGCAACTTGAAGCGTCGTGTGTATTCATAGCTAAGGTGGGGTGAACGAGATTGTAAATACTTTCTCTGAAGTGTGCTTCGTCCCACATTTGTTTTAACATTTTGATCAGGCTGGAAGGGACTCCTTCGCCGGATGCTTTTAGCTTTTTGAATTGATATTGAACATCACTCTCGGGCAAATCGCAGACATTCATAAAAAACATGATGAAGCTGGGCAAGATACTTCGGAATCTGTCGCTTTCTTCCAGGTCGAACCCATAAGGCATTTTCTCCATGAGCCTCGGTGCCTTCGTAAAAAAGGCATCGCGGACGCCGAGGCAATAGCTGTCGAGCATGAAGACGCCTGCTTCGACTTTCGCGGGCTATTTGATGCGGAGGGCGATGACTTGGCCTTTGCCGACTCCATCTTCAACGAGACTTTCAGATAGATAAGCGATGTGGGTGGTTGCCATGTTTCGAGAAATCGCAGCGAAATCGCCAGCCAATTAATGCTGGAATTGCGGAATGATTTTCTGGCTTAAATTCCCTAAGGGTGACTGAGGGTGCCTGAGGGTGCCGCGCGCGACGACACCATATTTAAATTGTGCAGCCACCTGAGCCTGTGCTTGCTTTGAGCTGATAACGGCCCTCTTTGAAATCGGCAAAATAGCAACTGATGCGTGGATGCTCGACTGGCTGGCCGCTAGCGTCTTCTGCGAGGTTGGATTGGGCGACATAGGTGCTGAGACCACCGCTATTGTGCACTAATATATGATACCACGGCTGTTCGCGGGGAGGTTGGGTCTTGTTGGTCTGATACCAAGTATTGCCCGCCATGCAGCACGCATCCACCGCGACGACTACGCCGCGATAGCCGTAGAGCTGGTGGGTCACAACTACGCCGAGGTTGTAATAAATACTTGGGGTTGCCCCTCCTTCAAAATTTGTAAGTCCTATTAACACTAATCATTAGCTTAATCAGCTCGGCAAATTCTTCAAGCCTCGGACTGAAAAGCTTCCAAAATTTCTGCGACGGGTCGAATCGCTTCGGGTGGGAATAGGCTATTTATGCGGTGGATCACTTGCTGGATGATACCATCGGGGCAAGATGCGCCGCCGGTCAGCAGGATGCGTGGCTTATCGACAGCGGTTTTTAAAAAGGGACGCTCTTCTTCTACCGTTGCGGGTGCGGCACCGGTGAGATTGTAGGGGAAAATATAGTGCCGGACTGATTCTAACGAGAGAATGTTAACCTCTGACTGGATGTAATGCGCCGCCTCCCCGAAGCGCTCTTCGCATACGCGGTAGAGCTGGAAGGTGTTGGAGCTGTTTTTGCCTCCGACGACTAGCGCCACATCGATAGGTTGCTCGACGGCTTTTTGCAGCGCATCTTGGTTGACTTGGGTAGCATAGCAGAGCGTATCGCCTTTGCCCTTCGACCAGAGGTGATTGGCGACTTTTGACTCGCCGAACTTTGCGGCGATGACGTCGCGTAGGTAGTCGATAATCGAAAGAGTCTCGTTGCGTAGCAGTGTGGTTTGGTTGACTACGGCGATTTTTTCCAGATCACACAGTGGGTCGAAATTGTCGGAATAGAGTCCAGCGAAAGAGGCTTCGAAGAGATCGGTTTTTTTGGAGGTATCGGTTTGGATCACTTCGGCTAGGCGACGGGCGTGCTCCATATTACGAATCATGAGTGCGGGACCGTAACTGGAGCTGTTAGAGAAAGTGGCCTTGGTCTCTTCGTGCTCGGACTTGCCGTGGATCAGCACGGTATAGCCTTCCTGCGCATAGCGCCGAGCGGCCTTCCAGACTTTTTCCACCAACATGCACGTGGCATCGTTTTCGCGGATCGACAGGCCTCGGCGGATCAGGCGCGCCTTGTCTGCGTTGGTCGCCCCGAAGGCTGGGATAATCACGATATCTTCTTCGGTAAGCTGGTTCCAGAGCGCTCCGGAATCGTCTTTACTGTTCGCGATGCTGCCATCGGCTCGTAAGGGAAGCCCCTTGTCCGTCTGCAAATAACGCAGCCCTCGCGCCAGCAGATCCTTGTTTACAAAAGGATTATGGATCAGCTCACTCAGCATGAAAACGCGGCGATCGGGGTGCAGAGCTACGGTTTCGTAGGCGCGCTCGATCGCGTTTTGCACGCCAAGGCAGAAGCCGAAATGGCTGGGGATGACGTAGCTGACTGCGCCGAAATCAAGCACGGCCGGATCCCCAGAGGTTTTTTCTTTGGTGCGCCTTACCTCTTTGATCACTTGGCAGAGCACACTTTGGTAGAGCGTCTCAGAACGATCGTCGATGTAAACAGCACGATTGCGCTCCTTATTCGTGCGAAAGCGGAAGATGTATTCGTTCTCTCCCATACCTAGGTAGGGAATACGGTAAAGTTTGGAGTCGATGGCCTGCAAAACCTGCGTTAGTTGCGGGGTCAGGTGTAATGCGCTCAGATTGTAAAGAGTTTGCCATTCCTCGGTCGTCTTTCCCTGATCCGCTGCTCTTTCTGTGAGCACAGCACAGAAAATGGGTGTCGCTCCGGCTTCGATATTGACCCGAGTGAGCTCGTGCCAGTCGTGGTTACCCTTGTCAACGTTCGCTAGATTCCAGCCGTCTCGGTCGTCTTTTGTCACTAAAAGGCGATTATGGGAATCAAAAAGCAGTCGGATTGGAGCCATATTTGCAATTACTGCCAGTGAAAGATGATCGGCTTATCAATTTCCGAGCTGAGACTATGATGTAAGGAGCAACCTTTGGCCGCTTGCTCGACTGGACGCTTTTGCTTGGTGTCAAATTTAGCAGGCAGCCATATTTCAGTGCTCTGCTCAATAATGCGGCGCGGGCGATAACTAGACAGTTCTTTTTTAACCATTCACAGAAGCCTACCAATTATTTCGTTTGGGTCAATCCGTATGGATATCTGATGGTAAATAAGGAAAACAAAGAACAAATGATAAATACCCTGTGTATTTATTTTAGACCGGTTTGTATTGCACCACCATAAATACCCTGTGTATTTATTTTAAACTGGTTTGTATCGTCTGTCCCTCTACATTCTGCGGTTGCACACTTGCCGCGCCCAACTAATGTCCTGAGAAATTTCGAAAACGTCCCCGATAGGAAAACCATGTTTCAAGTCAATTTCAGCGAACAAAGTATGCACGAGCTCAACCAGCTCAATACGCGCTCTCAAATGCTTCTGGTGGAAGTGGTCAGTACGCTTCAGCAAGAGCAGCTGGACAATCCAAACGAGGAGCTGGGGCGCTTCCACCGTAGCGGCAAGACTTACTACCGGGTGCGAGCTGGCGAATTTCGCATCTACTTTGAACAAAAGAATGACGCTCTCTTCGCTCACTACATCCTGCATAAAAATACCCTCTCCGACTTTGTTTTTCGCTTCAAACTACCGTTCGCTGAGGAGTTTATGGTTGAGCAAGACGATTCTTTTTGGAAATACCTCGAATCGCTGCGTCACAAGGACGATACGGCGAAATAACACTCAAGCGTATGACTGGGACTAAAGAAAATACCGATAAGCTGGATGAAAAATCAGCCGAAATGATTGAAAAGTCGCGCCACCAATACGCTGATTCGGGCGAAGCTAGCCACATTTATTTACTGCCTAACAGTTTAACAGCTGGAAATCTTTTTTTTGGCTTTCTGGCGATTCTCCGCTGCATTCAGGCAAACTATGAAACGGATCCGGTGATTGTGACCCAGAACTACACGCAGGCAGTCTGGTTCATTTTGTTCGGAGTTATTTGCGATGCGCTCGACGGGCGCCTGGCTCGACTAGGTGGCCGCGAGTCGCTATTTGGTAAAGAGTTCGACTCAATCGCGGACATTATCTCGTTCGGTGTCGCTCCTGCTTTGATGATGATTTTCTTAGTGTTGACGCCCACTGTCGATAAATACCCGATCTTCCTCCAAATCAGTTGGTTAATTGGCTTCGTTTACCTGCTGTGCGCGGGCGTTCGCTTAGCGCGTTTCAACGTATTGACTCACCCGATGCTGCCCCCGGCCGAGCGGCTTAAAGGAACGAAGGATTTCCTCGGCTTGCCTGTTCCCGCCGCTGCCGGAATGATCGCATCGCTAGTACTAGTCATCACGAGCTTAGAGACACCCACTTTCGACTCGCGCAGTCTAGCACTGCTGATTCCGCCCTTCATGCTGGCAATTGCTTATTTAATGGTTAGTAATATCCCCTACCCTAGTTTCAAAGAGGTCGACTGGCAAACACGGACTAAGATGCGCAGTTTCATCGTCCTTATCTTAGGACTCGGCACCGCCTTCTTCTTCAAAGAGTTCACTTTCGCTATCTTGTTCTTCGCCTACATCGCCTACGGCCCCATTCGATACTTTAGCCGTGTTTATCGAGCACGCCAACGGCTCAAAAAGGAGACCAAATCCTCCAGTGAATAACTTGCGAACAAGCACGAATAGTCTGTGTGTTTGAAAAAACTTATTCCAATTATTAACTGAACCATCAATCCCTTCACCTACTTTTACACATAAAAAATCTCACTTTAAGTGTTTTTAAACAAGCACTTAAAAAGTTTCTCTCACTACTCACCCCCCTTACTGTTACTAAGAGATTTATATATTAAAAAAGAACTCTTATATAAGCATTGCCAGTAAGTCCAAAAGTCCGACAAATTCTCTACCATGAAGTTTAAGATCAACCAAGATCATTTCAGCAACGGTCTCCAACAAGTTCTCAATGTTGTCGCGACACGTTCCACCATGCCCATCCTCAGCAACGTGCTGATCGAAGCCGAGGAGGGACACATTTCGCTGACCACCACGAACCTCGACCTCGGTATTCGTTGCCGTATTAAGGCCGAAGTCTCCGAGCCTGGCAGCATCACTTTGCCCGTGCGCAAACTCGCTACCATCATTCGCGAGCTTCCCGTCACCGAAGTTTTCATCGAGATCAGCGAGAAGAACCAAGCCAAGATCACTTCCGGCGGTTCACTTTTCAAAATCATGGGGATTAGCTCCGAAGAGTTCCCACCGCTGCCTACTTTTGAAAATCGCAAAGTGTTCGAGCTCGCGCAGGAAAAGATCGTTGGTATGCTTAAGAGCGTCTCCTATGCCCAATCCACTGATGAGAATCGCTATATTCTCAACGGCGTGTATTTCAACTTCACGGATGGAAAGCTCACGCTGGTGGCGACTGATGGTCGCCGCTTGGGGCTCACTGCGCTAGATCTAGAAATAAGCGAAGAGAATGCAGGTAGCCTCATTCTCCCTGCCAAGACCGTCGCTGAGCTAGAGCGCCTGATGGGCAAGGGCGAAAAGGTCAAAATTGCGTTTAACGACCGTCAAGCCGCCTTTGAAATCGATATCGACGAATCGGGCGATTCCGGACTCGTCGATCACTTATACCTCGTCTCGAAGATCGTAGAGGGCAACTACCCCAACTACCGCCAAGTCATCCCCAAAGAGACCGAGCACCGCGTCAAAATCGAGCGCGAGCTGATGCTTGAGTGCGTGCATCGCGCCGCGCTAGTGACTTCCGACAAAAGTAATTCTGTAAAAATAAAGGTCAGCAAAAACCTACTAGAAATCTCTGGCTCTTCGACCGAATACGGCGAGTCTCACGAGTCGATGGCCATCGCCTACGATGGCCCTGAAGTGCAAGTCGCTTTCAACCCGCAGTTCTTGATGGAGCCACTCAAGGCGCTGACCAAGGACGAAGTCTTCTTCGAGTTCAAAGACGAGCTCAGCCCCGGACTCTTCAAGACGCTGGATAACTTTATCTGTGTGATCATGCCACTGCGGTTAAACTAATTTGTGACGGAAACCTCAGAACAATATCAGTGGCTACTCTTCACCGTAGCCATTATCACGGTGCTGCTACCGATGTTAGGGAGTCGCTTTTCGATCCCCACGTTTCTAATTATCGGGCGTTGGCTGCGTTGGTTTCTTTTCGCCGCACTCTTTGCTTATTTTCTAAAGGCTTTTGAGTTATCCTTTCGTGCCGACTGGGTACATCTGCTTACAGGTTTTGCCCTCTGGTTTGTCTTAGAGACCGGCTATAACTGGATCGCCATCAAAGCGCTCAGCCGCAGTGAGCTACCACTTTTCCCAAAATTTTATGAAAACGAAGACGGCGACGAATGGCCGGCCGACAAGCGCTTCATCGAGCTCAAAGATTGGCTACGCGCTGAGAAATACGCACGGCTTAAAGCGCTCAAAGCCGAACTCTTTGCAGGCACTTACCTACGCGCTTCGATTTACGAGAGTCAGGATCAACTCACTCGTATCCAGATTCTTTTTCTACCAAAGCGCAAAGGCGGCGCCACCGCGTGCTACACCATTAGCACACAGGCCAAAGACGGCGCGCGCGTCATCACAGATAATCTATTTCTCCCTTACGGAGGCTACTACCCTGAGAGTTGGGACATGTGCCGTAAGCCATTGAATGGTTCTCTGCGCAGCCTGCTAGCGCTCCATCGGAGACGCGTGCTCCAAATTAAAGTAGAGCCCACTCCTGTCGAAGACGACGCCTTAGAAGAGCTCAACGATCAGCAACGCATTTTAGAGCGTTTAAACACCGAAATCGGCTTCCTAGTGCCCCGCCCCCGGCAAGAAGAAGAAGGCAAAATCACCTCTGACGGCTGCTATCGATTGTGGAAAGAAATGTGGCTATTGGCCTACCTAGGTAGGTCTTGCGCTTGAGTTTCTAAACGTAGGGGCTTATACGCCGGAGGTGTTCACCAAACGAATACACCACGAATGGCGGGTATTCGCATTACAGGGAGGGCGGTTGTCTCAACCGCTGCGTGATTCAGTCCAGTCCTTGGCGCTCCATTTCGTCTTCGTCCCAGCCGAGATAGTGTCCGAGTTCGTGGAGGAAGGTGATGCGGACTTCTTGACGGAATGTCGGCAGATCGGCATCGGCTTCGTCCCAGAGGTTTTCGAGGTAGAGGTGAATTTGCGGGGGGCTGGGCAGCAGGGTTTCACCGCGTTCCTCGACGGTTTCTCCAGAAAAGAGGCCGAGTATATTTTCGCCCAACTCTTCGATTACGTCGGCATCGGGTAGGGCTTGCAGGTGCACGGGGAGTTCGGCTAGCGCCTCGCGGACACCGACGGGTAAAGTAGCGGAGAGCCGTTGAATCTCGGCGGCTGCGACTTTTTCGAGCGTCTTGTAGGAGGGCATGGCTTAATATTTGGCTTTAGCTTATCTCAGCGACCCGACTTAGCGCTACAAAAATGGATATAAAAAAGCCTCTTAGTTACGGGAGGCTTTTGAGATCTAGCCGTGGCGTGTCCGCTTGTTAGATGCCTTCTCCACGGTCTGATCGATGTAATCCGAACCGACGCCAGCGCTTGTAAGCGAGCACACCACGTTAGGGTGATTACCAAAACCTTGTAAACTACATCTCTAGCTGTGGACGGTCTGCTTTAGGCCAGTCGATGTGGTAGAATTTGCCGCGTGGTTGGTCGGTGCGTTCGTAGGTGTGGGCGCCGAAGTAGTCGCGCTGGGCTTGCAGGAGATTTTGCGGGAGGCGGGCGCTGCGGTAGCCATCGTAGTAGGAGAGCGCGGAGCTGAAGGTGGGCACGGGCACGCCGTGCTCCGCTGCGAGTGAGACGACTTTGCGCCAGCTCTTTTGGGCGGTGTGGATGG
>Ga0222650_1000642_pt1 | contig 25075 bp, 45 predicted proteins | sample AntAcemetagen367_FD_179820 | JGI IMG/M metagenome (GOLD analysis project Ga0222650, IMG submission 179820) | Saline water microbial communities from Ace Lake, Antarctica - #367 | ecosystem: Environmental > Aquatic > Non-marine Saline and Alkaline > Saline | place: Antarctica: Ace Lake... | reverse complement strand
TAAGGTAAGGCTCTCCGGTCTGCATACGTAAGTCTAACAACTTCTGCCACAAGTACTTAGCTGATACCGTCTCAACAACTTCTTTACTAGCGGGGTTTATTAAGTCCCAGCTATCATCAAAGTCATCATCTAACATTGCCTTCTCTAACACCTGCATAAAGGCATCTGATACGTTAACACCATGATTCAGGTTAGGTGTGCGTAGGTTCTGGTCGCCTGTTGCCTTACGCATCTCTAGGAACTGAATGATGTCAGGATGGTTAATGTCCAAGAAGGCGGCGTAACTACCACGGCGTGTGCGTCCCTGTCGATAAGCCAAGCTAGAGGCATCATACATCTTTAAGTGAGGCATGATACCAGTGCTCTTCTCATCTGAGTTACGAATACCTAAGTGAACACCAACACCACCACCTAACATACTTAACCAGTTTGTCTCCGATAGATTATCAACCAAACCTTCTGCACTATCTTCCATATAGTTAAGAAAACAGCTAATAGGAAGTCCACGCTTACTACGACCAAAAGAAAGAATAGGAGTGCTATAACTGAGCCAATGGCTAGAACTATACTCATAAAGTCGCTGGGCGTGCTCAAGGCTGCTCGAAAAAGCCTGCGATACATAGGCAAATCTTTCTTGTGGACTGGTCTCTCCGTCCATCATGTAGCTCTCTTTCAATCGCTGAAGACCCAGCGTATCGAAGAGACTATCACGGCTCATGTTTAGTTTAATTGTCATAGGTCAAGTTTGTTTAGAGAAGAAAAAGGGTACTCGAAAGTACCCTTTGGGATATAGTTATACCAGAAATTGAAGATAATACAACCCTTAATTGTTATCATTTTCAAGAAGATATGAGACCTTATCGTATACACCAACGTATCCAACCTCATCTAAGAACACCGCAAACTGTAAGATAATCTCATGCCAATCGGAATCACCTGTACATATATACAGCATTTCTTTATTAGTTAGTACGTTGTTTTCTTTTGAAGCGTGTTCAAAAAAGTAATTGTGTTGACCATCATTCATTACTTAAACCTTTATAGTTACTTAGATGCATTCTCTTTCCTTTTCTTCCTTTCGTTCTGTGTTTTAACATTGTGACATTGACTACACAAAACTTGAAAACCATCAACCTCACAGTACATCCGTTTAATATAGATGTTCCAATCAATGAAGCCACCCTCAACTGATACAACTGGATCTATGTGATCCACTTGAACATCAGCTTGTTTGAACATGTCACCACACGCAGCACACTTGTAACGATTACTCATCTTACCAGTAGCAGGATCTAATCTTTTACCAATCAAAGCAAGATTAAGACTCTCGTATCGTGGAGGCCAGCGTCTAGACAGTGTGCGAATACCACCCTTGATGAAGCTGTTCATTCTAGCAGCTGTCCATTGACCACTGTTAAAAGGTTTCTCTGGTTTTGCTTTTGGCAATTAATCTTCCTCACGCTCTATTAGAAGCAACTCAATATCAATGTCGTTGATATCAGCACCACTAAATACATCTTGAATATTCTCACGAATAACTTCTTCAAGGTACAAAGGATCTTGAAGTGAACGAGGTAGATCTGTGTCGTTCACAAAAGCGGTGAGTCGGATGTTAATTTTCATTGTCAAAAACGTGCCGAGTTAGAAAGTTTTCAAGAACGTCTGAATGCTTCTCGTATATAAACTTCATAAGCTTCTCTCGTTCTTCTGGATACGTAGCTAAGTAATTAGGAACAAGAGTTAACAACAATGCAGTCATAGAGATTGCTGGAGATTCAAACTTTGATTCAACACCGCATGACACGATGGTTAACGTATTAGGAATCATCTTGCCTTCAGCATCTAGGTCAGGACGAAGAACGATCAGAGTGTCTCGGTCTTCAAGTTCAAAGGTATCAGTCATTCGGTGATGTCCACATTTCATTAGGTGTTCTTCGAAGCCATAGCAATCTTGCATTCTCAAGAATTCTATCTTCAGATTGGTAGGCTTCCATACAAACATTATACATATCAATCTCAGTCTCGCAACTCTTTAACATCTTCTCAGCTGTCTTAGGACCAACGCGATCAAGGCCAATGATATTGTCTGCACTGTCGCCCATCAAGATCTGCATGTAGAAAAACCTCATACCCTCATAAGGGGTGACGAAGAATTTCTCACGCTTCACAGGATTGTAATGCCAACCAGAGAACTGTTTAAAGTCTTTATCAATTGAGACGATGATGCAATCACCGTTGAGAGTTTGACCCTCAGTAGTAATTGCATCATCAGCTTCATAACCTTCGTAGATAACTGCACCCCACTCCTTAACCATATGTTCACGAACATCTTTTAAGTGACGAGGTTTAGTTTTGTTGGCACGGTTACCTTTGTATATGGCAGTGACCGCAACATCAAATCTAAAGTTAGTCTTACCAGTTAGATAGAGATCCCAATCATCGTAAAACCTATCATCATGATCCACTGACATAATGATCTCAGCAAGAGACCTGTTAGTGTTCATGATAGCCATGCTCACCTTCTCGTTTTCACAAGCGGCAGCACAGCGATAGGCTACGATGTCAGCATCTATTAAGATTTTCACAGAACGTCTTCATCATCCAGTTCTACACCACCAGCATTAACATACTCAACCAAGTCAGTAACCACCAGTCGTTTCAGCGATGGGCTGTTACCTTTCTTATTCTTGTACTTCCATTCGTAAGAGCTAACCAAAGCTTTACCAACGCTACCGTTACCAATTATCACATCAGCTGGAATCTCCATACCATCAGAGTCATGTGAGCGCATGGGGTTGTTACTCTTGCATGTGATGTACTTACCCATCTCAGGCCTCTTCTCTGAGTCTTCTGCAATAGTGATGCCCATACTTTCCAATGCTTCCACAGCGCTATCGCTTAGGTTACACAGATTGAGTTGGTACTTGCCAGACATCTCATTCAGCTTGTGTGTTTGTGCCCAGTAGATGTCACACTTAATCTTTACTTTCAAATCTTCAGTCATATAATTTCCAATCAAAATAAAGGCTATGACGTTAGCCTAATTAACGTTACCCGATGATAAGCTTCTCAGCCATGTCAACGTAGTAATTATAATCAAGGTCTTCACGATTAAAGTCCTTGACATTATTGCAAACCCACATACCCCAACCAGCTCCGATTGAAAGTCTACGTGGTTCTAAATCATCCTTCAACGGCGGCATAACCTTAACAAGATCTGCACCAGCCCTGCAAGCATAAAACCTACAGGTGTTTTGTTGAACCTGTTCTGTACCATCAGCTAATACTAGCACGAGCTTGCTACTTCTTGGCACCTTAGTACGCATCATGAAGTCGTAGTTGTCTTCGTGGTTTGTAATAAAGTTACGTATGTCAGCTCTATGTAAGATGTGTGCCTCAGCAGCCTTGCGAATAACAAGACCGCCTTGATCTTGATGCCAGCCTAGCCCTTCGTATTGGTATGCGCCCTTACGCTTAACCTTACCGTCAGTGTAAACAGCAATGTAGTTGTTCACGTCACGGACAATCATCTTACTATAGAAAGCAAACTCTAAATCTAAACCAACTTGCTTCTGCCACTCATCACAGATTATATCATAAACATCCTTCTTGTTCTTAGGAAGTTTGACAGTGATGCCGTCAGTGTTAACTTGGATAAGAGACAAGCCTTCAATACCCATCAACTTCTCTGCTAACAAACATAATGATAGCTGACCATTGATGGTGATTGACATTGTGTACTTCGAATCATAGAACGGACTGTACTGACTGTTGCTGTCACCATATACACCGTTCAATGCCAGCTTCAGCATTGCATTCTCGACAGTACCTTTGGCATAGCTTTTGCGTTGTTGGTATACGTCTTCGTAGATGTCACAAAAGCGTTCACCTAAATGCTCAGGGAATACACGGTTGGCAATGGCAATGTTTGGGTACATCGAAGCAACGTCAGCATCAATGATGAAGTGATCATCATCCTCTTCAACAGCCGCATCACTAATTGATCCATGAATGCCACCAGTACCAAAGTCGAAACGGAAACCATCGACAACAACATTCAAGTTGTCAGCGACATTCCAACACCCCCAATAGGAGAATTGTTTTTCACCCTTCTTCTTTGTCTTCAACTCAACAGCATCAATCCATCCAGCAGGGTGCTCTGCCATGAACTTTTCAACACTCTCATCACTCGGCTTGAAGAAGAACTTCTTACGCTTTGTAAGCATGTCAGCAAACGGTGCAACATCACCAAGCTCATCTTCAGGGATGCTGCTTAGCACACCCTTAGTCTCTGTGATTTCTTTGTTGCGAAACCATTCCAGCACAGATATAAACTCAGGACGTTCAAAGTCGTAGTAGTTGAACAGGCAATCACCGATGTTAATTGATTCTCGAATAGTTTGTTGAATGACACGCTTATTATTAACACGTTTGTAACAGCTACCTTCCATCTCTTCTTCAAGACGCATAATGAAATAATCTTTACCAATCTTTGTATCGTTGTGATTGATGAAGCTACGCTTATACTTGTTAGTCAGCTCTTCACGGAAAGAAAGCATTGGTAATGAGTGGTTATAAAACTTTAATGTCTCACGTACATCATGCATGTTGTATTTAAGCAATACATCTATCTGATCATCCTCAAGATTGGTGCCAACCTCATAGGGTAGATCTTCGATGGTGTCTGATCGCATATTAAACTCAATCATTTTCAAGCTAGTTGACCTAGCCCTGTTGTCGAAGTGATGAATCTTAAACAAGTCAACCTGATTAACATGCTCATCAGAAACCCTGACTATCTTTTGAAACACATTCTCAGCACCGATAACCATCTGAGCTTTCTTGTATGTGCGTACAGCTACAGCCTTACCACTGACAGTTAAAGCTTTCTCACGAACAGACAAGAGGTCATGGACAACAGGGTAGTCAAAGCCAACGTTGTTAAATCCAATCATCCTGTCCTTGTTCTTACGAAGCTTGTCAAGAAAAGACAGCAGATCAGCTACATCATTCTTACGAGTTGAGCATTCGAACGCCACTTCATTCTCACCATTGGCATCAATGGCAGAGAACGTAAACACATTCGGATAAGTTTCAATGTCATATATCCAATCCATGATCAACCAATCGAACGGAGTAGTACAAACATTGAGAATAAAAGTATAGTTGCTAGCATTTTGTTTCCTTAAAGAACGTCTTCGATTGGTTCGTATTCTAACATCCTTCCAGTTTCTTTGGTGTAGAGCAAGCTACATGCTGGCCCTGTTGTACCACTGAAACGATTCTTTAGAACACGAACGTGTGTTGTATTACGAACGGTTAAGTCTTCAGCTTGACCGTCTCTCTCTGCTCCAATAACCATATCACTAAGCTGTGCAATCGAACCACTACCTCTTAACTGAGCAAGAGATGTTGCTGCACCTTCTTCGTGTCCCCTGCCCTCAGGACGCTTAAGGTGTGACACCACAAACAAAGCAATGTTAGTTTCTTGAACCAGCATACGAAGCTTCGTCATAATCTCGTCAATAGCCTTGCGCTCATCACCACTCTCTTGTGCTGACACAATGATTGAGATGTGATCCACAAAGATATACTTGCATGACAAAGCCTTAGCCAAGTATCGCACACGATTAACGATGTTGTCAACGCTTGTGCTGCCGAAGTGATCGAATAAGAACAGACGACCAGTGCCGAGAGTAGCTTCATAAGCATCACGTCTTTCTTTGTCAGTGGTCGGTGTGTCTGGCAGGTGCATCGGAACGTTAGCAGCCAATGACATCATAGACAAGCCAGTCTTGCGAATGCTTTCCTCTAAGAACATCAAGCCAATGTTGTCGTCAATGTTCTGTAATAAATGCCATACAATTTCTCGCAACAACTGACTCTTACCCAATCCACTACCAGCAGTGATTGTCACCAGCTCACCGTGACGTATACCATAGGTCATGTTATTCAACCCTTCCCACGGATAGCTACACTGTGCTGGTTCAAGCGGTGTACTAACTAAGTCCCAAAGAGATGTACCGCTAACAATTCCATCCGGTGTGTGCTGATCAGCCTTCCACCACTGCTGAACAAATAAGTCCTTCTCTCCCCCTATTAGGAAGTCACAAGCATCCTTGTAGTTGTTCATGCCCTTGAATAGCTTACTCTTGCCACCGAACAACTCAGCAACTTCTCTCGAAGCCTTACGTCCAGCATCATCGTTGTCAAAACAAACGATGATATTCTCGAACGATGACAACCATTCATAGTTGTCCTTACAGTTTTGCAATGCAGAGCCAGCACCGTTGCGAACAGATACGCTAGGCCACTTAGACCCAGTCATCTGATAGCCAGCCATAGCATCAAACTCACCTTCGTAGATGGTTACATACTTACCGCCTGCGCTGAACAACTGCTGTCCAAATAAAGTTCCATCACTCCATTGACCTTCGCTGATAAATGTCTTGTCCTTCTTACCCCTAATCTTAGCACCAATAAACTCGTTAACGGCATTGTAATAGGGGAAGTAGTAGCTTCGATCTGTTACAACAACACCGAATGTTTCGCATGTTGAGATATTAATCTTACGGTCATTGATACCAGTGATGAAACCCGCCTCCATATCTTCTTTGACTTGCGATGGAGTTTTAGTTTGCTTAGGTTTCTTTTTAAGTTCGGTCACTTGAACAGTTCCATCGGATGGGTGATATGTGTGACAGACAAAGCACTTGCTGCTGCCGTCTTCGTTGTATGACAAGCCATCACTGCTGGGGCAAGTGAGACACTTCTGATGAGTTAATGCAAACCCCATATTCATTCCTTAAATAATGATTGAAACTCCGTCTTTAATATTGCTTTGCATTTATCTGCTACATCTCGGTGCTCTTTCTGTGTAGCAGCATCACAACGAATGTCAACGTAATGCATCCAGCTACGTAACGTACCATTCATATACATCCTACTCATTGTCAATCCTTCAGGCAGCAACTTACGCGCTACCTCTTTAGCTATTCCGTTGTTAAGCGCAGCGCCATAGACACCCCTAACCTGTGCTATTAAGGTGCGTTGCATCTCGTCCCACCACCGCTGTAGCTCCCTGTCCTCAGTTGGCAGCGAGTTCTGCCTGTTCTTATCATCCTGCAAACGCACCTCAGACAGAGCGTAGTCATTAGCCACTGCATAACGTTGACTAAATTCTTGAAACGAAAAGCTCCTATGTCTGAGTATCTGCCGAGCAATGTCTCTGGTTGTTTCAATCTCCATACATACATTCACCATTTCAAATGGAGACCAGTGTTTATTGTTAGCTAGATACTTGAGGAGCTTGGGTGCTGTTTCTTTTTTGTCTTGGTTTTCTGGGTTAGACACCCTCGCCATGTAAGCAACAAGCTCTTCACCTTGTGGTGTTGCCCATACTAGTTTAACTTTACTCATACTTCCTCGGCTTCCATTAAAAATAACAAACAACATACAGCGTGTGCAAGGTGGGGTAGTCCACTCTCACCATCAATAACTTCCCCTTTACTGTACGCTGTCATGTGCCTGTAAGCAGCAGCCTGATAGCGTAGGTGCAAGTTGTCAACCTTTTTCCAATTGTGTCGGTCATACTTCTTAGCACCGAACGTCAATACCTTCACCACTTCATCCACCGCATTGAATGGCAGCAGTGTGTAGTCTGGTTTATCGTTGTCATACTTAACACCATTAATTATTTCTTTCGATGATTTTTGTTGCTTCATGTTATGTCACACCATTCTTCTCTTTAACTAAATGGTAAAACCTTATTAACTCTTTGTCATACTTACTAGCCCAGTCCACTACCTCACCCTCTGGCTTCCAGCTTTCATTTTCCCACATACTAAACCCAGCTTCTTCAGCAAGGTCTTTAATCTCCTCTGTGAACTCTAGGTCAGCTTCATAATCAGGGGCTAGCTTTTTAGCTAGCCCTATCCCTTCCTTTATAGCAGTGAGTATACCTAACCGCGTCAAGGCCGCTAGTGCCTCTGGTGGAAAGTCAAACTGGTAAACAGCACTGCCGTCCACATTCTCACGTAATAGAGTTACGTTGCCCGTTCCTTCATCATTCATCAATCCATCCTCCAAAATAGTCAATAATAATATCATCATCACATATTGTTAATCTAAAGTCCATAAGTCACCTTCTCTTTTGCACCAGACAGCTTTGCCATCTTTGTTAATAAATCATTTAACGGCTCTAACATCATAACCCTACAACAGCTAAGTGTAATGAGGCTGAACTCAGTACCGCTATCACTCTCTTCCACTCTGTTCAAATACTTATCAAAGAACTCTTTAACAAGCCCTTGCAGTATTAAAGCATCCTCTTCATTACGCATCTCAGCGCCTATCTCTTCATAGTCCATCACCACTCGCTTTCATCGGCGACATTAACAGTCATCGTAGTACAGAGACCATTGTATATTGTTACCCAACTCATTGTTATGATAGACCCGATACCTGAGCTGCTATCACATTCAATTGTTATGTCAGACACAATGTTGTTTAGTTCTACAACCTCGTTAATCTTCTCTACATCCCTAGGTAGTATTGTCACTTTAGCCATTTTTTACTCCTTGTTTTAATGTGAATTATTGCGTGTAGGTAGTAGTTGTGCGTCCCTTGCGTCTTGTCATGCATGTCTAGCAGTACGCCGAAGATGCGCTCACGCTCGGCTTCAATCTCTCTCTGCATATACTCAACCGTCACCGTACCGAACTGACTTGGCTGGTTCTCAGGGTCGGTGATGGCCTGCTTGATGGACTCCAACTCTGAATGAAGGCGGCGCAGTTCGTCAGCATCTGTGACAATTCGCTCAGTCATGTGTTGCCTCTTGCACGCACGCCGGCGGCGCACCAGTTTGCGGCAACCATCTCAGCGGCATCGTCTGCGTGTCTGTAACGTGCCACGATTTCGTCACACACCTTTGCACATGCCTCACGCTCTGCCTCGACCACCTCTTCAACGCACACTTGCCACAACTGTGAATGCTTGTTGTTGTAGTTGTCCCTGACAAGGGCGGCAAAATGCTCCAAGTCCTCAATAACCAAGCTGTGTTCTTCTATATTCATGTGGCAGTGAAGCTCCGCCTTTTTTGCCATGCGAATAATGTCATCGCGGGTCATGTGTTCTTCTCCTTGATCATCTTAGTCTGTGCCTCCAACTTTATACAGCTCTTCTTCTTGCTCTGCTATGTCACGTCTGATTCGCTCCGACACCTTCACTGCATCGTGGATAATACAGCTAACAACTTGTTGTTGATCCTCAAGTGACATCGTTGTCATTGTAGTGTGTGATGCTATGTCTTGTTGCAATATTTCTAAGTAGTTCATTGTGTTTCTCTATGTCTAGTTTAAGTTCTAAGGATCCAGCATCAAACCCTGCCATGTATAGATCATTATCTGTGCAAAATGCTAATTGATTTCGATATCCATTAGCATACCCTTGGGAGTATGTTTCCATTCAGTTCCTTTTCGTTTAAAGGGATAGCGATAGAAGACATGAAAGCCTATCACCTTGATCTTAACCAACCTCTTGTTCCATGATGGAGAGACAGCTAACGTGTGGTAGTGGGTGGCAGTTTGTGTATTATCTCTCAACCTACCCGCCATTGCAAGAGCAACAACCCTCATGACCTGTGTTGTATATGCAACACCAGTGGGGTGTCTGTCTCGTGCATAATTGGCCCAACTAAATTGTTTACGCTGATACACCACTTGACATATTGTATTAGGCCAACGCTTACTCTTCACTCGATTCAGCACAACGTTAGCCACAGCTTTGATACCCGCTAAGCTTTCACCCCTTGCTTCGTAATGCAGGTTGTCTGCAAAACACTTGGCTTGCTTAGCATATGGTACAGCATCTGCCGATGTTGGTAACAACAACAGCAGAATCATCAACGCCCTAGACACTATTCACTTTCATATCAAATACTCCGGCAACCCTCGCATCTGCTGTGCATTGGTTGCACCACGCAAGGTGTGTTTAATGTAAGGACTCAGCGACATAGGAGTTGCATGCCCACTCACAGCCATGATGGATGACATGGGAACACCAACCTCCACCATTTCACTGATGGCAGTGCGGCGTAAGTCCATGAGCATCAACTCATCAGGTAGCTGTGCCTCCTTCATGATAACGTTCCCCATTCGGTTGAGGGACATCAACGTGTAAGGCTTAGCCACACCACGTATCACTCTATGTGATGGTGCAATGTATGGTTGCCAACAAAAGTCTTCATGTTGTTGAGCTAGCATCTTACGCAACCCTTCACTTGTTGGAACTTGAATGTTAGCACCACGTTTGCTTTGTGTCAACGTCAACACACCAGTGTCTAAGTTGTAGCTGTCCCATGTCAGCTCTCGCATGTCACCGAGACGCTGTCCCCACTCATACGCCATGTTAACAATGACACCAACGTTGCGCCATTGAAACTTACTGAACGCTGTGTTGAGGAAAGCACGAACATGATGACGCTCCCACACAATCTTCCTACTCTTGTGCTTACGTGTCTGCACTTTGCTGAATGGGTTGTGGTTGGTGAAGCCATGTCTGATGGCATAATTAAATAACAATCGATACACTGCCAACGTATGTGATGCCATGCTTATGCTACGATCAGCATGTTCTTCATAGATACGTTGGCACATAGGGGTGACGATGGTTCCTATTTTTGATTTAGGTAATGGCACACTACCGAGACGACTCTTCTTCCAGCTGTTCATGTAGTAGACGTAGTCTTGTCGTGTCTTATCGCCTAAGCTTAGGAAAGTTTGACTGTTGATGTAGCTTTTGATCAGGTCATCAACAGTGCTCTTTGCACTTAGGTTTTTTAAATATCTTTTCTCCCTACGCCATTCATTCAATAGAATGTTTTGCTCTTCAACATATGCAGAGGCTGTGCTCAAGTCTGTACCAAGCTGTTCACGCTTGACAACACCTGCCTCAACTGCATCCGATGGTGGGTTGTATCGATAGGTTGTCTCATCCCCACGTTGAACAACCTGCATGTAACTCGGTATCATTTGTTACCAATCACATACATCTGCTCAGCAACAGACTTGATCTTATCAATCTGGTGTACCTGCTCAACCCATTCGGTTGGCAAAGAGCTGAAGCCATTAACACCACCGTACATCATACCAACAATGGCACAGTTGGTGTCAGTGTCATAGCCCAACTTCACAGACATCTTCATGGCTTGCTTGAATGAGGTGCTGCGGTGTACTGCCCACATTGTTACAGCATAAGAGTGCATGATCGAGCCAGTGCCTACATCAGTGTGAATGTCCCAGCAGTTTTGCAGGTGTTTGAAGTCTTTGTGAAAGCCAATGAACATCTGAGCCACATAGGCAGAGATGTATTTAACTGTGTCGTTGTTACCGTGTGTCATCAGAGCAAGGGCAACAGCTTCACCGACAGCAGCATGGCTGTTGTTGTGGTTGGCAGCAATGGCTGGTGCTATACGCATCAGACTACCATTACCGCTGTCGTTCTTGTTAGCTCTGCCAGCATATGGATTATCACGGGTCATCAAGCTAATGGCATTGGATGTTGTTGCACCAATGTCAAAGCACTCATCTCGTGTGCCGAAGTCACCGTATGCTTTCCAACTCTTGAAGTTGTTAGCAATCATAGATGGGTTGAACTCACCGCTCTTGATGTAGGCATCAGACGCTGCCATCATCAGGGCTGTATCATCTGTCCACTCACCATTGTCAACGCCATGAGAGCCACCCGACATCATGTCATTGGGTGCAACAACATCCTCTGGATACATGAACTCGAACGGAGCACCATAGGCATCACCCAAAGCACAACCAACATACAAACCCAACACTTGATCTTTTGTCATTTTGTTTCACCTGTGAAATATATATACTGAAAGCTTACACCAGTGAATCCCTCTAAAGAACTCACCGTATATCACCTCGAATGGCCTCGACTTAAACTTCCTGTAACGGATGATTAACCGATAACCAAAGGGATTGAAGACAGCGCCGTCACTTAGTTTCATTTGTATCACCTACATAAGGCATCAATAAATGCAGGTTCTGTTGCACCAACGGATGATCATCCATCAACATAACACCTAGCATCTCAAGCACATCAGCTACATCTGCCACCGTCTTGATGGCCTCTTTGTTTAACATATACATAATAATTTCCTTTAAAGTTTACAACACAGGTAGTGGTTTGAATGATTCGTATCCCCTGATACGACTGTCACCATCAGTATGCTTCTCAACATATCTAACAACAACGTTGTTATCACTCAACACCTGCCTTAAATGGGACAAGTCACAGTCTTCCTCAAGGTAGACATTATCACCCATCTCATAACTGTAGGGGCTGATCAGGTCTTCGATACCTAAGTTCTGCAACACGTTACGTTTAACCTTACCCCAGCCATGACCGCTGTCAGTGTACATGGTGATTGTGAATGTCTTCATTTGTGTTCTCCTGTTTGTGTTGTCATTTCTTTGGTTTGCATTTAACGATACGAAATATTCCTGTCGGTAGCGTCTCGCCATGTTCAAAGAACATACTGTCAACATACCGCTCCAACCCCTGTGATGCATCAATCAGGGACGGGTAGTTCTCAGGATGTAAGCGATGCCAACCATGTATATTACGGGTTTGGATGTAATATTTACGGGGTAAATCTTCAATCATGCGCTTACTTCCTCATCAGTTATAACGCCAGCCTCAAGAGCAGAGAGCTTAGACTTGATTGCTAACAAGCTGACTCGTATCGTTTCCCGTTGCCTACTAGGAGATAGGTAGCCCATCAACACCTCTCTAGGTAGTCTGTCAAGTATGTCATAGAATGCTGTTGTATCCCCGTCTAAATTGTCTTGTTGATACTGCTCCACTACTAAGTCAAGCAAGCTATCGCTGGGCGCTAAAATAATTGTTCGTTCCTTCATCATTACTGTTCTCCAAATGTAAGACTTCGCTCATATGCTCGCCTTGTGTCGTCAATCATCTCTGCTACCTGATCGGTTGTGCAGTTTTCAACCAACTCCCAGACAGTTATGTCTTTCACCATCCACTCATTAGGGACAGACATACGCTCTATGATGGTGTCATATGTCATGTTGTCAGGATAATCACTGAGCCATTGATTAATAGCAAAATGTTCTGCGTTAGTCATTATTCAACTCCAAAGTATTTGGCAACACATATTGCCGCAGTGAATAGCAAAGCTATGAATAGGATGATGCTAAGAATATCAAACAAAGCTTCGTAGGTCATTCACTCACCTCAACTGGTGTCATGAACACCAAAGCCCAGTTGGCTTTGCCATCATCAACGTTGTGGTCATTGGCAAGCAATTGCCATGCATTTATCTCTGCTTTGTCTTGACTCTCACCCTCAACCTCATAGCTGACGTAAGAGGTGCGGCAAAACTCTATTGAATATTTCATTTTAATTCCTTAAGGAAGGGGCATCGCTGCCCCTGTTTGGTTATGCAAATGCTGCAACGTCTTGTGCAATGTCCCACAACTCACGGTTAACACGGACATTCTCTGCAACACTTGAGATGGGACGACTCTTACGCAATACACCTTCTGGGTTACGCTCAGTGAAGCTTTGAATCATAGCCTTACCACGAATGACACCCTCTTGTACCCTGTTGAACACAGTCCATGCATCATCTGTTTGATCAGACCAACGTGTTGGCAACAGCAGGTCTGCTACAGTTTGTCCAGTGGCAAAGCTACCACGAATGTTAGCATCCTCAAACTGAGACCCTAACATCTTCCATCGAACCTGTGCAGCTTGTGTTGCAAGCTCAACCTGACGATCACGATTAAGAGGTTTCTCTTTCATCATGGTGATGGCATTCAACAGCTTAGGCAAGCTCTGCACAGTGTTAGCCAGCATCTCTTCGAATCCGTTGAGGCCACTACGACTGTGGTAGATACGGTTGTCATAACCCTCACCAGCAACAATACCATTTGAGCAGATGAATCGGTAAGCACCAGCAAACAACCTCACAGCACCAGTACCGTCATGGCTGTTGTACAGGATGATCTCTCCACGATCCTGTTTAGGGCTTGTCTGCAACAGGCTGTCTCGGTGTGCAAATGCAATCATGTGGTGGTTGTGCTCTGCAGTGGTCTTACGACCGAATCGCTGCACAGCCTGTGTTGGGACAAAGCCGTAGTCACTGAGCACTGGTAGCAGGTCAGCAGTGTTAAGGGGCTGGTAGCGACTGCTCAGCGTCTCTTTGTGTGAGGTGCTGAACACTGCTGGGGCAAGCTGTTTGATGCGATCAGCACAAAGCTCAGAATCGTTGCCGTTGCGAGAGAAGATTAAAGACTTAGACATGGATAGTTCCTTAAGGAAAGTTATGAGCACGATTGCTCGGTGATGTGACAATCACATCGGTGATGAACCTACATTGTAAGTTCATCAGCGCTGGGTTGTCAAGACAGTGCAAACATTGACGCTTTACTGCCGTTGGATGATAACGTCACAGCCTTTGGGCTGTCAGTGATATTGTGTTTCCTCCATGTCAGCAGCACCACCGTCAAAGGCCATGACAGCCTCCATCAGGATGTACTTTGTAATAACAGTGCCACGAGACAGTTCTTCGTTGACGTAGTCAGCGATGTATTCGAGCATTTTAATTGACGGTAACATTGTGTTTCCTTTCAGGAAGAGCAGAGCAACATTGCTCAGGACATTCATTGTATGGCACTGATCGAAACCAATGCCATAGGTGAAAACCCTTATAACAATTTATACAACAAAGCCAGACTGATCGTGAACCGCTTTGCCTTTGGCATAAAGGCCGATGATGACACCGTTTGGATCAAGGTCACGAACATCGCTGTTGTCACCAGACAACACAGGGATTCCCATAAACATTTTGGGGATGTCAACAGCATGTCTAAAGACAACAGCCATCCTCATACCTTTGGCAACAGCTTTGTTTACAAAGGGTTGGTATGCATCAACACCAGAGTAACTGAAAGTTAAATCGTAGTTGGTTGGTAGGTCATCACGGTTAGCATCCTTGGTGTAATCGTAAAAGCTTACATTAGGAAACCGCTCCATGATGTTAACGTAATACTTACCGTCTACATCGGTAAACTCAACCCTCTCCCATCGAATGTCACTAGTGCCATTCAACCTAACTTTGGCAATGAGACCGAGTTTGTCAGCCTTACGTTGCAAAGCAACGATGTTCTTAACGAGAAGCTGCATGAAGCTCTCTCGCTCTTTCATAAGCCATAATGTCTTACTGACCCTAGCCAGTTGAACCCCACGCTGTTGACCTCTGCCAGCAGTGTTAAGACATGATGCTTCACACTGTGCAATTGATGCCATAGGGCACATTTGATACCCTGATGACTTGGCTGGAGCAAGGTATAGAATACCCGTCAAAAACCCTAGTGCCTCACCTTTAACGGTCTTGGCATCGGCTCCTACGGAGAGGAGGTTTTTACTTTTGAATCCAGTGTACATGGTGTTTCCTTTAGGAAGTTAAGCTGTCATGAAAGGTAAATTGTAGGCACTAGCCAGTGCATCCTCTTTATCATCAGTATGATACGATGAATCTTTGTGTTCAATACCATCAATGAATAGACGGCAAATGTATTCATTCCATTGAGTGTCACGATACACTTTAACAGTGTATTCAGTGCCATTAATTGTCTCTGAAATATGATCTATTTTTCTCATGGTGTTTCCTTTAGGAAGGTTGCTACGGTAAAGGCTCACAGAGTGTAAACCCTTACTGAAGCATTGTCACTGTTTGATACAACTATAAACGTAAACGTTTAGGGAAGTGCATCAGTCTCGTAAGACGACCCCGTCTTACTATGACAATGTACTGGGCATATTATCAGCATCATATACCAGAATGGTCAAGCCATTAACCCACGGCTTGATTGGGCAACTCAATTTCAGCTTCGCTGTCACTGAAGCATACTGACTGTTGAAAACGATTGTTAAAGAACAAAGCTAAAGCTTCACAGCTTGATACAGTGGTGCTTCACAGCTTTACTGTTGAATCGGCGATACGATTCGAAATCGGTTATCTTAAAGTCATTAGATTTAATATTTTACCTCTTTCGCTTTAGCTCAAGAGTAAAATATAAAATCTAATGACGTAGTTTTGGCGGCTCCTCAGCATCGATTTTGGCCTCTCGCATCATAGCGTACATCATGCACAGCAACTTCGTTGCCAATGAAAAGCTGGCACGGTTTTATTACTAAAGTAAAGGAGGGAAGCTGCCTCGCTACGTCATGATGCGCGAGCTTGCACAGCAACTTCGTTGCGAAGAACAAGGTTGGCACGATTCTTTACTTCGTAAGAGGAATCAGCAATTGTTTCACGGATTGTTTCACAGAGTTAACTACGTTAAGGCAATGACCAAGTATTACTTTTCTAAGTTGTACATCGGGGTTAGGGTTTTCACTGAAACACTGTATAAATAACCAGTAAATCAGGTGATTTTCATAAAAGAAGCAGATCTCATATCAGTAACCCTTCTTTAGAAGAGCGTTGATTCGACAGAGTTTATTTCATGCTCGGTAGATCTAGGTATGCAGATCTTTAATACCCTATTAAGATCTGCGTCTGGTATTCTAAGATCTGCGGATCTTTAGATCTGGGGAGGGGCGTGGCCCACTGGGGGGTAGGGGCGTTATATATACAGCCTCGCCCACACACGAGGATTTCTAACTTAGGTAATGATTAAGTATTATCGTATACACAGACCTACACAATCTCTCCCCAGCTACGTTATTGACCACTCGGTCAATAATAACACAGCATATACAACGATCTATAGCTACAACAGCTCTCTTATGACTTTTAGTTATATAGAAAAACACCGATAACAATAACACAATCATCGCTTGCAATCCACAGCTCTTTATGGTATAACTATACACAAGAGCAGCTACAGCTCTCTAAAGACATCAGGGTTGAATCGCCCATAGTAGACAAAGACGCAGCACTTGATGCGGCATACTGGCAACATTTACACCTTGTGTTGACCAGACTAGGCTTAGTATTGGGCACTAGTTAAAGACTGTAGCCGATGGGGGTGGAGCTATCTACAGTTATAAAAGAACAATCTCCTTATGGGATTTCTAGGTGATGCTTCATTGATCTCGACTGGTTCTCTTAGCATACGTCAACTGTAGTCTGACAGCATGCTAATAGTCTCTTAGTCTATGTCAATGTATCTTATGGTTATATGATCATTAATACCAACAGCATGTCATTGGTATTCATCATCATCATAGGTGTTGTTAGCATCATTGGGACAGGTTGGTTATATAGATCGCTATATACCACCTTTAGCGAGGTATGCCTGAAAGATAATCATTGACATATATTCATTAGTATGATATAATAATTAGTATTATATGAACACAAGAGAACAATTAACAAAAGCAGGTAAGATGTCATCTCCTCCTCATTCCTACTATGCTCACATCATGCAGAGCTTTGCTAAGGGTAGGGAGAGTGTGAAGGTGTTTCACTCTGATGTTTATTATGTTAGAGCAGCCTTAGAGGCTAGGACAGGATTGTTAATGCCTTTGCCACAGATTGAGAAGGCTATGAAAGCTGAGGGATGGGGATGATTAAAAAAGGTAAGGAAGAGTTTGTTGGTTATAACAAACCAAAGGAAACTCCTAATCATCCAACGAAGAGTCATGCTGTGTTAGCTAAGGCTGGTGATGAAGTTAAGTTAATACGCTTTGGTCAACAAGGTGTTAGTGGTGCTGGAGGTTCCCCTTCAACGCCGTCAGAGAAAGCTAGGCAGAAGAGCTTCAAAGCTCGTCATGCTAGCAACATCTCTAAAGGTAAGATGTCAGCTGCCTATTGGGCTGATAAAGTTAAATGGTAAGGGATAATCATGGATAACAAAGAACGTGCTGCTTTAATCAAGCGCTACCGCAAAGATGCTAAGAACGAGAAGCTGCCACAAGAGGTTCGCAATGAATATCTTGATCGTGCTGTAGAGCTTGAGCAAGATGCCTATGATGAATCTCCTAAGATGGGTATGGCTAAGGGTGGTGCTGTTAAGAAGATGGCATACGGTGGTGACACTTCTATGAAGAAGCCAATGGGTATGGCTAAGGGTGGTGCTGTTAAGAAGATGGCATACGGTGGTGACACTTCTATGAAGAAGCCAATGGGTATGGCTAAGGGTGGTATGGCTATGTGTGGTGCTAGTGTTCCTGCTTCTAAAGGAAAGAAATAATCATGGCTGCTCCATTAATCGCAGCAGGTATTGCAGCAGCAAAGTTTCTTCCAAAGATTTATAAGGGTGTTAAAGCCCTTCGTAATGGTAAGAACGTAGGTAATGCTAAAGACATTGCTAGACAGACAACGTCAGGTGCTGATGTTCTTGGCAAGCCCCCTGTTAAGAACACTGTGGCTCGTGTATCCACTGCTGCTGGTATTGCCACCACTGGTGCTAATATTGCCTCACAGAATAATAAGAAGAGCAGCACTAAGAGTGAAGCTACTGAGACCAAGAAGATTACTGGACCATCTGCACAGGAAGTTGCTGATAAGAAGAAGAGTGATCAAAGAGCTAAGCAAGAGAGACGATCTGCCACTAGAGCCAATGACTCTAAGCCATTGTCAAATATTGAACGTCCTGCTTACGAGAAGAAGGCTGCATCAAAAGAAGCCCCTAAGTCTGTAGCAGCAAGTGGTGGTAAAAGCTCTGGTGTTTCACCAAGAGGGCAGGCTTTCAGAGCAGCTCGTTCTTCTGGTAAATCAGAGTTCACCTTTGAAGGTAAGAAATACCACACTAGACAAGCTGGTGAAACTCCTTCAGAGCACAAAGCATTTCTAGCTAAGAAGAAGTAATGGCATACACCAAGCCTGAGCTTAGAGAACGCCTTAAGAAGAAGGTTATGTCTTCCTCTAAAGGTGGTGACAGCGGTGAATGGAGTGCTCGTAAGGCACAGCTATTAGCTGCTGAGTATAAGAAGGCTGGTGGTGGCTATAGCGGTGCTAAGAAGGATTCTCAGAAGAGTATTAGCAAGTGGACTAAGCAGGAGTGGACAACTTCTGATGGTAAGCCTTCAGAGGGTAAGAAGCGTTATTTACCAAAGAAGGCATGGGAAGGGCTTAGCATCTCTGAGAAGAAAGCCACCAACGCTGCTAAAGCTGCTGGTGATAAGGCAGGTAAGCAGATGGTGAAGCAGCCTAAGAAGGTTGCTGATAAGACAGCAGCATATAGAAAATAATGATTACGCATTACCCCCCAAACATAACGCCTTATGAACAGCAAGTTGCTATGGGGATGGTTGCGGGTGCTACACCTGTTAACATCTTTGGTTTCAATTCCAGCGTAGGTACAAGCTTTGTTAGCCTATGGGAGAACGCTACAGACATTGTATTCCCTACAGCAGCAGAGCAGATGGATGTTGTTAGTAGTAGTGCTAGTGATACAGCAGTGTCTGTGTTAGTGGTTGGATTAGATGCCAGCTACAATAACATACAAGAGGTTGTTGCTTTGAACGGCACAACAGCTGTTACAACCACAGCCAGCTTCTTACGTATTAACACTGTTGTTGTCGTTAGTGGTAATAATGTTGGAACCATTACATTGTCTGATGGTTCCACCTACGCTAAGATTGCTATTGGTGTTGGTAAGAGTCAAGCTAGTTGGTATACAGTACCAGCTGGTCATACCTTCTATTTATATCGCATTGATGTTTTTAGTGCAACAGCTAACGGTAGTCAATATCTATTATTTAGAAATAAAAGCATAACTACTAGCGGCACTGTATTAAGAGTTGCAGAGACAACGTTTTTAAACAATATGAATATTCAGCGGGTTGTTCCTTTTGCTTATCCAGAAAAGACAGACATAGTGTTTCAAGCAAAGAGTAGTAGCAGTACTAACGAAGTTGGTATTTTTGCTGAAGGCATTCTGATTGCAAGCTAATGTATTTGTACAAAGTGTTTTTGCCTTTGCAAAAGCCGCATACCCCATTGCCAGCAAAGCCTAAGCAAGTGGCAGCATTATTAAAGAAGAGAGAAGATGACAAAGAATAGATCATTGTCCGTAAAGATGACAGCAAGCAACCAAGACATCTATGTAGCTCCTCCTAAGTTTGATGGTGAGGTTGTTAGTGTTATTGTCACTAGCCTCAATGGCAACGCTGCAACAGTAAGCCTTGACTGGTATAGCCACATCGAAGACGAATGGTATCCAATAATGGATTCTGTTAATGTCATAGCTAATGGCTTCATTCAGATTACAGATGCTATTTTGTTAGAGCGTGGGGATAAGATTAGGGGATTGGCTTCTGCTACAGATTCTGTGCAGGTCACTGTATCCGTTAAAGAAGAATTTAAACAGAGTATTTAATTATGGCAAAGAAACAATTAACAGAGCAACAACAGAAGTTTATCGAGGTGTTATTTGCAGAGGCAAAGGGTGATCCTGTTAGGGCTAAGAAGCTTGCTGGTTACAGCGACAACAGCCCAACTCGTGACATTATGAACAGCATCAAAGAAGAGATCATTTCAGCAACCCAGATGTATGTTGCATTCAATGCTCCACGAGCAGCTATGGCTGTTGTTGACGGCATCATGGACCCAACAGAGCTGGGTATCAAAGAGAAGCTTAACGCTGCCAAAGATTTGCTAGACAGAGCTGGTGTTGTTAAGACAGAGAAGATGCATATTGAAAGTTCAAGCGGTATTATGATATTGCCACCAAAGCGTGTAGAATCGATGGATGAATGAAAGAAACTTAGGAGCTTGGATACTTCCTCAACCGGAAGTAAAGAATCATTGGATTAACATTCCTAAACATGCAGGGTCAAGACATATTCCATTTGGTTATAAAGAATGCGAAGATGATCCAGATATTCTTGAACCAATTCCTGTAGAGCTTGAGGCGTTAGCAAAAGCTAAGAAATTGCTTAAACAGTATAGCCATGAGAAGGTTGCCCTTTGGCTGTATAAAACAACAGGTAGAAAGATAACTAAGGATGGTCTTAGTAAACGAATAAAGAATGAACAGTCGCGTAAAAGAAAAGCTACATATTATCGAAACCTTACCAGAAGGCTCGACCAAACCCTCCGTAAAGCGCAAGCCTACGAAAGGGCGCTCGGTCAAGAAGGTGACGAGTCCTTCTTTAATAGTGAGAGATATGTCAGCATCCGAGACAGAGCAGCAGAGTTTCTCTCAAGCTCAGACGACTGAACATGAGAATGTCATCTTCAAACCTAATGAAGGTCCACAGACAGAGTTTCTAGCAGCTCCTGATAAGGAAGTGTTGTATGGTGGTGCAGCTGGTGGTGGTAAGAGCTACGCCATTCTTGCCGACCCAATGCGCTACTTGTCACACCCACAGTTCTCTGGGTTGCTGTTGCGACACACAACTGAAGAACTACGAGAACTAATATGGAAGAGCCAAGAACTCTTTCCTAAGATCTACCCCGGCATCAAGTGGAGTGAGCGTAAGATGCAATGGGAAGCACCATCTGGTGGTAAGCTGTGGATGTCCTACCTTGACAGAGACGAAGACGTACTTCGCTATCAGGGTTTGTCCTTTACATGGATTGGATTTGATGAGTTGACACAATGGTCTACACCGTTTGCGTGGAACTATATGCGTTCACGTCTGCGTTCTACAGCAGCAGACTTACCAGTTTATATGAGAGCCACCACCAACCCCGGCAACAGGGGTCATGCTTGGGTTAAGAAGATGTTCATTGACCCAGCCCCAGCTGGTAAATCATTCTGGGCAACTGACTCTGACACTGGTAAGACGATGGTCTACCCCGAAGGACATAGCAGAGCTGGTGAGCCGCTGTTCAAACGTAGGTTTATTCCTGCTAAGCTCTCTGACAATCCACACTTAGCTGCCACAGGTGACTATGAAACGATGTTGTTGTCTCTGCCAGAGCAGCAGCGTAAGCAATTGTTAGATGGTAACTGGGATATTGCAGAGGGTGCAGCGTTTCCAGAGTTTAATCGTTCTATACATGTGGTGGATCCTCATCAAATTCCACATGACTGGACTAGATTTAGGGCATGTGATTATGGATATGGTAGCTATACATCTGTTATTTGGTTTGCCGTTGCCCCAGATAACCAACTTATTGTCTATCGTGAGCTGTATGTCACCAAAGTGTTGGCAGAAGACCTTGCAACTATGGTGATGGAGATGGAATCAGGTGAGAATATTCGCTATGGTGTGCTAGATAGTTCATGTTGGCACAAGCGTGGTGATACTGGACCCTCAATTGCTGAGCGAATGATCATGAAAGGGTGTCGTTGGAGACCCTCTGACCGCAGTGCTGGTAGCAGGGTGGCAGGAAAGAACGAAGTTCACAGAAGATTGCAAGTAGATCAGTACACAGAAGAACCAAGAATGGTTATCTTCTCTCAATGTACGCAACTAATTGCAGATCTTCCTACACTTCCTATTGATAAAAGCAATCAAGAGGATATTGACACTAAAGTAAAGAATGACCACACATACGATGCACTTAGATACGGTGTAATGTCTAGACCAAGGGGACAAAACTTATTTGATTTTGACCCAAACTCTTTAAAACGTGGTATAACTATTGCTGATTCTACATTTGGATATTAATTATGGCTAAAAACATTGACAAAGTAAATATTATGGACGACAAAGCCGTAGGCTTACCCGATGCTAAGGATGCCATCTCTGATGTCTTTAATGTAAGTGGACTTGTTAGCTTTGTTGAAGAGAGATTCTCTAGATCGGAAGACTCTCGCAGAATTGACGAGCAAAGATGGTTACGTTCCTACAGAAACTACAGAGGTTTGTACGGCCCTGACGTTAAGTTTACTGAAACAGAGAAGAGCAGGGTGTTTGTTAAGGTTACAAAGACTAAAACTCTAGCAGCCTACGGACAAATAACTGATGTCTTATTTGCCAACAACACATTCCCTTTGTCTATTGAACCTACAACGCTACCAGAGGGTGTGGTTGAGAGTGTTCACCTAGAATCTGACCCTAACCTGCAAAAGGTTGACAGAGATGTTGGCGCATTGTTTGGTTTTAAAGGTGATGGTAAAAAGTTTCCAGCAGGAGCTACAGCAACTTCATTGATGGATTCATTAGGTCCATTGAAAGAAAGCTTGCAAGACTTAGATGTAAAGAATGGCCCCGGCGCAACGCCAACATCTATTACATTCCATCCAGCAATGGTGGCTGCAAAGAAGATGCAGAAGAAAATTATGGATCAGCTGGAAGAAAGCAATGCTAATAAGCAATTACGCTCAGCTTCTTTTGAGATGGCCTTGTTCGGTACAGGTATTATGAAAGGTCCATTTGCTGTAGATAAAGAATACTCAAGATGGGATGAAGAAGGTGTCTACTCACCAATAGTTAAGACAATGCCACAAACTTCACACGTAAGTGTGTGGAACTTCTATCCAGATCCTGATGCAGCTAACATGGATGATGCTGCATATTGCATTGAGCGCCACAAGATGACTCGCAGTCAGCTACGTGCATTGAAGCACCGTCCAATGTTTAGGCGCAATGTTATTGACCAAGTGGTCAATGAAGGTGAGAACTACGTAAAGAAGTATTGGGAAGATGATCTTAACGATTACACCAGCGTATCCGATGTAGAACGCTTTGAAGTGTTTGAGTATTGGGGTGTTGTTGATACTGAGATGTTAGAGCTTAATGATATTGACATTCCCAAAGAACTACAAAACTCTAGTGAGTTGCAAGCAAACATCTGGATTTGTGGTAGCAAGATTATACGTCTAGTGTTAAACCCTTTTAAGCCCGTCAGAATTCCGTATTATGCGGTACCATATGAACTGAACCCCTACTCCTTTTTTGGTGTCGGTATCGCCGAAAACATGGACGATACTCAGACCCTCATGAATGGTTTCATGCGTCTGTCGGTAGATAATGCGGTTCTGTCGGGCAACCTTGTATTCGAAGTTGATGAAACAAACCTTGTGCCGGGTCAAGATCTAACCATCTACCCCGGTAAAGTGTTTCGCAGACAAGGCGGCGCTCCGGGTCAGGCCATCTTCGGCACTAAGTTTCCTAACGTCTCACAAGAAAACTTACAGATGTTTGACAAAGCTAGACAGCTTGCCGATGAATCTACAGGGTTGCCGTCATTCTCTCACGGTCAAACAGGTATTGCTGGTGTAGGACGTACAGCGTCTGGCATCTCAATGCTGATGAACGCTGCTAGTGGTGGTATTAAAACTGTCATCAAGAACGTAGACGACTACTTGTTGCGCCCAATGGGTGAAGCATTCTTTGCTTTCAACATGCAGTTTGATTACGATCCAGATGCAGCTGGTGACTTAGAAGTTAAGGCAAGGGGTACTGAGAGCCTGATGCAGAACGAAGTGCGCTCACAGCGTCTGCTTCAGTTCTTGCAGGTTGTACAAAACCCAATGCTTGCTCCTTTCGCTAAGATGCCTTATATCATTCGAGAGATTGCAAAGAGTATGGACTTAGATCCAGATCTAGTTGCTAACAATATGGATGAGGCTGCTCGTATGGCGCTAACCCTACAGAGTATGCAACCACCTGCCCCACCTGCTGGCGCTCCCCCTGCTGGTGGCCCACCTCCAGTTTCTGATATGACTGGTGGAGGCGGTGGCAACATGGGTGTTGGTGCTGTAGCTACACCGGGTGAACAAGGATTTAGTGGTGCTCCACAATGATAGACAAGAAATGGCTTAGCGCTTTAAAGCCAATGGTGTCCTCTAAAAGTCAGTGGATAGCTTTCACTGAAGTGTTAGATGCCTACATTGAGATGCATTCCAAGAAGCTTGAGCAAAGCGGCGACCTTATTGAAATGTATAGATCACAAGGTGCTGTGTATTCTTTACGTAAGCTTAAACAATTGAAGGATGAGACTGATGGATCAAAATAATTTAAAAACTCATGATGGTCTTTCTGTAGTTAAAGATACTGATGGAAGAGACGGTAACGTACAGCAAGCTAATAAAGCATCTACAACATTTCAAATGGAAGACGGTAGATGGGCTACCGCTCAATCCGTATACGATGGTGTTGAATATTCAAAAGATGAACTTAAGGA
>Ga0222650_1000634_pt1 | contig 25258 bp, 25 predicted proteins | sample AntAcemetagen367_FD_179820 | JGI IMG/M metagenome (GOLD analysis project Ga0222650, IMG submission 179820) | Saline water microbial communities from Ace Lake, Antarctica - #367 | ecosystem: Environmental > Aquatic > Non-marine Saline and Alkaline > Saline | place: Antarctica: Ace Lake... | reverse complement strand
TTTCAATCCACCCCAAGCTCCCTCAAAGTTCCCCCCGAATACCTGCCCTTCCGAGGCTTTGGACAATCTCTTGCGTACATCGCCATCTCAGATGCCCGTTTTTACCCACAAATTTTTTGGAAGAGCCATTTATTAAGATCGCGAGCGCAAGAGGTTAATTTTCAATATGGCACAGTTGACGGCAACAACAACGTGATACTGGACGCACCGAAAATCATGATGCTTACGATTGTTTATGAATTTGAGGGAGAAAGATTCACCAAAGAAGTTACAGAGGGCCACTACTTGACTCTTCCGTAACAACGCCAAAAGAAGAATTCGAGCAATGTGATCGATTTTTCACCGCCTTCACTTAGAATGCTTGGCTTCGCTGCATCCTGCGTGCCGGCGGTGCCGGACAGTTTATCGCGGACGTCTGAAAATATCGACCATTGACCTGTGTTGCGTCTGTGATACATTGTGCCCATGTCAAAGTCAGCCGTAGTTCACGCCAGAATTGATTCCGCTACCAAGGCGGCAACCGAGAAGGTGCTCGGTACCCTTGGAATGACCCCGACGGAAGCCATCAGGCTGTTTTACCGCCAGATTGCAATCCGGCAGTCTTTTCCCTTGGAGTTGCACGTGCCAAATAAGTTGACCGCCTCGGTCCTCGCAAAGGGCGACAAGGATCAAGATATTGAGACATTCGACACCGTTGTTGATCTCTACGCCTCCTGGGACACATGAGGCTCAGCCAGACAAGCCAGTTTAAGAAGGATATCAAACGGATGCAGAAGCGAGGCAAGGACCTTGCGATGATCAAGACAATCGTGGAACAGCTCCTGGCCAGGAAGGCTCTTCCCTCCAAAAATCGAGATCACCAGCTTGGAGGTAATTGGAGCTGACACCGCGACTGCCACATCCAGCCGGATTGGCTCTTGATCTACAAGATTTTGGAAGACGAGATCCGATTGGAGAGAACCGGCACTCATTCCGACCTGTTTTGAAAAAATGCGGGGCGATCAACCTGATATGAAATGCGGGGAATTCACTTTTCGATCTTGGGTGCAGTGGATATAAACCCATGAAGCTCTCTTCCAAAATATGATGTCTGGGACCCACATTGCGACCCGAGACGGCCAGAAGACCGTTTACAATCCAGCCGACCTGCCGTCGGCTCTCTCTTCCGGCACCATTCCTTCGGATGCCATTTTTTGGCAGGAGGGCATGGCGGAATGGCGCCCGGTCGCCGAGTTGGAATATGGGACCGCATCGCCCTCGGCCTCCCAGCCGCCGCCCATCGCGCAGCAGCAGCAATCACGCTACGCATTCACCAAAGATCCCGCCAAGTTGACATCCGTCCTCGTCTTTCTCGTCTATGCTCAGGCCGTTGTTGCGTTGTTCAACATGTTCTCAGACATGGCCCAGTTGGCGCTTCTGGGCTCGTCGAATATGACGGAGACGGCGATTGCCGCGAATGATGCCCGGCAACAATTGTTAGGAGGGGGCTATCTGCTTGTATACTTTGTGACCGCCATTGTCTTCCTCATGTGGATCAACCGGGCGAATAAAAATTGCCACGGATTTTCCTCTGGCATGGAGTTTACGTCCGGGTGGGCGGTCGGTTGGTATTTTGTCCCCATCGCCTGCCTGATCAAACCCTTCCAAGTCATGAATGAAATTTGGCGGGTGAGCCATGATCCTGTGAACTGGAAATCCCTGGCCACGCCCGCCCTCCTTCGCTGGTGGTGGGGGTTGTGGCTTCTAGGATGTGTTTTCGGCCAGTTGTCCTTCCGAATGACGATGAATGCTAAGACCCTGGATGCATTGCAGGCGTCCACGACGATTTCGATCATGTCCTCGATCTTGGATCTCCCGCTCTGTCTGGTCGCGGTCGTGATGGTCGGAAAAATCCTCAAGGCCCAGACACGTTTGGTGGCGGGTTCCAGATAGAAATCAAAAACAGCCTCACGCAAAGGGTGGGAAGGATGGGAAGGGAAATGCGGATAGACCTAGGAAAAGCAGTTGGATCCACAGATTCGCAGATTATCAGTGATGTTCCGCAAGGCTCCGGCTGTGTCATGCCTGAAGTCCGCAGTTCTCATTTCCGTATTTCGGCTTATCCGAGATGCATGCGGGCGGCGTACCCGCCTAAAATCCTTCCCATCCTTCCCACCCTTTGCGTGAGGTCTGTCTGCTGCCTTTGCTTGGTCAACGCGGTTTTGGTTCTCGCGGAATTGCCTGAAATCCGGAACAATCCCACACCGTGAAGCGTCGCTCCCGCGATATTAATGTTTTTTCGTTGTCGGCTATCGACTTGTTTGCCTGTGCGATGGGTGCGTTCATTCTGCTCTCGCTGATCCTTTTTCAGTATTATTTAAAAAAGGAGGAAGTTCCCGAGCCGGTCAAAATCGATCTGACGGCGAGCACGGAAGACCAAATCAAGCAGATGCAGCAGGCGCTTGACGCCGCCCAGGCCAAGATCCAGCAATTGAAATCTGCGGCGGCGGAGGCACAGTCCAAAGCAGACGACTTGAGTGCCGAATCCACACGGAATCGGCAATTGGCCTTTCTCGGAATTGTGTCCAAGGCCAAGACGTTTGTGATTCTGGTCGATATGTCGGGGAGCATGAAGGACTACGACCACCTTGTCCGAAAAACCCTGGGCGAACTGATCGACCCGATGGACGACGATTACCGGTGCCAAATCATCGGGTTTCAGGGTGACCGCCGGGACCAGATCCAACCCTCCCTGACGCCCTGGCAACCGGCTGGTCAACTCGCGATCATGAATGATTCCAACCGCGCGGCTGCGCGGGAATTTGGCGATAGCCTGATTGGTCATTTTGACAGTGGCACGCCGACCTATCTGGCCTTGGTCACGGCACTTGGCTACCCCGCCGAAGCAATTTTTCTTCTCACCGATGGGGAGCCGTCGGATATCGAGGACGGAAGCGAGATCGTCGCCCGAATCACCCGGGAAAATGCGGGACGTAAAAAAATCTACGCCATAGCCGTCGGCGACTACGGGAAACTCCCGGAGCTTGTCGCCTTCCTGGACGAACTCTCCCGCCAGAACGGTGGAAAATTCCTCGGAGTGAGCGATTGAGGGTTCTTGAGGTAGATCGGAATCCGAACTCCCCGGCTCTCGATAACATCGACGGGACTTTTGAGGCTCTACACCAAACAATGGGGATGAGGTCAATTTCCTTGGCACGCCGGATTCCGGGGCCTTCATTTTCGTCGCCTGTCTATGACTCTTCCCCCTGGGCCGGGATGATCCTCCATCGTCTTCTGCGCCGGAAAAACGTTCATGGGGCTGACGATTTTCTGGAGAGGCTTGTACTCACCGGGTCCTTTAGTGTGGTCGTCGCAAAAGGCGGAGGGCATTGGCGATGACCAGAAGGGTCGCGCCCGTATCGGCGAGGATGGCGAGCCAGAGGCTAGTCATGCCAAGCACGGCCAGAATGAGGAAGACGGCCTTGATCGCGAGGGCGAAGGCGATGTTAAAACGGATAATATTCAGGGTGCGACGACCAAGTCGAATGGCCTCGGAAACCATCGCAAGGTCATCGCGCATGAGGGCAATATCGGCGGTTTCGATTGCGGTGTCGGTGCCCGCCGCGCCCATGGCGATCCCGACGGTTGCGGCAGCGAGAGCCGGGGCGTCGTTCACGCCGTCGCCGATCATGCCGACGCTGCCGAATTCTTTCTCTAGCGCCTTGACCCGCTCAATCTTGTCTTCGGGGAGCAGGTCGCCGAAGGCTTCGTCGATTCCCGCCTCACGAGCGATGGCTTGGGCGGTCTTCGTGTTGTCGCCGCTGAGCATGACGATTTTCTTCAGACCGGCTTCGTGCATTTTCCGAATGGCGGCGTTCGCGCCGGGTCGGATCGTGTCGGCGACCGCGAGGACGCCGACCACTTCACCCGCGCAATCGCCGTGCGGTTTGTGACCAACGACGACCACGGAGCGGGCGGCGGCTTCGATTTTTGTGAGGCGGGCTTCGAGTTCGTCGGAGCAGACGCCCAGTTCGTGGGCAAAGCGATGATTGCCAACGAACCAGGCGTGGCCGTCGATCACGCCGAGGGCTCCCCGTCCTTTCACGCCTTGGTAATTGCCACATGGCTCGAACGAGATGCCCGCCTCTTCGGCGTGGCGCGTGATGGCTTGGGCCAGCGGGTGCGTGGAGTGCGTGTCGATACCGGCGGCGATGCGAAGAATGACCTCCTCGGTGGCGTCGGTGACCCGTTGAATCTCGACGACTTTTGGTTTGCCCTCGGTGATCGTTCCGGTTTTGTCGAGGGCCAGGGCTTTGAGGCCGCCGAGAGCTTCAAGATAGGCCCCGCCTTTGACGAGGACGCCGCGCCGCGCGAGTGCGGTGAGCCCGGAAACGACGCTCACCGGGGTGGCGATCACCAGGGCGCACGGGCACGCGATGACCAGAAGAACGAGGGCACGATAGATCCAGTCCACCCAAGGCAAACCGAAAAGCAGCGGCGGAGCAAGCGCGAGCACAAGAGCCAGCACCATCACGCCGGGGGTGTAGATTTTCGCAAACGAATCGACGAAACGCTGGGCGGGAGCCTTCGAGGATTGGGCGTCCTCGACCATTTGAACGATGCGCGAGAGGGTGGTGTCGCTGGCGGCCTTGGTCGTCTCGATTTCCAGCGAACCATCGCCGTTGATCGTACCGGCGAAGACCTGATCGCCGACCGACTTCTCGACGGGCATCGATTCTCCGGTGATCGGGGACTGATCGATGGCGGAGTCGCCGGACGCAACGATGCCGTCCAGCGGGATCCGTTGGCCCGATTTGACAAAGATGGTCTCACCCACCTCGACGGCGGAGGATTCCACCTCGGAGACCACTCCCCCGCGTTTCACGAGGGCGGTCTCGGGCGCGAGCTTCATCAGCGCCCGGATCGCTTGACGGGCCCGTCCGACGCTCCACGATTCGAGCAACTCGGAAAGAGCAAAAAGGAAGACGACCGCCGCCCCTTCGGCATGCTCGCCGACGGCGACCGCGCCGATCACGGCGACCGTCATGAGCACGTTCATGTCGAGCGTGCGCGTGCGGAGGGAGCGCAAGGCCTTGGGAAGCACAAGCCAGCCGCCCGTGCCGATGGCGGTGAAAAACGCCAACTCGGCGAGCCAGCCGGGTTGTACGGCGAGCCACTGGAGAAGGATTCCCAACCCGGTCGCGGCCCCTGATATCCCAACGAGGAAGGCGGGAAGAATCGGCCGGGACGCTTCGTTTCCATCTTCAGAAATGGTCACGCCGGACCGGTTCAAGGCGTCGGCGATTTGTTCGCGATCGAGCGTGCCGTCGTGATAGATGGTCACCTTTGACGAAACAATCTCGGCGCGGACCCCAAGCACGCCATCGAGCGGCTTGAGGGCGTGATCAATGGCAGAGACTTCCTCCGAGCAATCCATCCCAGACACGCGGAAGACTTCGTTCGCCCTAGCGTCGGGTGGCGGCGTTGCTGGTCCGTCAGGTTCGTGTACGTGATGATCGTGGTTTGTGCTCATAGCGAAATGGGCTCCGATGGGTTGGTGGAGCCGGATAGAGAATCGGCGAAAGATTCGTCCTGGGCAACGCCGGGGTTGATCTCAATCGGCGATCGCTTTCTCCCTGATTTTAGATTGGAGGAAATAGCCAACCGATTGATTTCTTCGCCGGTGAGTGGGTTGCGGTTAAGGCGACGGGGGGGTCGCCTTTGGCCGGAGTCCAGGGATGGGCGGATCTGGAGTTGGTGAAATCCGCCACCCCCTGATTCTTGAAGGGATTAAATGGGCATCCTGCTCAGGAACAAGAGCGGTCAGGGGATTCCTTTGCCATCGCTCTCGCTCTTCCGATTGCGTTCTGATCGTTAAACCGTGATACTCGGATCATGAACAACAATCTCAACACCATTGTCCAATACCTGAACTCCCTCACTCAGGACGCCCGTGACCTCATTGCCGCCACGGCTGATAGCGCCGAGGACAATGTCCGCGTCGCCCGGAAACGCCTTTCCACGGCCGTCGATAGCGGGGGAGTAGCTTATGAGCGCGTGCGGGATGATGCCCGCGACAAAGCCCGCTGCGCCGGTCAAACGATTTGCGCCAATCCTGGAGTTTCTCTCGCCATCGTGGTGGCTATCGGTGCACTCGTGGCGCTTTTACTGACCCGGCGGCGCGACTGATCCCGCGAAGAAAATCAATCGAGCGCCCCAAGAGCGGACTTCAACGCCTCGCGACGAGCCGCCCAATCGCGTTCGCGCTGGCGGTGGTCTTCCACCACTTCTGCCGGGGCGTTTTCGACAAAGGTCTCGCTGCTCAGCTTGCGTTGCACTTTTTCAATTTCCGCCCCCACCTTGCCGATTTCGCCATCAAGGCGTTGGCGTTCGGCGGTCGGATCGACCACGCCTTCAAGGGGCAAGTAAATGACTCCGATTTCCGTCGGGCAGGCGGCCACCGAACCCTTCGGGCGGGTTTCCACGGCTTCAAGCGATTCCGCATGCAGGAGGGCACTTAAGGCCGGAAATTCCGCTGTCACCCAATCCGCACCCGGGACGATCAGCCAGCGCAGTCGTTTGCTAGACGGCAGATTAAAGGTGGCGCGAAGCGTCCGGGCGGCGGCGGCAGACTGAAAGACGGCTGCGGCCCGGGGTTCTTGCACAAAATTCCCCTTTTGCGGCCACTCCGCATACTGGATACTTCCCTCCCCAAATCCCAAGCCATGCCAGAGTTCTTCGGTCAGGAAGGGAGCGTAGGGATGGAGGAGCCTGAGGATTTTACCAATGACATGATCCATCGCCGCAAGGGTGCCGCCGCGACGGGCCGGATCTTGAAAGTCGGCTTTGGAGGCCTCGATGAAGCGGTCGCAAAAATCGCCCCAGACAAAATCATAAAGCGCCTGGGCCACTTCGCTAAAACGATAGGCGTCATAGGCTGCATCGATGCGACCAATGGTGGCATCGAGTTTGGCCAGGAGATCCCGTGAAAAGATCGATAACTCGTGGAGGGACGGATCGGCCGCCGGATCGATCGGGCCCTGCATGAGCCGGAAGCGGCAAGCATTCCAGAATTTATTGCAGAAGTTACGCCCTTCGACCACCTGCTGTTCGTCGAACTTAATATCTTGTCCCTGCGGGGCGATCCGCATGAGTCCAAAGCGCAAACCGTCCGCACCAAATTTGGCGATAATCTCCAGAGGATCAGGGCTGTTGCCCAGCGACTTAGACATTTTCCGCCCCTGCTTGTCGCGAATGATCCCAGTGAAATAGACATGCTTGAAGGGGACTTCGCCGGTGTATTCCAGACCGGCCATGATCATCCGGGCGACCCAGAAAAAGAGAATATCCGGACCCGTGACCAAGGCGCTGGTAGGATAAAACTTGGCTCGCGTTTCCGCGTCCATGGTATCGTGCGCCCAGAGCCAGGAAGAAAACCAGGTATCAAGCACATCAGAATCCTGAACCCAGCCGTCGCCCGGCGATTCCACCTGGCAGCGAACTTCGCGGGCGGCGTCCGAGTGCTCAGTGTCTGAATCCTCCGTCTTATACCAAACCGGAATCCGGTGGCCCCACCAGAGCTGACGGGAAATGCACCAGTCTTGGATGTTTTCCAACCAGTGGTCATAGACCTTTTCCCAGCGTTCGGGGAAAAAACGGACGAGGTGATTGCGGACCGCGTCCCGGGCCTCGACGGTTTTCGGGTATTTGAGAAACCATTGCTCAGAGAGCCTGGGCTCAATCGGCACATCAGCGCGTTCGCTGAAACCGACATTATTTTCATGGGGTTTTTCCTCACCCAAAAGCTCCCGTTCGCGCAGGACCTCCACCACGGCCTTGCGGGCGGCAAAGCGATCCATTCCGGCAAAGGCGCGGCCGGCCAGTTCGTTCATGGTGCCATCCGGATTCATGATATCGATGACCGGCAGGTTGTGCCGCTGCCCGATTTCGTAATCCACCTTGTCGTGGGCCGGGGTCACTTTCAACACCCCGGTACCAAATTCGAATTCCACGGCCTCGTCCCCGATAATTGGCAAGGCTGCTTGATCTTCTTCTGGAAGAGGTCGCCTGATGGTCTTGCCAATAAAGGCGGCGTAGCGCGGGTCCTTTGGATTCACCGCCACCGCCGTATCGCCCATGATGGTTTCGGGCCGGGTGGTAGCAATTTCCAAAAAGGTGCCAGGCTCTTCGATCACCTCGACCTTAAAGTGATAGAGGATGCCCTTTTGGGGCTTGGGAATGACTTCCTCGTCCGACAGGGCGGTCAGCGAGAGCGGACACCAATTCACCATCCGCTTCCCGCGATAAATGAGGCCCTTCTTGTAAAGATCGACAAAGGTCTCCTCCACCTTGCGGGCATAAGCCTCGTCCATGGTGAAGCGTTCCCGTTCCCAGTCGCAGGAACAACCGAGCTTCTTCAGCTGGTTGATGATGATGCCGCCATGTTTCTCTTTCCACTCCCAGACGCGTTTGAGGAATTCCTCCCGACCGAGATCGTGACGGGTCTTCTTTTCCGTTTTGCGCAACTGACGTTCCACCACCGTCTGGGTGGCAATGCCGGCGTGATCGGTTCCCGGGAGCCAAAGCACTTCATGGCCGGTCATGCGGGCTCGGCGGGCAAGGATGTCCTGGATCGTGTTATTAAGAACGTGACCAAGGGTGAGGACCCCGGTGACATTGGGCGGGGGAATGACAATGGAATACGCCGGTTTCGGCGAAGCGGGATCGGCGTGAAAACACCCCTGCTCCAGCCACCAGGCATACCATTTATCTTCGACGGACTGTGGTTCGTAGGCTTTGGCGAGTTCGGACATGGAAAGCCCGACACCTTGGCCGGACGAACCGATCAAGGCAAGTCCGGGAACACGCGCAATTGGTCAACGGCCCTCGGCCTGACGCATCTCCCGGATCGCTTCCAGTTCCAAGACCGCATGCAAATCCCGCGGACGCCCCATGGCCCGCTTGGCCGTGATGAGCGCATCCAAGGTCAAAACCCGCACCTCCGTTCCGTCGAGATCCACGCCTTCACTTTGGGCCAGACATTCTTCGTAGCCACCCAGACCTTTGATTTCTCCCAAGCAATCGAGTTGTCCCCAATCCATCGACATCCTGAGTAACCAAGCTACTTCCGTGGGCGACAAGACCAAATCCTCCAGCAAAGACAAATTCCACACCTCGATCTTGGATGCGCAAGACAAGTTCCTTAAGCCCTTTCATTTTTCATGGCTCCGCGCAGGGAAGCAACCAGTTCCCAGGCTCTTTCATTTCGCTCCAACCGCTCGACCGGCGTCAGCCGCAAATTCTCCTCCAGCAATGACAAATCGATCCCATAGGCCTCGGCACGCTGGATGGCGGTCCGACCGTCATCCGTACGCCAAAACACCTCCAATTCGGGAGGCAGGATGTCAGGCAATTCCATGGCAAAACCGTATTCCAGAAGCCCGTCTCTGTCCATGGCGGACCCGGAATCGATCCTGAATTTCCCCTTCAATAAAATAAGCCGCCTTCGGGTTCCGCGAAATTCCCCTTGCAGCATCCCTCACCCGCCACCAATTTCTTCGCGCTGTGCGACGCACCCCAACCCTTGCCCTGACCCTTGCCCTTGTGCTTGCCTGGATCATTCCGGCCGAGGCCAAGTGGAATATCGTCATGCACGACAAGCGCCGCTACGTCACCCTGGAAGATGTCGCCACCTTTTACAAAATGAACCAGCCAGTGTCGGACGGACAGGATTTCCGACTCACCGCCAAGGGATACAGCATCAAAGGGAAAGCCAACGGCCGGGACGTCCTCATCAATGGCGTCAAATACGTACTCTGCTTTCCCATCATCTCGCAGAAAGGAAAAAACCTTATCTCGGCCATGGATGTGGTTAAAATCATTGAACCCATCCTCCGCCCGCAGAAAATCAAGGATGCGGCGGCCGTCCGCACCGTCATTCTCGATGCCGGGCACGGCGGTCACGACAGCGGAGCCCGGGGACCGCTGGGCGCAGAAAAAGATGCCGCCCTCGATGTCGTCAACCGGGCCAAAAAACTCCTCCAGGAAAATGGCTACCGGGTCCACACCACCCGAAGCACCGACACATTTATTCCTCTCGAAAAACGCCCTGAGTTCGCCAACAAGCATCGCAACGCGGTCTTTGTCAGCGTTCATTTTAATAAATCCAAAGGTGGGGGCACCGGCTTGGAAACCTATTGTCTGGCTCCGAGGGGAGTGCCTTCCATGGACGAGGAGAATTTGCGCTATAGCGATTTTGTCCAATATCCGGGCCATCAAAATGATCCCGAGAATGTCGCTCTGGCCACCGCTGTGCATGCCTCTCTGGTGCGGCGACTCGGCCTGACCGATCGCGGGATCAAGCGGGCTCGCTTCGTCGTGATCAAGAATGCCACCCTTCCGGCCATCTTGATCGAAGGCGGCTTCATGAGCGGCAAACCCGATTACCAACTCATCGCCACCCCCGCCTACCGCCAGAAAATGGCCGAGTGTATTTTGGAAGGAATCAATACCTACCAGGCCGCGGTCTCGGGAGAGATTCAATATCAGAAACCGTCGGCCATCGTTTCCGGTACGGACCCCACGACGGTGCCGGACCTGAGCCAACCCGTCGGTTCCCGCACCGACAGCCAAGGGGCGGTCGGCCAGGCCCAGAAATTGATCGAAGCCACGGTGATCAAATAAGCGAACCCGGCGTTCGGCTTGCGATTGCAATGGCAATGGCGGAAAGAAGGTGGAAGTCTGCTCCCTTTATGGAACTCGAATCATCCCCTGATCGCCGTTTGGACCCCATTGGGGTCTTCGACTCCGGGATCGGCGGACTCACCGTGGCCGCCGCCTTGAAGCGTCTCCTCCCTTCAGAGACCATTTTTTACATCGGCGACACCGCCCGGGTCCCCTATGGCGGCAAAAGCCGCAAAACGGTGGAACGCTATAGCATCGAAATTGGCGGCCTCCTTTTGGCCGAACAAGCCAAAGTCCTCGTCGTTGCCTGCAACACCGCCTCGGCCCTGGCCGTGCCCCGGATGCGGCAGATCTTTAAGGTTCCCGTCCAGGATGTGATTGCCCCGGGCGCCGCCATGGCCGAACGAACCACCCGGTCGAAACGCGTCGGAGTCATCGGCACCCGGGCCACCATTGCCAGCGGGGCCTACGAACGCGCCATCCAGACCATCGACCCGGAGATCGAAGTTTTCAGCGCCGCCTGTCCACTCCTCGTGCCGCTAATTGAAGAAGGAATGTTTGACGACACCATTACCGATCAGATTTTGGCCCGGTACCTTGCCCCCCTGCTCGATCAATCCATCGATACCCTTGTCCTCGGGTGCACCCACTACCCGCTGGCGCGCGAGGCCATTGCCCGCGCCGCCGGGGAAAATGTGACTCTGGTGGATTCCGCCGAGAACTGCGCTCTCGCCGTGCAGGCCCTCCTCGAAACCCATTCCCTCGCCGCTCCGATCGACCAACTCGGCCACCTCAATGTGGCCCTGACAGACGCCACCGAGGGGTTCCTCCGCACGGCCGAAAGCGCCCTCGACCTCCAGATTGGCGATGTCCAACTCCGCACCGTGCAGGCAGAGTAGGCGGCCCAGAATCACGACCCTCTCACACTGGCTCACGGCCGTGGCGACCTCGACCAGATGGGTTAATGGCCGTAGCTGCATGACAGGTAAAAGGGCCAACACGGCGGTCAAGTCGTTCTGACATGGCATAACATTACCACTTGGCCCAACGCCGGGCAACACGGAGGTTGCCCCTCCAACGGAACTCTGAATTCGCACCCATACAAACGGGCGCATCTCCGATCAGTGCAAAGACGCATCTTCACGGGACGCCCACGCTCCTTTGGTTTGCACTTTTCAGAGATGCGCCCCATACAAACACTCGCCCGCTCAGTTTCCCGACTTCAACGCCACCTCAATCGCTGCAACGACTTCCGGAGATTCCGGTTTCGCCTTCGGTTCGAATCGCGCCAGCACCTCGCCGTCTTTGCCAATGAGGAACTTGCCAAAATTCCATTTCACGTCTCCGGGGAATTTGGCCGCCGGGCCGGTTAAGGCCGCATAAAGGGGCGCCTGTTCTGCTCCTTTGACGTGGACCTTATCCAAAATGGGGAAGGTCACCGCGTATTTGCTTTCGCAGAAGGCCTGAATCTCCTCGTTGGTGCCAGGCTCCTGACCCCCAAAGTCATTGCAAGGAAACCCGAGCACGACCAAACCCTCGGAACCATATTTTTTATACAAATCCTCTAAGCCCGCGTATTGCGGAGTATTCCCGCAGCGGGAAGCGACATTGACGATCAAGACCACCTTGCCGGCATAATCCTGCAAGGTTGCCGCTTTACCCTCTGCAGTTTGGAAGGGAATTTCAGCCAGCGGCGCGGCGCGACCGGGAAGAACCATCGCCGCAGACGCCAACATCATCAGGGGAATTTTATTCATGGGGAGCAAAGGTATCCTCAACCCACCATCTCCGCCAGTTCTTCAACGGAGAATTTCTCCAGTGCGGACTCGGCATCGACCATCCCATCGAGCAAATCGCGTTTTTTCTCCTGCATGCGGAGGACTCGTTCCTCCACGGTGTCGCGGGCGATGAGTTTGATCGAGGTGACGACGCTTTTCTGCCCGATCCGATGGGCTCGATCAGTCGCCTGGGCCTCCACGGCGGGATTCCACCAGGGATCAAAATGAATCACCGTATCCGCCGCAGTCAGATTGAGCCCGACCCCGCCGGCCTTGAGGCTAATGAGGAAGACCGGAATGGTGGGATCATTTTGAAAGCGATCCACCACCTCGCCCCGGTTCCGGGTCGAACCATCAAGGCGACAATGGGCGAGGCCCTCTTCGTTCAAGTCCTCCGAGATCAGGTCCAACATGCTGGTGAACTGACTGAAAACCAAAACTCGATGGCCCCCATCCACAGCCTCTCCGAGAAGTTCGAGCAAAGCCGTCATTTTTGCGGAACCCGGCTTGGGCGACCCCAGGAGGCGCAAGTCACAGCAGGCCTGTCGGAGCCGCAACAACGCCGTCAGCACCTGCATGCGAGCAGCCCCGCCCTGATCCTTGAGGGCAGCGATCCGTTCCCGGGCCGCTTCCTGCAATCGGGTATAGACCGCTTTTTGTTCCGGGGTCAGTTCGACCTCCAGAACCTGCTCGATCTTGTCCGGCAACTCGGTGAGGATATCGCGTTTGAGACGACGGAGAAAATGCGGTCGGGTGCGACGAGCGAGTCGTTCCCAGACGCCACCGCGCTCGCCATTGAGCAAGGGGGTTTCGTAGCGCTCTTTAAAATCGTCCCGCGACCCAAGCACACCCGGCAAAAGAAATTCAAAGAGCGACCACAAATCGCGCAGCGAATTCTCAATTGGAGTACCGGTGAGAATAAATCGGCTGCGGGCTCGAAGCGTGCAGGCCGCTTTCGCGTTTTGGCTATCCGGGTTTTTGATGTGCTGGGCCTCGTCAAGAATGACGGCGGAAAATTCCCAATCCCGATACTTGGCGATATCCCTCCGGAGGAGGCCATAACTCGTCACAACCAAACGGTGCTTGGGAATTTCGGCAAACCGTTTTTCGCGCTGCGGCCCGTCGAGGGTGAGCACGGGAAGTTCCGGGAGAAAATGCGCCGCCTCCCGGCGCCAGTTCCAGACCAGCGAAGACGGGCAAACTACCAGAATGATCCCCGGCAGCGATTCCACCATAGCCAGAGCCTGCACGGTTTTGCCCAGACCCATTTCATCGGCCAACAATCCACCCAACCCGCTTTGAGCCCGGGCCAAAAGCCATTCGGCGCCCTCCACCTGATAGGGACGCAACCCCATCGCGGTCGGCAGAGTGGCTCCCAATCTACCCTTTCCGGCAAGCCGAGGGTCCGCCTCCCGACCGGTCCAAGCCGCCACGCTAGTCTCCAAATAGCTGCGGTTTTGCGCCGACACCCGGTAAGTGCCGCGGACCTGCTCGGGATTGCAATCGCGGAGCACTTCCTCCAAATCCCTGGCCAAGGTGCCATCCGCCACCGCTATCTGGCCATTTTTAAGCCGAACATGCCCGCCCGTTTGCAAGAGTTGGCTCACCTCCGCAGCAGTGAAAACCGCTTCCGCGCCAGCCACATAATGGATCTGGAAATCCAGCCACCCATCCTCTTTGTCGCGAATGGCAAACTGGGGCTCGATGCGGACAATATCCTTCGTCACATGCTGGAAGCGCTCACCTTCTTTCACCGTCCAATCTTGTTTCAGTTTGGGCAGCCCAACCGCAAAAAACCGAACAACCGATTCTTCGCCCCGCAAAACCGCCTTGCCTTTCACGTCTTCAAACCCCAACTCCATCAAACGCATCATCGCCGCGCCCTCCCGGGCGGGATTGGCCACGCCTGGCTCGCGATAGCGGAATTCGATCAATGCCTCCAGATGGCGCAGAGACCCTTCTAAGGTAAGTTCAACCGTGGGGACTTCCGAAGTGGACGCCCCGCGTGGCCCGGGCGGACTCGCCAAATTTCCGGAGACCACTTCCTTCCGGCTTGATGCCATCGAACCGCCCGGTCGTCCCTCCTGCCCTTCGAGAATCTCCAGCCCCACCGCCACCGAGTGGGCGCAAATGATCCCGCGAACCCGCGAGTCCCGACAGGGACAGAGGTTTTCCACATCAATGGGATTGCACATCTTGAGACCGGAAAAAAACTCTTTTCCACCTTCGGCAATTTTCCCCTTCATCAGTGGCGGTTCATAAGACGCCTCCACCACGCGTCCAGCCGCCTGGATGGCCTGAGCCTGCTTGAGGACATCCCAGCCCCCCATCGATACCAAAAGTTTTTTCGTCAGTTCCACCGGCAAGCACGGTCTCACAAAAATCCGCTCGGGCCCAAGAGGTTTGCAGAAAATTTGATGCCATCACGTGCCCAGTTGGCGCTGGCCGGCGTAAACCCACTTGAAGGCCGACCATAACAATCCGGTCGCCTCACAAAAAAACACCTCAAATGAAAACACCAAAACATACCCTCGCTGCATTCTTTCTCTTTGCCGGAGTCGGCCTTTCCCCGCTCCTCGCCGGGAATCCCGTCGTCGGAGGACAAAAAATGCTCCCCACCAAAAATATTGTCGAAAACGCGGCCAATTCTGCGGACCACACTACCTTGGTAGCTGCGGTGAAAGCGGCTGGCCTGGTCGAAACCCTACAGGGTGCCGGACCATTCACCGTCTTTGCGCCGACAAATGCGGCCTTCGGAAAACTTCCCGACGGCACGGTAGCAACCCTGCTCAAACCCGAGAACAAAGACCAGCTGGCTGGCATTTTAACCTACCATGTGGTGCTTGGAAAAATGAGTGCTGAAGAAGTTGTTGCTGCGATCAAGTCCGGCGACGGCACGGCTGAGCTCACCACGGTGCAAGGGGGCAAGCTCATCGGCAGCCTGGACGGCGACAAGGTCATCCTCACGGATGAAAAAGGCGGCACCTCAACGGTGACGATTGCCGATGTCTTCCAGTCCAACGGCGTCATCCATGTCGTGGATACCGTTCTTATGCCTGACTGAGCTTTCCGCATATAACTGAAACCGATCCGGGCGCCCGCGTTGATTCGAGGGCGCCCGAATTGCGTTTCATCGGGAGCAAAGGCGAAGGGCACCTGTTTGAGCGCATGAGTCGAAGCTCTATAGCGTGTCGTCGTTCCCCAGACCTCGGGCCCGAGGTCCTTCCCTTACCATTTCTGCACGTTGTTCTTAAACGAGTGCCTCCGACCTACGGCCCCGACTTCTTCCCGCGATGGTAGGGCGTGTCATTGGGACGAAGCAAAAGAGACTCTTCCTTACCGCTAATCTCCGTCTCTTCCACAATCCGGCGCAACAGGATCAAGGAAGCTATCGCATCGGAGAGAGCGTCGTGCCAGCGAAAGCGAGGGTGGATCTCCCGCATTTCGTCTTCCATCCCCAAGTCGGCAATCAAAGCACCCAGAGCAAAAGAACCCCGAGTCGGCCAAACCGCCCGCGCCAATTTCAAAGTGTCCACCCAGGGACCAAAGCCATGAAACGGAAAGGCCCGGAGAAACCGTTTTTCTGTGGCGGCCCCATGGGCCACGACCCAATGACCGCCGAGCAAAGTGCGAACGCGAGGCCAGAGTTCGGCCAGTTCCGGTGCCCCCGCCAAATCTTCGCGCCGGATCCCATGAACTTTCTGGGCGCTCCAGGTGATTTCTTGATCGGTCGCCAGATAGCTTTCAAAAAAATCCGCCGCCGGAATTACCCCTCCTCGCATCGGCGCGATCCCAATTTGCACCGGCACCTCGGTGCCGCCCGGTCGCAAACCTGCACTTTCAAAATCAATGGCAGCAAAGGGAATTTCAGAAATCATCATCTTGAGATCTCCCAGAAAAGACAGTCAACTTTACGCCCACTTATTTCGCACTTTCGCGTAAGATTTCCTCCGTCATTTCCCAGCCGATGCAGCCGTCGGTGATGGAAACTCCGTATTGGAGAGTCGTGAGATCGTCGCCCAGCGGTTGGGCTCCGGGATGGAGATTGCTTTCCAGCATCGCGCCGATGATTGCCCGTCGGCCGGAAGCCCGTTGCTCGAGAATGCTTTTCCAAACCAGCGGTTGACGCAACGGGTCCTTGCTGGAATTCGCGTGACTGCAATCCACCATCACGGCGGGATGAAGCCCGTTTTTTCCCAAGGCCTCACAAGTTGCCCTGACCTGAGGAGCCTCAAAATTCGTGCCATTCCGTCCCCCGCGCAGGACCACGTGACTATCCGGATTGCCGGTCGTCTTGACGATGCTGGTGGCGCCATCTTGATCCATCCCCAGAAAACTATGCGGTGACCGGGAGCTCTTCATGGCATCCATCGCCACTTGCACTCCCCCGTCGGTTCCATTTTTGAACCCCACCGGCATGGATAAGCCACTGGCCATCTCCCGATGGGTTTGGGATTCCGTGGTGCGCGCGCCAATCGCTGACCAACTGATGAGATCCGCGGTGTATTGCGGGATGATGGGATCGAGAAATTCCGTAGCGGCGGGAAGCCCGAGGCCGGCAATATCGAGCAAAATCTTCCGGGCCAAAGCGATCCCCCGAGCAACATCACAGGAATCATCCATCAGAGGATCGTTGATCAATCCCTTCCACCCCACCGTGGTGCGTGGCTTTTCAAAATAGACCCGCATGATAATGAAGAGCCGATCTGAAACCTCGCGGCTCAAATCCGCTAGGCGGTTGGCGTATTCCATCGCCGCCTTAGGATCGTGAATCGAACAGGGACCGGCAATCACCAACAAACGATCGTCCTCGCCACGCAAAATCGCCCGGGCCGCTTCCCTTCCTTGCAGAACGGTATCCACCTGGGCAGGACTGGCAGGTTGTTGTTCTTTGATTTGAGAAGGGGTGATGAGGCGGGTCACGCCACGCACACGCAGATTCTCCAGCGGCATCGCTGGGGCGTCAGGTCGTAAAAGAGTGGCAGTCGTCGTCATGATTGGGCAAAGAAAAAGCGAAAAGTGAAAAGTGGAAAGCTGAAATTTCGCGCACTTTTCCGCTTTTGCCAATTTCTTGTCGTTTTCAGAGCCTCCTTTGGCACACAAAAGTCAGCGCAGAGACGATGCCCGCCGAATGGCCCAAGCCAGAGCCGGAGAATGAAGAAGGCATCGGGAATGTCGGCGTCTAAGGTGGCCAATTTCACACCGTGGTAGGGCGAAACAATAGGCGTCCGCCAAGCGGCAATCGCCCAAGGAACACGCATCAAACTCTTGGATCGTTCGCCATAAGATTCTCGTTCGCAGGGCATGGCCTGGCGGCTCGCCGGACCAACTTCCTCAGCGAGCCGCCCGATTGAGATGCGTTTGCCCTGCTTGAGCCTTGAGCAGGAATAGACAGCCAGGGCGGCGGCTGGTACATCTCCGAGATGCCGTCACCAGCCAACCCCGATCTCATCGTCATCGGAGGCGGTGCCGCCGGCCTCATGTGCGCCCTCACCGCGGGTCGGCGGGGTCGCCGGGTCATCGTCCTTGAACACAACGAACGGGTGGGCAAAAAAATTGCCATCTCCGGCGGCGGGCGCTGCAATTTTACCAACCTCCGCGCCGGCCCGGAGAATTTCCTCTCGGCCAATCCGGCCTTTTGTCGCTCCGCCCTCGCCCGCTTCAGCCCGTACGATTTTCTCGCTTTGGTGGAAAATCACGGCATTCCCTACCACGAAAAAACACTCGGCCAGCAATTCTGCGATCAAAGCTCCCGCGCCATCATCGAGATGCTCCTGGCGGAATGTGCCGCCGCCGGAGTCACCATTCGCTGCGGATGCACGGTCCATAAAGTCGAAAAATCCGACCACTTCCGCCTCGAGACCAGCCTGGGCCCCCTCACCGCATCGTCCCTCGTCGTCGCCACTGGCGGGTTGTCGTTTCCTAAACTCGGCGCGACCGACTTCGGCTATCGCCTCGCGCACCAATTCGGCCTCCGGGTCACTCCACGCCGCCCAGGTCTCGTGCCTTTGACCCTTCCTGCCGCGACGCTCTCCACCCAGGCCGAACTCAGCGGCCTCTCCCTCCCGGTGCGTATTCGTCACGAAGAAGCCGATTTCCAGGAAGCCCTTCTCTTCACCCATCGAGGCATCAGCGGTCCCGCCATCCTTCAAATCTCGTCGTACTGGCAAGAAAACGAACCCCTCTTCGTTGACCTTCTTCCCGATCTCGCGGACCTCTCCGACTTCGGTTCCAAAACCAGCCTTCCCGCGCTCTTGGGTCAATACTGGCCCCGTCGCTTTGCCGACATCTGGTGCGAAACCTACGCTCCGTCCAAGCCTCTAACCCAATTTTCCAAATCCGATTGGGCCACCGTCCACCGCCACCTCCATGCCTGCCCCTTCCCCATCTCCGGCACGGAAGGATACCCCAAAGCCGAAGTCACCCTCGGCGGAATCGACACCTCCGACCTCTCCTCCAAAACCATGCAAGCCCGCGACGTCGAAGGCCTCTACTTTATTGGCGAAGTGGTCGACGTCACCGGCTGGCTCGGAGGATTTAATTTCCAATGGGCCTGGGCCTCCGGTCATGCCGCAGGCCTTGCCGCCTGAGGCACTGATTGAAACCCGGCGGCCCGCCTCTCCCTGACCCCATGGGTTCCACAAAGTCCAATCCTCCGTCGCCAGCGAAGCCCAAACCGTGGTTCGTTTACCTCCTTCGCTGTGCAAACGGCGGCCTCTACACCGGGATCACCACCGACATGCAAAAGCGTTTGGACGTCCACAATAGCGGAAAAGGATCCGCCTATGTCCGGGCTCATCGTCCCGCCAAACTTGTCGCCTTCACCGCTTCCGAAAATCGGTCCTCCGCCTCCGTCTTGGAATATTTTGTTAAATCGCTCGGAAAATCCGAGAAGCTCGCCCTTGCGAAAACGTGGCAAGCCGCTCTCCGCAAACCCCAACAACCCCGGCGGACCCGAGCGACCAAATAATCGAGGTCCAACGCGGACACCCAATCCACTTGCCGGAATGCAATGTGTGGTTCGACTCACGCAGATCTCGCTCACGCGGTGCCATCACCCATGCCCACAGCGATCATCCGGCCAGGCATGACACCACCCTCCTGACGCCCTGGCACTCGGCAGGGCCCATCAACGAGAGTTTCGGCTGTCAGCTTGGTCATTATAAGATTTGAAAAACAATTGGAAATCGCCTCTGAATCGAAGCGTGGTATTCGCCGTCCATGACCAACCCTTCCTCCGTCCATCATTGACTTGGGCTGGCAGGAGAGTAGGAGGTTGTCGTGAAAAATTTCCTTTGGGGTGGGGTTTGTCTAGTCGTCGTGTCGCTTGCGACGGATTCTGCAATCGCGCAATCACCCGCCGGGTTGAGCAGCCCCTCGAAATCGGAGCTAGAATCGACAATCAAGGGAATGGGTTTGTCGATGCCGCAGAAACTCTCAATGCGGACGATCCTCCGAGCAATGCAGGAGCAGGGAGCGAAAGTAAAGGCCGATGGGACTATCTCTGATGAGCAGAAGGTGGCGCAGATTGTAAAAATCCGGCAGAACGCGCTCGACCAGACGAAGAAATTTCTCACCGCGCCTCAACAGCAGCAGTTGGCGGCGCTCCTCTTGCCGAAAGCGTAGGGAATTCTGTGGGACGCACGAGGGTCAACCGTTCCTGCAACAAAACCTCCAAGGTGAGACCTCCTGAGGTCACCCGGATCACAAGATAGAGCGAGGAAAACCGATGCCCCGCTCGGACCGTTGGAGTCCCGGCTTTAGCCGGTCCACTCTTGGCGAGACGCTCTCGTCACCATGTGGCGCTTTACAAAAAATAAAGGCATCACCGAGGGCTTCCACAGAAAGATGAAGCTCATTCAACGCCGTGCTTATGGCTTTAGAAACTTCCACAATTACCGCTTGCGCGTCATCGCTCAATGCGGCTAACCACAACCCAACAAATTGACATCATCCCCATTGTTTGGTGTAGAGCCGTAAGTGCCTCTAAATCAGGGCACAAAAAAGCGGAGTCTACGGGACTCGAACCCGCAACCTCTGCCGTGACAGGGCAGCGCTCTAACCAATTGAGCTAAGACTCCTTTAGAAAAGGGAGGGGAAATATGGCCTCCAGGTTTTGGAAAACAATCTTTTTCTGTCAGATTATTGAGGAAATTTTCCGGGGGGATGGTTGCCAGCCTTGATTTTGTCAATTATGGAAGGGGATCACCTCACTGATCCCTCCGGATCGAAGCCGGGTGTCATTATTCTAAAAGCCGAGTTGAAAGTTGATCGGTGTGCGTTGATAATTAAAAAAGTGAGCGACTCGCGCCAACAGCCCCTTCACCCGCAAGGCGATTCCCGCTGTCGACGACAGTTGCGGCTGCATAGGGTGCGCAGCAACGGCTTGGCTTTCCAACTCAGTCTCTCCACCATCAACACGCAATCGTCAGCTCCGTTTTAAGATTTATCTGCCATGGCCTATTCTTCATATCGTGAATTCATCGAAGCCCTCGACGCTGCGGGGGAGCTCAAACGGATCACTGAACCCGTCGCGACGGAGCTTGAGATCACCGTATTGGCGGACCGGGAAATGAAGTCTCCCGATGGGGGTAAGGCGCTCTTGATAGAAAAACCGATGGTGAATGGCGTCATCAGCCCCTTTCCGGTCGCCATCAATACGATGGGGTCCCATCGGCGGATGGCCATCAGCATGGGCGCAAGTAGTGTCGATGCGGTTGCCGCCGAACTGGGGTCGCTGATGAAAGCGAAACCTCCGACGAATTTTCGTGAAACGGTCAAACTTTTGAGCACGGCCTTCGAATTGCGCCATGCCCGCCCCAAGCGAGTTCGCACCGGCCCCTGCAAGGATGTTATTCATAAAATTGAGAGTCCGGAATCGAGGGTTGCGAGTTGGCCCGGCGCCCCCGATTGGAAGACTCCCTCAACCCTCAACCGGCAACCTTCAACCCTTCTCAACCTGCCCATCTTGCAATGTTGGCCTTTGGATGGGGGACGGTTTATCACCCTGCCGTGTGTGGTCACGCAAGACCCGGACACCGGGGAGCGAAATCTCGGCATGTATCGGGTGCAAATTTACGATCAGGGATCGACGGGAATGCACTGGCAGTTGCAAAAGGTGGCCGCTCGCCATGGACGACGCTACTATGAGACCGGCACCCGCATGCCCGTCGCCATTTTTCTCGGCGGCGATCCGGTCTTCCCTTTTGCCGCGACCGCGCCACTCCCGGATGGCCTCGATGAATTTCTTCTCGCCGGCTACCTGCGCAAAAAGTCGGTCGAGATGGTCAAATGCGAAACCAATGATCTGGAAGTGCCCGCCAATGCGGATTTTGTCATCGAGGGTTATGTCGATCCTTCTGAGCCTTTGCGCGAAGAAGGCCCCTTTGGTGATCACACCGGCTATTACACTTTGCCGGAGCCGTATCCGGTCTTTCACGTCACGGCCATCACTCATCGGAAGGACGCCATTTATCCGGCGACCATTGTTGGAATTCCTCCGATGGAGGATTTTTATATGGGCGGAGCTTCGGTAAAATTGTTTTTGCCCATTTTCCAAATGAACTTCCCCGAGATCGTGGACATCGCCCTACCGGCCGAGGGGGTGTTTCACAATGCCGTTTTTGTCAGCATCAAAAAGACCTACCCGATGCAGGCGTATAAAATCATGCATGGGCTTTGGGGCATGGGGCAGATGATGTTTTCCAAATACATCGTGGTGGTGGATGCGGGGGTCGATGTGCACACCACGAGCGAGGTGTTGTTCCATTTGTGCGCGAACACCGATCCCCAGCGCGACAGCATGTTGACCAAAGGGCCCTCCGATGTGCTTGATCATGCCACGAGTGAGATTGCCAGGGGATCGAAAATGGGGATCGACGCGACGAAGAAATTGGCGGGCGAGGGATTTGCGAGGGAATGGCCGCCGCTCATCACGATGGACCCGGCGGTGAAGGCCCGGGTGGACGCGATGACCGGGCGGGTCTGAATGCGGACGCCATCAGCGAGAGCGGGCCGCGATTCTCGATCTTGGAAACAGTGGTGGCGCGGGTCAAATGCAGCTTTCCGGAAACGGAAGGAACTCTTTTCCTGGAAAATAAGTCGGTGCAACGAGCCGGAACCCCGCATCGGTCGAGTCTTTCCCGTGATCGTCACTCGCGACTTGGACCTTGCGGAGCTTCCATAATGTCCACCCAGATGGGGAGGGCGAGGGTGCCTCCGCTGCCGCCGGGCATGATTTTCTGGGGGCGGTCAAATCCGACCCAGACTCCACAGGTGAGACGTCGGTCGAACCCGATAAACCAGGCGTCCTGGTAGTCATTGGTGGTGCCGGTTTTTCCTGCGGCGGTATGGCGAAGTCCGTAGCGCCGGGCCTGCGACGCGGTTCCCAGGGTGAGGACATCTTCGAGAAGGGATGAGGTCATTTGGGTGGCGGCGGGAGAGAAGATTCGCAGAGTCCCCCGGGTGGCCTTGAAAAGGAGTTTCCCGTTTTCATCCGTGATTCTGGTGATGAGGTGCGGCTGGAGCTTGATCCCTCCGGTGGCAAAGGTGGTGTACCCGGCGGTGAGGTCTTTGAGATTAGCCTCAAAGGCGCCCAGGCAAAGGGCCGGATAGCGCGGTGGTTCGGTGGTGATGCCGGCTCGCCGGATTGAGGCGGCAATGGTGTCGAGTCCGGCTTGGACGCCGACCCGGACGGACATGGTATTGCGGGAGTAGATCAATCCTTCGGAAGCGGGGCGGTCGCCGCCGTAGGTGCCGTCGGAGTTAGCCGGATCGTATCCGCTCTGTCCGGCCGGGAGGTCACCTGCCGTGAGTCGCGCATCGCTGATAAGAGAATTGGGTTTTAACCCCTGCTCGAAGGCCTGGGCGTACACAAACGGTTTGACCGCGGATCCAATGGGACGTCGGCCGAAAAGGGCCCGGTTGAATTTACTCCGACCGTAGTCCCGTCCGCCGACGATGGCGGCGATGCCTCCGGTTTGGTTGTCGATGGCGATAGCGGCGGCTTCGAGATAGGGGATGGCATTTTGATCGTCCATGTTTTGGGAGGAGAAATCCTTCATCGGACGATGGGGGAATTCTGGCCGGGACTCGATCATCTCCAAGCGGTGACGGACGCTGGCTTCGGCTGCGTTTTGCAGCATCGGGTCGATGGTGGTGAGGATGGTGAGGCCCCCGTGTTCAAAGGGATCCTGGTCGATGGCGAGTTCGACTTCACTCAGAATGGTGGCCATCGGCCAGTTGTTTTTGAAGGAGGGGCTGGGCTTGGGCGGGATGGCGGGCGTCGAGGCGAGGGCGGTGTCCAATTGCGCCGCTGTGATGAGATTGAGCACCCGCATGCGACGGAGGACCGAGTCTCGTTCGCGCACCGATTTTTCCAAATGATTGAAAGGCGAGAATCGATTGGGGCTTCGGATGAGTCCCGCCAACATGGCCGCCTCGGGCAAGGTCATCCGGGAGGCCGGTTTGTTGAAATAAGCCTGACTGGCGGTTTCCACTCCATAGTAGCCGCTTCCGAAGTAAATCCGGTTCATGTAGGCGGTGAGGATCTCCTCCTTGGAGAGCTCGGTTTCGATCCGATAGGCGAGGGCGGCTTCGATCAATTTGCGGCGGAGAGTCTTTCCGCCGAGGGGGAAGCTATTGCGGGCGAGTTGCTGGGTAATTGTGCTGGCCCCTTCACGAAATCCCCCGGCGATGAAGTTTCGTACAATGGCCCGGCCGACCCCGATCGGGTCGATCCCATGGTGGGAATAAAACCGGGTGTCCTCCCGGGCGAGGAGGGCATTGACGAAATCATTGGAAACCTTGTCGAAGGGGACCACGACCCGGTTTTCACCAGACAGACGGCTGTAGAATTTTCCGTATTTGTCGAGAATGACTGAGCGCCGGGGGATCTCGCTGATGGCCGCAAGATCATAGGTCAGCGCCCAAGCGTACAAGCCGAGCGCAATCACTGTCCACACCAGGATTGCCATGAGCGCAATTTTAAACCCAGCCCGGATCATCCGGCCAGTGAACGAGCGACGGGGACGGTGGGCTCGGCGCTTCTTTTTGGGCTGGCGGCGGGTTTTAGACACGGAATAATGATGGGGCGGAGAGGCCTTTTTATCGGACCGAAGCGGAAATTCAAAGCCAATGGATGGGAGCGGCTTGAACGCCCCTGTATTTTCTTCTCAAAAGGACTTGCTTTCCTTCCGGGGACGGATAGGGTCGTTCCTCACTCTTATGGCGAAAAAATCATGGCACGAGCGCGACAAGCGCAAGCGGAAGACAGTTGAGAAATATGCGGATCTCCGCGCGGAATTAAAGAAAAAGAAGGATTACGCTTCGATTTCACAACTTCCTCGCAATGCGAGCCCGGTTCGTTTGACGAATCGCTGCCTTATGACTGGTCGTCGTCGCGCTTTTATGCGTCGTTTCAAACTATCCCGGATCGCATTTCGCGAATTGGCCCTCAGCGGAATGATTCCGGGAGTGACCAAGTCGAGTTGGTGATTAAAGAATTTCCCAAGTAACAATAAATTTCAATCCCCGGTTTTCTTTTTGAGAAGCCGGGGATTTTTTTTTCCGCTGAAGCCGGGTCAGCCTCAAAACAGAGGCTGAGAGTGGCTGGATAATTGAAAGCTTGGGCGGTGCTTCGCACCCGGTGCAGGTTGGGATCTGCATGCCAGGGCATATGTCGTTGATTGGGTTCACTTGTTCGGGGGATCGACACGGTCAACCGCAAGTTGCTCATTTCCCTTCCATCATCTCTCCGCTATCAACGGCTGTTTTAGAATCAGCTCAAGCGGGAGGGCAGGGTGTGAGCGGCGAGTTGA
>Ga0222650_1000633_pt1 | contig 25278 bp, 24 predicted proteins | sample AntAcemetagen367_FD_179820 | JGI IMG/M metagenome (GOLD analysis project Ga0222650, IMG submission 179820) | Saline water microbial communities from Ace Lake, Antarctica - #367 | ecosystem: Environmental > Aquatic > Non-marine Saline and Alkaline > Saline | place: Antarctica: Ace Lake... | reverse complement strand
TTTCGCACCATGCGGGCGAGACGCCCACGCTCCCGTGAAGATGCGTCTTTGCACTTATCAGAGATGCGCCCGGAGCAGTCTTACTCATCGGTCGAAGGCTGGATGGACGGCACCGAGCCCACCGTCCGGTGTCCGCGAATGATGTCCTTAAACCAACCCATGGAGGGCTTGGGCTCGCGGACATAGGTTTCGGGATTCATGTGGGAGAGTCCAAATTTGGCCTCGTAGCCATAGTGCCATTCGTAGTTGTCGGCCAGCGACCAGGAAAAATACCCGCGGACATCATATCCGTCGCGGATGGCTCGGCCGATGGCGGCGAGGTGGTTTTGAATATACCAAATGCGTTTTTTGTCGTCCTTGGTCGCAATCCCATTTTCGGTGATCATCATCGGTTTGCCATAGCGTTTGGCCACCCGCTGAATTTCCTTATAGAGCCCGTCCGGATTAATCGTCCACCCCATCATGGTGAAGTTGGGACCGTGACGATAGGGCTCGGCCAGGAGCGACAGCGGCCCCGGAGCCTGCGAGTAATAATAATTGATCCCAAGGATATCGCAGACGTCGTAGATGCGATCGAGGTGATCGACATTGCCATGAATCATGGTGTTGTAAATTAGCCCGCCGGGATCAAGCGGAGCGCGCTCCCACCAAGGAAGGGCTTCGACACTGACCACCAGCGCGGAGGGTTTGATCTTTTTGATCCGAGCGGCAGCGTCCCGGAACATGCCCGTGCTGGCGTCGATCGCTTTCCAGTAATGGCCAAACGCGAGATCCATTCCCGGCGGCCACTGTCCGACCAGGTAGGCCGTGGTAATTTGACCATTGGGCTCGTTTTGGGGAGCGTAATATTTGGTGTAGGGCGCGGTGGCCTTGACCATTTTTTCGACATAGACATTCCATCGCTCGCGCACAGTGGGATGCAGCCAGTTGGATTGTCCCGGATTCTTCTTGTCGTAAAGCCAGGCCGGGAAGGTGAAATGCCAGAGGCAGACGACAGGTTCGATCCCGGCTTCCTTGAGTTTCCGGGCCATAGCCGCATAGCCACGGATGGCAGCTTCGTTATAAACGCCGGGCTTCGGTTCCACCCGGGCCCATTCAATACTAAAGCGATAGTGGGTGACGCCCGATTTTTTGAGCGCTTCAAGATCCTTATCAAAATGGGTCCAACTGTAGAGCGCATTGCCTTTCGGCGGCACTTTGCCCTCATCGGCAAAGATGTCCCAGTCGGTTTGGAAATAATCGGCCTCACCAGGTTTCACCGCCGGGTCTTCGTATTGGTAGCTGCTGGTGGAAAATCCCCAGGCGAATTTTTCTTTGAGCTGGGGCTTTGCCACTGGTGGACGGGGCTCGGGTCCCTTTCCGATGGGACCAAGTGGATCGATCAGGTTGACGCAGCCGCTGGTGAGAAAAACCGTGGCGCAGAAAAGGCCAGCCCAAGGAGAAAATGAAAACTTCATAGAGAGGAGAGGGGTTCGGATGGAAAAATGCGAAGGAGCAGACGGAATTTAACCGGGGATGAATCGGCGAGGAAAGCAAGAACCGGCGAGCCGATTTGGCCACCAAGTCCTATGATGGAGTCCCGCCCCACTTCCGGGGTCCTGATGAAGAGTGAATCGAGACCAACCGGGCCACCAGCACCGCGACGTAAAACATCCCGGCAATCGCTTCCATAATCGACAGCATCCGGGCCACCCTGGAGACCGGAACCACATCGCCAAAACCAATGGTGGTCAGAGTGACAAAACTAAAATAGAAGGCTTCAAATCCGTCCATCGTCTGGCCGGATAGGGCAAAGGAAAAGGCCTGGGGATCAAGGACTCCGAGCAGCTTGAATCCGACCATCCAAAGCAATCCGATCATCAAATATCCCGCCACGCTGGCACAGAGAGTTTCAAAACTCACCTCGTCGGTCCAGAGCACATAAAGGAGGAGGCGAACGATCACCAGCGCCACAAACCCCATCGCAGTCACCAGCGAAAGCACGACAAACTCCGGACGGGCAAATCCCACCCAATGTGCGCTGATAGCAAGTACGGCCAGAACGATTCCCGGCACCAGGGCGCCCCGGGCTGAGACCGCAACCAACCCGGAAAGCAAGACCAATGTGAAGAACACCCCCTCGATTACATCGCCATGAGGGAGGTCTTCAACAAATGGTGAAGTCACGAACATCGCGGCGAGGGCGATGAGGAGGTGGACCGCAGAATATTTGGGCGTCCGCCCGAGGCCCGTAGTCGCAGAGGAAGAATTTGGAAACGTCATGAATTTTTGAGGGAATCACAATTCCCATCCCAAGCGACAAGAACCAAAAATCACCGATGCCAGGTCCCCGAGCCGCCCCGCGAACCACTCCAGGAACCGGAACCTCCACCCCAGGATGCTGAGCCGCCGCGGTACCCGTGATAGGAACCGGAACCCCCGTAATAATTGTGATGATATCCCCGGTAATAGCCGCCCCCGTAATATCCATAACGAACCGGAGGTCGATAAATGGGAACCGGAACCGGGCCATAAAGAGCCGGACCATAGGCATAGGTTCCCCCGACGCATCCCACTTGGGAAAAAGTTACCATGGTTCCGAAAATGGCCAGAGCGATGAGAGAGCAAAGAGATTTCATGGTATTTCCTCGGTTGGGCGTTATTCCGATTTCTGGACGGAAAGAAAGGGAATCTCCTGCCCGTCGGCAGGTTTCGAAAACTCGAATAAACTGTCCCGCAGCCATGGGCGCAGGTTCCATTTGGTGAATTCCACCAACACACGAGGCAAATCCCGTTGATCCGTAAAATTCACCACCAACCGACGCGGCAGCGACTTCCCTCCCTCGTCCACCCAAAGTTCCCATTCCACACCCGGTGAACGAAACGCCAAATGCTGGCAGGGCATCCCCTTGATGACGGCGGATCCGACCACCGCCGCGCTGGTGATAGGACGCCCGATCGCCGCGTAGGGATCTTTAAAAAGCAGGGGGGCGGTGATGAATTGAATGCCGGTCTCCTTTTCCAAAGCCGGCAGCATATCATCGAGGGTGGGCGGTGCGGCGGCGATTGAATATTTTTTGGCCTCCGGGGCATAGGCGACGGCCGTTTTGCCATCATAGAAAAAATCGAAGGCCGGCCCCTCTCCTCGAAGTTCGACCCGAAGTTTATTCGGCTTTTTGACCGCCACCTCCGTGGCGGGAAAGAGGGTGATGGTCTGGCCGGATGGGGTCGGAGCTTCGACGATGCCCTCGGTCTCATAGGTGAAAGCCGCCGCATCCTCGAGCGTGGCGCACATTTTTTTCAGAGATTCGATCGCGGCCGGATCAATTTTCGACTCCTTGGCGGCCGCCCGCAGCGGAAGGGGAAGGAAGGTGAAACAAAGGGCGCAGGCGGTGAAGAGGCGAAAGCGATTCATGGCAGGTGGGGTCCCGCTGAATCTAGTCTCGCAAAGGGCGCTTTGCCCAGAACGAAGTGCCCGGGATTTTGCGGGGGCGGGCCAAAAGATTGATTCCCTTCCGGGCCGGGCATAGGTTTTCGCATTGCCGGATCGGGGGCATCTGAGGAAGAATGCGTTCGGTTTCCGACCGTAAGTTCCCCGCCCGGTTCCTGAATCCAGCACCGCTTTCATTTTGCCAACCCATCCGAACAAACCCTTCGCATCTCGACATCGATGGATCCTCGTCGTGGTTTGGGTCGTCACGGTGGCCAGCACGATTTATCTTTTTGCCTTCCAGCGGGCGGCCGTCCAGCGCGAACTCCACGAGGCCATGTCCACCTCGATGTTTGCCGCCGGTTTCATTTACCTTTTGCTCAGCAGCCTGCGGGGATTCACCCTTCTGCCCGCGGCTCCTATTCTCTTGCTCGGGATCGCTTTTTTTCCGCTATTCCCGCTCTTTCTCCTCACCCTCGCCGGCATTCTTTTCTCGGCCGCGATCATTTATTGGTTCTCCGAAGCCCTTCACCTCGAAGAACTCTTCACTGAGAAATATGCCCACTCGATGGAACGCCTGAAATTGCTGCTCAAAGATCGCGAGCTGCCCGTCATCATCGCCTGGGGGATCTTCCCCTTCACTCCCACCGACTTGATCGTCTATGTCTGCGGCGTCCTCCGAGTCGATTTCAAAAAATGCCTCCTCGGAGTCGGCATCGGAGCCGGCATCAACTGCGCCGTGGTCATCTTTCTTGGAGATTATCTTTTCCGGTTTTTCGGACTGAAAGTCTGACCGAGGGCGATACTGAGGGAAGACATGGGGAGAAAGGGGGGCCAAGATTCATTTCATTCGGTCGCTCTGGCACCAGCCACTTTTTCAATTGTCTTGTGGCACCAAACAAGGGATCTGCGCTAGAAATATCGAATCCATGTCCGCATCCCGTGCCATTGAACCCGCCTCCCGATGGATCTCGTGTCCGGAATGCGAGGCCTCCTGCCGCGAGGTCCCCCTCCCCCCCCGAGCGATTTTGCGTTGCAAACGGTGCGGCGTGGTGGTGCGCAAATCCGCCCGTCCCACCTCCCTGCAGCCCGCCTGGGCCCTAGCCACGGCGGGCTTGTTTCTCGTCGTGCTGGCCAACGTAAACCCTATTTTGACTTTCGATGTCGTTGGCAATACCCAGCCGAACCTGATCGTGACTGGGGTGGTAGAACTGGCCCGCCAAGGATACTGGCCCGTGGCCGCGCTCGTCTTTTTTGCCGGCATCGCCGGGCCGGCCCTCTATTTGGCGGCGGTTTGGTATGTGGTCTCTGCCTGTTGCCTGACCCGACGGTGGCCTCAACTCCCCCGGGTCTTGAAAGCGGCGGAGATTTTGGAGTCGTGGAATCTTGTCCCCGTCTATGCCTTGGCCACCGTGGTCGCGGTAGTGAAACTCGAAATGCTGGGAACCGTGGCTTGGCAACACGGAGCCCTTTGGTTGGTCGCCCTGTCGCTCTGCGCGTTTCTCACCGGACAACTTTTCGACCATCGCATGGTGGAGGAACGCCTGGAGAAGCTCACATGAGTCCCTCGGACCGACCGCGGTACCAATTGGCCTGCGCGCTCGTCGCCGCCGGCATCATTCTCTATATCCCCGCCAATGTGGTTCCCGTCATGACCATGACCGTGGTCGGCCAGGTGGAACCCCTCACCGTGCTCGGCGGCGTGCAAGAACTTTATGATTCGGGTCTAGCCCCCATGGCCGGCATCGTCTTCCTCGCCAGCATCGTGGTCCCATTTTGTAAACTGGCCGCCCTGAGTTGGCTTCTCCTCATGCAGGGCAGCACGGCTTGGCAGCGGCAACGCGCCGCCGTACGTCGGATCGTTCATTTGGTCGGCTGTTGGTCGATGGTCGATGTCTTTTTGCTCTCCGTTCTCGCCGCCGTCGGGCAACTCGGAGTCCTCGCCAGCGTCCGCGCAGAACCCGGAGCGCTCTTTTTTGCCGCCGTCCTCGTGTGCACACTTTTTGCATCGGAGAGTTACAAACCCCGGATGATCTGGCAGACCAAGGAGTCGCTGCCAACATGAAACCCGAAACTGCTTCCAACCCAAACCCCGTCGATCACGGGGAAGTGATCCCGCAGGCCCGCCGAAAAATGTCTTGGGCCTGGCTCTTTCCTCTCCTCGCGGCCGCAGCCACAGTCTGGTTATTTTACTCCAACTGGCGGGCCAGCGGCCCCGAAATCGAAGTGGTCTTTGATTCCGCCCCCGGCATCCAAGCGGGCAAGACCTCCTTGCTCTATCGCGGAATGAAGGCCGGCAATATTACCGGGATGCACCTCGACAGCAAATTCGAAAAGGTGGTTGTGGTCATTCGGCTGAAAGCCTTTGCCTCCGCCCTGGCCCGGGAAGGGACCGCTTTTTGGATTGATCAACCGGTGGTGGAACTCGGCCAAACTTCCGGCCTCGACGCGCTCATTCAGGGCAATTCCATCAAGGCCCGGAGCGGAACCGGGCCGCCCACCTACCACTTTATTGGGCAACCCCGCCCCCCGCTCACCCCGCTGGAATCTCCCGCTCTCGTTCTGAGATTGCACGCCGAGGAAGTGCCCTTTGTCGATCGGGGCTCCCCGCTTTTTCATCGCGGCGTGATCGTCGGGCAAGTGGAAGACAAGGGCTTCGATCCCGATGGCCGGCCCTACCTCCGCGTGGTGGTGGACTCGGACTATGTCGGCACGGTGCGAGCCAATTCCCGCTTCTGGCCCGTGCCCGGCTCGTCCCTAAAAGTGGGACGCAACGGCGTGAAAATCGACATGATGGGCCTGAAGACCATTCTCCTCGGGGGACTGGAATTCGATGTCTTTGAGACGCCGGGGGAAATGGTCCATGACGAGGCCTCATTTTTCCTCTATGCCGACAAAAATACCGCCCGGGCGATTGGCCCCCCGGTGATCATTTCGTTTCGGAGCGCGCTGGGCCTCGAAGCGGGAACCACGGAGGTTCGCTATCTCGGCCTGACTGTCGGGTTGGTCAAAAGTTTGGCCCCGAACAACGCCGAGCATCTCGTCGAGGCCGAGGTGCGCTTTCGGCCCGGCTTCGAATTCCTTGCGACCACCGGCACCGCCTTCACTCTGATCCGGCCCCGCATTGCTCTCAATGGCATTTCCGGTTTGGAAACGCTCGTCACCGGCGTCTACATCGACAGCACGCCCGGTCCCGGCACCGAACCTGCCACCCGCTTCGCCGGACGGACCTATGGCGAAGATGGCAGCCTCACCTCCGAAGCGGAAGCCTCCAGCACCACCATCACCCTCCACGGCAAAAACATCCCTCCACTCGGTCAGGGGGCACCGGTTATCTACCGCGGCCTCGTCGCCGGTCAGGTCACCAAAACCTTTCTCGGCCCCAACAAAACCCCCAACCTGAAGGTCGTCATCCGACCCGAGTTTGCAGAAGCCCTCTCCGCCAAATCCCGATTCTGGCCGGTGCCGCCCGCCTCGATCGAAGTGGGATCGGGCACTCTCAATCTCGACATCGCCGGCGTGGAGGCGCTCATGCAGGGCGCTCTCGCCTTTGACGAATTTGGCGGACCAAACCAAGCCGACGCTCAAGACTCGCGATACCAACTTTTCGCCTCGAAGGCTGCCGCTCAGGCGACCTCTGACCCCATCCGGGTTTCGTTCGAAAATGGTCAGGGTCTGGTTGCCGGCCAAACCCAGGTCCGGCACCTCGGGCTTCCGGTCGGCTTGATCGATACCCTCGAGACAAAGAATGATCGGGTGGAAGCGGAAATTCGTTTCAACGCCGGCTGCGAATCGCTCCTCCGCAAAGGCACGGTTTTCTCGATCGTGCGGCTGAAGGTTTCGCTCGATGGCGTCACCGGCCTGGAGACGGCCCTCAGCGGAGTTTACATTGAATGTGTCCCCGTTGGTGACGGCACCCCCACCCGCGAGTTCACCGGCGTGTCCATGGCCGAGGCCACCTTCCGAGAAATCGCACAACAGGGGCTCGAGATCGTCGTGACCACCCCTCAAACCAACATCAGCGAAGGAGCTCCCGTTTCCTATCGGGGACTCACCGTCGGAAAAATCGGGCGCAAGGTGCTCGCGTCCGACGGACGACTGGTTGGACTCCGCGCCATCATCGATCGACCGTACGCCGGCCTCATCCGGGAAAACACAAAATTCTGGAATCCGGGCGGCGTGCAGATTTCCATGGGATTCATTTCCTTCAAGGTGCAGAGCCCGTGGCTAGAATCTCTCGGCGGTCGCGGCATCGCGTTCGCGACCCCCGAGGATCTCGGACCCCGGGTGAAATCCGGCCATGAATTCGAGCTCAACGCCAAGCCCCGGCGGGAGTGGCTCCGCTGGTCCCCCGAATTGTCCGCTCAGGAATAGCTGGCCCGCTAGAAGCGACCTCGGCCAACAACACGACAAACCGACCCCGAATCGCAGCCAGGTCAAATCTTCGAAAAGGATTCCCGCAAGAAGAAGAATCCCTGAATTTCAGCCAGAGCAGAATTGTGATTCAAAGTGCTGGATAGATGCACGCGTCGATGACCGAGAGAACTTCATTTAAAAATTCTGTGCTGGCCGATCCCACGCGTTTGATTCCTCTGGCCTGGTAGTCGATGGACTTCATCTGCTCGCACATGACGAAACCCGTAAGTTCTGAATTGTCGGGAACGGGAACATGGAAGCGGGTGGCCCTGTCCGTATTGGTGATCGGGCAGCAGATCGCCAGCCGAGTCGCACGATTGAATGCATCGACGCTGACCACGATTCCGGGACGTCGTCCCATTTGTTCGTGTCCCGCCTTGGGATCGAAGGAAAGAACAATGAGATCTCCTTGAGCCGGGACATACGCAGCCACTACCAGACCTCCTTTCCTTGGGGTTTGCCCCAAGGATATTCTCCATCAAATGCATCGGGCGAACCTCCGGCAATCAAATCCTCGATGCGATGTCGGCCACGAATTGGTCGCATCTCTCGTGTCGGTGTGATCGTGATCGCCGACCCTTCCGGGGACAACGCGACCCAGACCTCGGCACCAGTTTCCACCCCGAGAGTGTCAATCAACGGTTTTGGAATTCGAATCCCCTGGCTGTTTCCCCAGCGCTGTAAGGTTGTCTTCATGCCTAACGTATATACCTAGGGGTAAACATCGCAAGTCTCATCTTTTGGCCTTCACAGATTGAAGAACCCCGAAATCCCTCTTGTCATCCCGGCAGCGGTTTGTACCCTGCCTTTCGCAATCCATGACGTTGGCAAATCTCTTATCCACAAGCCAGATCGTACCCGAGATGACATCCTCGGAACGATGGGCCGCTATTGGCGAATTGGTCGATGCCTTGGTCGCCACCGGCAAAATCCACCAGGACGAACGCGAAGTCATTTGGGCCTCGATCAAACAGCGGGAGGAAACCATGAGCACCGGGATTGGGTTTGGCATCGCCATTCCGCACGCCTCCTCAGAGAAAGTGACCGAAGTGATCGCCGCTTTTGGACGCTCCCGCACCGGGATCGAATTCGACTCCCTCGATGGACAACCGGTCTTCTTCATTGTCCTTTTCGTTGTGCCCAAAGATCAATTTCAGACCCACCTCCGGACCCTCGCGGCCATCGCGAAATTTCTCAACGACAAAACCGTTCGGGAAGAACTCGGCACGGCTGAAGACGCGGCCCAGATCCTTCAGGTTTTCGAAAATCGTTCTCCGAACTCCTGATGGCCACGATTCGGGAAATTCTCACCGCGCGTTTCGAACCTCTTCTGGCCGAGTATCCAGGAGCCAAGGCCGGAGTGGCGCCGACTGCGGATTTACGTTTCGGCGACTATCAGAGCAACGCCGCCATGGTACTGGCGAAGCAACTCAAGACCCCGCCTCGCGCCCTGGCCGAAAAGCTGGTCGCCGGACTGGAGGTCTCTGATCTCTGTGAACGACCGGAAATTGCCGGAGCCGGCTTCATCAATTTCCGTCTGCGCAATGATTTTCTGGAAGGCCAGGCGGCCCTCTTAAATGCCGACGACCGTCTCGGCGTGGCTCGAGCCAGCCAGCCTCTCCGCGTCGTCCTGGATTTTAGTTCCCCGAATGTGGCCAAGCCCATGCACGTGGGCCATATCCGCAGCACCATCCTCGGGGACTGCCTCGGCCGGATCGCCCGCTTTCTCGGGCATGACGTCATTGCCGACAATCACATTGGGGATTGGGGCACCCAATTTGGCAAAGTCATTTACGGCTGGAAACATTTTCTCAATCCGGAAGCCCTCGAGACCAATGCCATCTCCGAGTTGGTCCGTTTGTACCGCGAGGTCAACACCCTGGAAGAATCGGACCCCGTGGTGAAAACCTCCGCCCGGGAGGAATTGGTCAAACTCCAGCAGGGCGACCCGGAAAACCTCCAAATCTGGAAGCAGGCGGTCGAGCTCTCCTGGCAGGAATTTCAAAAACTTTACGACCTCCTCGACATTCACTTTGATGAACGTCTCGGCGAAAGTGCCTACCACGACGCCCTCGCCCCCCTCTGCGAGAAACTCACCGCCTCCGGACTGGCCGAGATCAGTGAGGGCGCGCTTTGCATTTTCTTTCGCGACCTTCCCGCCCTGGCGGACAAACCCGCCATTATTCGCAAAAGCGATGGCGGTTTCCTCTACGCCACGACCGATTTGGCCACGATCGAATACCGGGTTCGCGAGTGGAAGCCGGATGCGATTTGGTATGTCGTCGGCATGCCCCAGTCGCTTCATTTTCAGCAAATTTTTGCCGCTGCCGCCCGCATGGGCGCGAAGGCCAACCTCCAGCACATCGCCTTCGGCAGCATCCTCGGCGAAGACCGCAAGATCATGCGCACCCGGGCGGGAGAAAATGTCGGCCTGGCCGAAGTCTTGTACGAAGCCATTGATCGGGCCCGCGCCGTCGTGACGGAGAAAAACCCCGACCTGCCCGCAGAGGAACGAGACGCCATCGCTCGAACCATCGGGCTGGGGGCAGTCAAATACGCCGAGCTCTCGCAAAACCGTCTGACCGATTATGTTTTCGCTTGGGACCGCATGTTGTCCTTCCAAGGCAATACCGCTCCTTATCTGCAAAATGCCCACGTCCGCATTCGTTCGATTTTTCGCAAGTGGGACGGGGACTTCGACCCCTCCGCGCCCATCCGGATCGACACCGCGGAAGAACGGGCTCTCACCGTGAAATTACTCCAATACGGAGAGATTGTTCCGTTGGTCCTTGAGGACTTTCGGCCCAATCTTCTGGCCAATTATTTGTTCGAACTGGCGGACACCTTCCATGGTTTTTACGAGGCTTGTCCGGTTCTCAAAGCGGAGGAAGCTGTCCGCGTTTCCCGGTTGACCCTCTGCGATGCCACCGCGAAAATTCTCCGTCACGGTTTGGATCTTCTCGGCATCGCCTGCCCGGAACGAATGTAGGCGCAAAATCCGGGCTTTTTCCGGAATGCCAAAGCTGTGAAGGTGGGCTTTCTCCCCGGTTCGTCACGACTGAATACCACATCCATGAATACGAAAGAACTGACCGCCGACGATTTGCTGATTGGATCTCTGGGAGAACGCACCATCGATTCCCCGCTCGATCCTTATTTCAAACGTAGTGGCAACGAACATGCGTTCTATAGCGACGAATCTCGTATCCTCGTAAACCATGATCTGGAAGACATCCGGAAAATGATCAAAAACGACCTGGAACCGGCCTGCTTCGAAGCGGCGGGTCCAAGGCGACAGATCTTTTTTGATCCGGCGGAAACAATCTGCGCGGTGGTCACCTGCGGGGGACTTTGCCCGGGCCTCAATGACGTCATTCGAGCCATTGTCATGCAAGCCTGCCATCGCTATGGCGTTCCTCGCGTCCTGGGAATCCCTTATGGCTTCGAAGGCCTCATCCCCGAATACGGCCATAAACTGATCAACCTCACCCCGCGCTTTGTCAGCAACATCCATCAATTCGGGGGTACCGATATCGGCACCTCCCGCGGGCCCCAGGATATCAGTCGGATGGTCGATCGCTTGATCGAACTCAAGGTCAATGTGCTTTTTGTCATTGGCGGAGACGGCAGTCAACGCGGAGGTCGGGAGATCGATGCGGAAGCCCGGCGCCGTGGATACAAGCTTTCGGTCGTTGGGGTACCCAAGACGATCGACAACGACATGATCTACATGGACAAGAGCTTCGGGTACGACACCGCCTGCGCTGCCGCGGTGGACGCCATCAAAGCCGCCCACACCGAAGCCCGCAGTGCCCGCAATGGCATTGGCATGGTCAAGCTGATGGGACGGTATTCCGGCTACATCGCCAGTTCCGCCGCCATCGCCAGCGGCGAAGCCAATTGCGTCCTCATCCCCGAAGTGCCCTTCGCGATGGAAGGAGATCATGGACTTCTCGAAGCCACCCGGCAGCGGGTGATCGAGCGCGGTCACACGCTCATTATTGTCGCCGAGGGTGCCGGCCAGAACCTCGTGGGCTCCCCCGACACCACCGATGCTTCCGGAAATCCCCGTCTCGGCGATATCGGCGTCTATCTCAAAGACCGTCTGCGCGATTATTTCCGCAAATGCGGAACCGATCTGACCCTCAAATACATTGATCCCAGCTACATGATCCGCAGCGTGCCAGCCGCTCCCCAGGATCGAATTTACTGCATGCGCCTGGGACAGGCCGCCGTCCACGCCGCCATGGCTGGAAAGACCGGCCTCGTCGTCGCCCGCTGGCACAGTTGCTACGTCCACCTGCCGGTCGCGCTAGTCACTTCCGCCCGCCGGATGGTTGATCCCGGAGGCGACCTCTGGCTCTCGGTCCTTGAGTCCACCGGACAGCCCCCGCGGTTTACTTGATCTTATTTCTTGTCCGCTTCGAGGGCAGCCCGGACCTCAGCGCTGATTTTCTCGAAGAGTTCGGAATCGGCCTTGAGGGCCTCCTTGGCCGCATCGCGACCTTGAGCAAGTTGAGACCCACCGTAGCTGAGCCACGAACCGCGTTTATCGATCACGTTTTTCTCCAGGGCCAGATCGATAAGCGAACCCGTGCTGGAGATACCTTCGTTATACATGATGTCGAACTCCGCCACGGTGAAGGGAGGCGCGACTTTGTTCTTCACGATTTTCACCCGGGTGCGATTCCCGGTTACGGTCCCGTCACTGGTCTTAATCGCGCCAATCCTGCGGATATCCACCCGCATGCTGGCGTAGAATTTGAGGGCCTTCCCACCCGGAGTGGTTTCAGGGTTACCAAACATGACGCCAATTTTTTCGCGAATTTGGTTGGTAAAAACACAACAGGTGCGGGATTTGGAAATAAAGGCAGTGAGTTTCCGGAGCGCATTGCTCATCAGGCGGGCCTGAGCTCCGACGACGGCGTCGCCGATCTCGCCTTCCAGTTCCGACTTCGTCACCAGAGCGGCCACCGAATCCAGGACAATGATATCGAGAGCATTGGAGCGAACCAAGGTCTCGCAAATCCGGAGGGCTTCCTCGCCCGAACTGGGCTGGGAAACCAGGAGATCGTCCAAATTGACGCCCAAAGTCTTGGCGTAAGCAGGATCCAGGGCGTGCTCCACGTCGATGAATCCGGCCAGCCCTCCCCGTTTCTGTGCCTGGGCGATCGCCGTCAATGTGAGGGTCGTTTTGCCCGAGCTTTCCGGTCCAAAAACTTCGACAATGCGTCCGCGCGGGAACCCGCCGACGCCGAGGGCCCGATCAATGAGGATATTTCCGGTCGGAATGACATCAACCGGTGAAATGCTGGCGTCCCCCAAACGGCGAATGGCCTCGCTGCCATAATCTTTTTCGATCTGCTGGATGGCGAGATCGAGATTCTTCGTCCGCTGGGCGACGACTTTTTCATCAATTACGGGGACGGTTGCGACTTCAGCGGATTTGGCCATGGTCCCATTGGAAGTACCGCGAATTCTCCGGATTGACAAGAACGGACAGAGAAAGTGTTTTTTCGGAAGTGCTTTTCGGTTGCGAGAAGTCTTCTCAACCGTCCAAGAACCGGCAGGCTTTGGAGAAATTCCTCAGCCCCCTGCAGATCTTGGATTTCCCGGTCGCTGCTGGTGAGGAATACGCCAAAATCCGAAGCCATTTGGAGAAGAGAGGAGAAATCATTGGCCCGAACGATTTCCTGATTGCGGCGCATTGTCTGAATTTGCACGGGACAGACGGTGGTGGAATTGACCAGCGGAAACATCGGAACGGGCCTCGCTATTGTGTGCGGATTGAAGGGCTATCCCTTTGTCGCGGTGATGTCGCAGGGCAACTCCCGCGAACGTGCGCTCATGATGAGTGCTCTGGGGGCGGAAGTCATTTTGATCGAGCAGGGGCCGAATTCCACTCCGGGGAGGGTTTCGGGAGATGACTTGGAGCGTGTCGAACTGGCCGCTCAACGGATGACAGCCGAACGCGGCGCTTTCCGAGCCGACCAGTTTCAACTCGCGGCGAGCGTGCGCGCCCACTATCTTCACACCGGACCGGAGGCGATTCGGCAGACGGACGGCCAGTTGGATGCCTTTTGCGATTTCGGCGGAACCGGAGGTTCTTTCGCCGGATGCGCCGCAGCCTTGAAAGAATACAACCCGCGCATTCAATGCTATTTGATTGAGCCGGAGGGCGCGGCGGCCTTGTCTGGAAAAAAGATTTCCAATCCCAATCATCGGATTCAGGGGGGTGGTTATTCCAAGTCGCGCTTGCCTCTCCTGCGACCGGAAGAGATCGACGGATTTTTGGTGGTTACCGATGAAGAAGCCATCATGGCGGCACGAAAACTGGCCAGGGAGGAAGGTCTTTTTGTCGGGTTTTCCTCCGGCGCAAACGTGGCCGCAGCGATCCAGCTTTTACAGTCAACATGTCGGGGGAAAACCATCCTTGTCCTCTTGAATGATTCCGGTTTGAAATATCTTTCAACGGACCTTTGGACATAATTTGTGGTGATCTTGTTTTGCCATTTTCAACAAGAAACCACAGAACACCAATGCCCTTTTGTATTGAATCCTTTCCCTCTCCCACTTGAAAACTCCAGAGCCCATTGCCGCCCTTCGCGCTTCGAAACCCGACCTCTTTGTTTCCCCTCCCTTCTGGAAGTCACGCCTCTCCGACCTTGAAGCCGCCGCTCAATCCGCGAAAGTCCTGCACTGTGAGGAAATCGGTCAAAGTGCCGGTGGGCGCTCGATCCTCGCCTTCTCTTTAGGAGAATTTGAACCAGTGTCTTCCACCGCGACTATTTCCAGCGCGATGGCGTCCGATCGTCCGGGCAGTTATTATGATCATAAGGAACGCCAGCGCCCCTCACTCACCCTCATCGGATCCATTCATGGAGGCGAGACCGAAGGATTGGCCCTGGCCCTGAGCCTGATTCATCTCTTGGAAACGGGAAAAGACACCCTCGGAAGGGAGCGCCCTCATCTCGTCGAAAGTCTCCAACGCATCCGGCTGAACATCATCCCCTGCCTCAATCCGGACGGTCGGGCCGCCGCCGCCGTCGATCATCTCAGTGGCGCTGGGCTGGAGGATCTCTTCCTCGTCCAACAGGGTGTCTTTCCGGACGGAACTCTTTTCCGGGGGCGCCGCGTCAAGGAAACCCAGCCGATTCCGGCAGGAATGCTGGCTCACCAAGGCGGCTACTACAATGCCGACGGCGTGAATCTCCAGCATGACGATTTCTTTGGCCCCAAACTAGCCCCGGAATCCATGGCCATCCGGGACTTGTTCCGGCGGGAAATTCCCGATGCTTTTCTCACCATGCATGCGCACGGAGGGCCGGCCGCCTTCTTGGTTCCGGACTCCTTTATTTCGCCAGGCATGCAGAACAAACAAGTCGAGGCGGCCACCTTTGGATTGGCCCGCCTGCACGCTGCGGGGATCCCCTTCTTGCCCTCGGATCAAATTGTGACTCCGCCATGGAGTTTCTTCTTCCAGACTTGGCTCCACCATATGACCGGGGCCACGCCCTTGCTTTTCGAGTTCTGCCACGGCATGGAAATGCATCCACAGTCGTTGGAAACAATCCTCGAAACCGGCTTCCAGGTTTTCGAGGCCTGGATCGACTACAATCTCAGCTTCGGCCCACGACCGGCCGCCCATGAGATGTTTGGGGCCATCACTCCTGCGAAGTGATTGGCTAGAGCTAGAGGTCGAGTTTTTTCAGCAGTTCTTCCACGGTCAAACCGTGATGAGCAGCCATGCGTTTGAGGATGCTGGAGAAGGTTCCCGTCCTGATCGGATGATGATGGGGAACCACTTCATGGTTTTCCCCTCCCTGCTGAGTGGTGATGCGGATATGGGAACCTTTTTGTCGATCCACCGCGTAACCCAGTACACGGAGGGCCTTGACGAGTTGTGGGCCGTTGACATCGCGTGGTATTTTTATCGGGCGAGAACTTCATCCCGCACGAAGTGGAGTCGGATCATTTGGGGCACCTCCATCGTTTCATCGAAGTAACAATCGACCGCGTCCTTCACCATCGCCCGCAGTTCTTCCAGGGTGTCTCCTTGCGTGTGGATGCCATAACCCAACGCCATCGCGTTGTAGCCGCCATCGACTTCGTCTTCCCGCACTTCGAAGATGATTTCGCTCATGGAAGGACTTTACGTGGCACCAGACACGGAAGCAAGCCGCCCGGAGGGGCGTCAGCGGCGTTTCCGCCGGAAGAGAAGGACAGAAAAAAATCCCTCCTGGACCGGAGCAGGGCGGTTGATTTTTTGCTCGATCAGAAGAGCATCGACTTAGAGCGCATCGCGATCATAGGCCACTCTCTTGGAGGCAAAATGGCTTTTATGACCGCCGCTTATGATGAGCGGATTAAGGCCGTCATCGGTTCTGATTTCGGAATGGGCTGGGATTTTACCAACTGGAATGATCCTTGGTATTATGGAGAAAAAATTTCCGCCGACGGATTTTCTCTTGGGAACCATCATTTGCTGGCCTTGATCGCCCCCCACCCATTTCTTCTCATCGGGGGAGAAGCCGACCGAGCGGAGTCCCGACAATATTTGCAGGAGGGCGGGCAAACTCATCACTTGTATGGCCGGCCGGAGGGGGTCGGATTTATTCATCATGCGACTGGTCATAATCCGCCAGTCGCTTCGATCGAAACCGCCTATCAATGGTTGGCCGAACAATTCGACCTCCCCGGGCAGCCATGGCATTTCTATGGCGAGATCTCTTCGTAGCCTAGTAATCATTCGGCAAAGCCAGAGGCTCAGCAGCACTATTCGTGTCAGAGACGTTTTCGCCGTACGAGAAGGACAGAAAGCCCTCCCAGAAGGAGTAGGGAAGCGGTTCCAGGTTCGGGGATGACCGAGACATCGAGAATCAGATTATTGCCGCTGAACATCAACTCGCCGGCGAAGCCACCGACACTTCCAGTTGTCGTTCCAAAACTTCCATTTTTGAGCCCAGCGTTCTGAAAGAGGGTGTATTGTCCCACCCCAAAGCCAGCGCCGTCAGTAAAGGTGAAGTCGCTGAAATCCAAGGTGCCACTTCCGATATCCAATGTTCCAGCCGCGCTTGTCAGATTCACCAAGTCACTAGCGGTTCCGAGCTCGAATTGCAGATCGGTGGCCGCGCCCAGTGAGAACGTGCCAGCCCCGAGATCGACCGTGAGGGTGCCGGGGCTGCTGCCGGGGGCGAGGGTCCCGTTGAGGATCAGATTCTTGCCGCCGGTGACAATCGTACCGGCGCCGGCCACGGTTTGATCGGTATCGAAGGTATAGCCAGTAGCGGTTATCCCCGAGATCTCGAAGGTGGATCCCGCGTCGACCCTGAGTAGGAAGGTTTCCCCGATGCTGCCAGCGTCAGTGAGCTGGAGGGTGCTGTTGTTCGAAATGCTGGTGCTTCCGGAATAGGTGTTGACGGCCCTTAAGGACACCGTACCGCTGCCGACAACCTCCACATCACCCTGGCCGGAAAGAATTCCCAAACCCAAACCCGGCCCATAAATCGAATATCCAGCACTCGAAAAACGCATCAGGCCACTGGTTCCCAGATTAATTGCGAGGTCGTTGGCCGCAGTGGGATGGGAGTTGGTGGAGTTGAGGATGATCCGGCCGGTGCTATTAACGTTTGAGACCAGGGTGAGCGTACCATTAGGGTTTTGGCCATTGAGGCGACCTACAAAGGTCAAAACGCGGTCCGCTGAGGATGGAGTTTCTGAGACGATGCGGAGATCGAGGTTCGCAGTCAGATAGGTGCCCGCCCCAGTGGTACTTCCGGCATTCAGATCGGAAGAGACGGAGAGCAAGCTATTGCCCCCTCCCTGCTGCCACTGCATGGCCACTGCATCGAGGCCGGCGGCGACCACTTCACCGTTGACGAAGCGCAGCGCCACCGAGTTCGAGCCACTCAGACGCAGGGTAGTGTTCACAGCATCCATACGAATGGACCGCGGGCGGGTGCCCGTGCCGAGACTGATGTCTCCGTTTAATGAGATCGTACGTGTGCCCGAGCCTGTAATATCAAAATAGATATTTCCCGAACCCACAGTTTCGGAAATCGTGATGTCCGAGTCCACCGTAAGATCCGTGGTTCCGGCGCCAGACTCGAAGCCGATCGGGGAAGTGACCGTACGCACGAAATCTAAAGCATTCCCCTGAATCGTATAGTCTCGGCTGCCCGTGCTCTGGATGAGAATTTCATTTTCCAGCGTCCGATTGCTGCCCAAATTAATGGTCTGGGCGGTGTTGGCGGGGGCATCGCCCAATATCAGTTGGTCGGCCGCAGCAGGAACCCCTCCGCTCCAGTTTCCGGCAGAACCCCAGGCGTCATCTCCCGTCCCGTCCGTCCAAGTGTTTTGAGCCGCCAGCGCGGAACCGGCCGCCAGAGCCACAGCGGTGATCATGGCGAAGCCTTTAGTGAGAGATTGCCGGAGATGGGGATTCTGGGAGTTCGCCTTCATGAAACCACTTGATACCAGAAAGTGACTCGTCGCAAGGAACTTTTCGATATCCGAGATGCGGGCAAGGAGCAAGGGAAGCGCGTGCAGACTGAAAACATCACACTCAATGGAGCCGTACCAGGGCACTCCATCAGTCTCATCTTTGGGCTGGGCAGCCAAAATTCGCCAGGCGGCTCACAGAGACGGTTAGCGGAGACGGGAGTGATCGACGCTGGCCCTTCGGAGCGTTGGGGGCCTGCGACAGCGACGCAGGCTACGAAGTGGTCGAGGCCAAGCTCTCAACCCAAGCTCTCAACCCTCGCTCCCTACCTCAACCAATCACCCCGCAGGGCAGTTTTGAGGCCAGGATCAGGAATACTTCGAAGCCGCTTTCTCAGCCCGGAAGGCCGCTCCGCCATCGCAAGCGAGGGAGTAGTCCCGTTCCTCCGGCTTCGGATGACCGCCGAGTCCATAAAAATCCTTCCGTTGAGACACTTTCTCCAAGGGCACAAAGTGCTCCTGGATGCCGCCATCGCTGACTTCGAAGCGGTAGAACCCTAGGGTCATGTCGCCATCGGGCCAACGGTCGGGCATTTGTCCAAAGCTGGGGGCGGCCGTTTTGTAATAGCGGATACCATCAATGACTTGAACCGGACGCCGGCAATGAATGTGCCCGCTGAGAACAATATCGACTCCGCACCGTTTGAGGAGGTCGATGATGCGGCCACGATGCGGCTGATCGATGCAAAAATACCAATTCTTATAGTTCTCCGGATCCGTGATCTCGTAGTTCGGCTCCTCCGGATGGTCCATGAACAGAGGATAATGGGTTACGATAATGTGATTTCGGGCCCTGGGTTCATCCGCCAAGGCTTCCAAAAAACGCCACAGCTCCTCCTCTTCGGGGAGACCGGATCCGGCCACCGCCTCGTAGAAGCCGGTGAAGCGCACGTCCCTGTGGACAAAGGTCCAAGGGAAGGTCCCAAAGTGTTTCTGAAAGCGCTCCAGTTGTTCTGAGCGGAGATTGAGAGCCAGGTCGTCGAGGTTCGGATTAGCCCCCTGGATCGGGGTGCGCTTATTTCCGCTGTCCATGTTTCCGGGAATCGTCCGGTAGGGAATGTTGAGGGCATCGAGGCGTTCCTTGGCTTCCACAAATTCAAAGTCATGAATACTGCCATCACGGGTCAGATCGCCTCCGATCAAAATCCAATCCGGATGTATATCCGCAATTTGGCGGTAGGCCTGTTCCTGGTTTTCCAGGTGGGCGGGGCGAAAGCGGTAGGACCGCGGAGAACCGGGTTGCATGTCGTTGATATGAACAAAATTCCAGGGTTTCATAGTGGGTGACCAACGAAAATGATCCTAAGGCGTTCAGTTTCTCGCTTGCACGCCGTCGATCAAGTAATTGCAGATCCCGATGGTATCGAGGAGGTCGCCTCCTTTATCCAAACTGGGACGATCGCGCGTACCCCAGCCGGGTCTCTCCGCCACATAGGGCAGGCTCTTCCGATAGTAGTCTTCAAGGACGGGGCGGTAGGCGGCGTGGGCGAGGGGACGATGAAGGCCGGAAAGCTCGCGTCCCTCCACGAGACGGCCATCAGGAAGAGAGATAGTGAGGTTGAAGGTCGCGTCGAAAAATGCCCAACGGTCTTCAATGAAAACCTCTGCAGCCGTGTGCCCACAGACGGTGTTGAGGTGATTGACAAAGCAAAGGCGGGCGGGAATCCCCAGCACTTCGCAGAGGGCGATGAAGACCCGGGTCTGTTCATTGCACCAGCCACATTTTGAAGCGATCAAATCCTCCTCACTCAGAGCCCGATCCGCCGGGGTCGGTCCGATGTGATGGGGGTGGATGACATGGTCGTGCACCCACTGCATGATTTTGAGAGCGCTCTCGCGGGGGGTGGTTTCGCACAGTTTCCCGGTTATCTCTTCCAGCACCGGTCGGGCCCCTTTTTGGTAAGTGATGCCTCGCGGTGAAAAATTCTCGCCGTAAAGAATCAATTCGGTTTCCGGACAAAGCCGAATCATGGACTGGGCTTGTTCGCGATCTACGCCTCGCACGCCGACGTTGGCAATGGCGGCATCCAGATCGCCGGGAAATCCGCTGGCCTGATAGGGAGTGAGGTCGATGGGGCTAGAGTGATGGGGGGACTTCATGGATTTTATCTTTCAGCAAAAGGATCAACGGGGTCAATCAACGCATGGTATCATGTTGAATGAAGACATCATTTGCATCAACACGCCGATTTGTGTTTTTCCATTGACTTTTCCTCCTGCCGATTGGTACGTACTGGTCTCTCTCATGCTTGAACGTCCCCCACTATACAACCGTGCATTTACTCTGATCGAGCTTCTTGCGGTGGTGGCCATCATTCTCATTCTGGCGGCAGTACTTGTTCCCTTTGCGTCCAAAATGCTGGACCGGGCCAATGGCGTCAAATGCATGGCCAACTTGAAAACCATCGGAATAGCTTCCGCCGCCTACTCCGGGGATCACCGCGGGATTTGGCCGCCCAGTGCGGTGGGCACCGTTTTTGCAAACTCTCTCATTCCTTATCTCGGGCGGATCCCGGGAACAAAGGACGCTGATTTTTTGAAAAGCCCACTTATTTGTCCCGGAGCCCGAACCGATAAACCTGATGGTAACTATCGCTATCAGGGATTTTATACTTTACCCTACACGGATCCGGATACCGGCGAGGAGATCAGATTCGGGCTCAGCTACGGCCAAAATGCCTATGCCCCGGGCTCCGGCAACAGCTATGCCGTGGCCAACCGAATGTCTCCGGAGCAACTATCGAAAATGATGCTCTATATGGATAACGAGGCACATTACCTCGTTACCACTGGCGGCCTGGCCGTCGCGGACCGCACACGTTGGCTGCTCAAGCGACATGGAGGGAGCGTCAACGCGGCCTACGCGGATGGCAGTGTAAGAAGTCTGCGTTTCGAGGATATCCCGCCTTCAAACAGCCCCATTCGTCAGTTTTGGAGCGGGAAGGGGCTGCCGTAAAATCCGTATCGATTTAGACCAAATGGACCACTCACCCGCCGGGTGAAAGATTTGTCCCTTGATTTTCTTCATCAATTGATTCCTTCGCGACCTTTGCGGACTTTGCGTGAGTTTCAACTGCTTTTTCCGGTTTTAGTCCGAGTTCCTCGCTTCGGGATTGCTGCCAGCGAGAACCCTCCGGTTGATGCCGACTTTAAGCGGGTCTTTCGTTCCTAAGGCTCCCACGATTTTTCCGCGGGTCGGACCCCGAAGCTGTTCCTGATCCGCGAAGGCGATTCCCAGGTCGAGGGCCGGGCTGGACTCTTTCAACCGATAATCGTTCTGGTCAAGGCGGGATAGTTCCCAATTCTTAAATTCCGGATTTCCATAGCGGGAGTGGACCGCCCAGGGGTCTCCCTTCCATTGCTCGACATTCTCTTGAGAGGCCGGACTTTCGTGGATCTTCTGGACCCAGTCCGCTGGGACCTTGACGTCGGATGCCGCCACCCAGTGCAGATTGCCATCGAGGTTGGCCTGTCCTGCAAGGGATCCTTCTTTGGGAATCCCGGGCAATTTTTCCTCATAGACGAAGATGTTGTTAAAGACATTACGGACCGAGTCCGGGTGAGTGCGGCCCAGGGTTCCTCCAGCAAACTGATTCCCAGAAACGATGAAGGTGTTGTAGCAAAAGAGGATGTTGTCGATCCCCTGAACGGTCCCCCGCCCGTGAACCAAAAAGAGAGCCCCCGTGGTAAATCGTCCTTCGGGGAATTTTTCGTTGGGACGATACATTTGGGTGAGGAAGCGCATGTCCACGATATTGCCATAGATATAGTAATGCCCGCTGGAGTCGCCGCGGAGGTGACCTGAGAAAGGGGTCATGCTCCCGGCAATGTAGTTGTCGAAGATGTGAATGTTCTCGTTGATCGGCACCGGCGAGGGACTGCTGAGATAAAAGCCGTCGTCTTGAATGCGGCTGACGAGGCAGTGGCTCAATTCCATTCCCCGCCCGTTCAAATAGATGCCGTCATGACTGTCCGCAAATTCACATTGGGTGATTTTCCAATGATTATTGAAGGGATAGAAGAATACATCCGACTCCTCTGCTCCTTCGGTCACGAGCAGGGCGTGAGTGTTTAAGCGAGCGACGTTACGGGCCGTCCGAGGCTCCGGAGGTTGGGTGAAGGGATCGTAGTACACCGGGTCATAGGTCTGAAGGGCATTGTCACTCCAGTAGCCCCAGGGAGGAATTTGGCCAAAGACGCCGCAGTTGGCCATCTCCACCGGGCCGCTGTTTTTTGAGCGGATACAATACGTGCCTCCGAAAATCGTCACGTAGTCGAAGCGGATATCAACCGCGAAATTCATCAGCACCGTGTTGTAGCCTCCTCCACGAATGACCAGATCCTGAAAGCGCACATGCATGGCCTGATCAACATGCAGGGGGACGGATCGAAATGGCGCAATCACCAGAGGAAGTTTGCGCGGATCGGTTTCTCCACTGTAGTTAACGAATCCGGGGTGGTCCTGGTGAGTGGGGGCCAGACGGACGTGGATCTTGCCCGTCTCTTTGTCGTAATAAATGCCTGGTCCGCAATAAAAAGGGGTGGAATTGCCGGCGGCCGTTTTTTCCTCGGAGGCGAGGAGATATTCGAGGTGCCAGTAGGTCTGCAAACCAACATTTGAATCTCCGAAAAGCCCTAGAACGTCCCGAATGTTGCGGTGGCTGCGAGTGGAAACAAATTCCCCATCCGCCTTCCCCGGCTCCCAAGCCTCGGCGGGGTTGGTCTGATATTCCGAAAACCCGCCATCTAAAATGGCCACTTCGCCGGGATACGATCGGATTGTGATTGGTTTGTCTTTCGTGCCAACGACAGCACAGTAAACGTTCTCGAAATAGGTTCCCCCACGGAGGAGAAGGGTGTCGCCGGGAGCCAAGAAGGGAAGAGCATGCTGAATGGTCTTCCACGGTTGGTCTTTACTGCCTGGATTGGCATCACTTCCTTTGGCGGCGTCGACATAAAAGAGTGGACCTTCCAGGAGTTTTTTCTCGAACGAGAAGACTGGATGATGCAGGGCGGGATGTGATTTCATGGCAGGAGGGCCGGCCTCAGCAGGCTGGAGACCGGCAAAATGGTGACTGATGAGGATCAGGAAACAGCTGAAGCGGGGGCGAAATTTCACGATGGGGATGCAGATTTTCGGTCAGATCGGCCCTTGATGTAGCAGTTTGCCGTCAAGACAGTCAACTGGTATTCAGTGGACCGTCGAAAAAGAGGGTTGACTTGACAGCCTAACTGGTATTTAAAGGTCTCATGAATGCAATTCTTCCCGAACGTTCGACAAAAGCGCTGTTCAACTTCCAGGGGCTTTTTATCCGTCGATCTGTCTGGGCTTCCGCCTTCGCGGTTGTCGGCTTCTCGTTCTTTTGTGGCAATGCAGTGGCCGCGAACGGCACATGGACGACTTCAACCGGAGATTGGACCACCGCTGGAAACTGGACCCCAGGCATTCCAGGATCCACCGATACGGCTTATTTCGCTAACGATCCTGCGGATGCTCCGGTCACCGTGAATATCGATGGTGCCCAATCTATAAACATTTTCAATTTCGCCAACACCGACAGCAGGACCTACACATTTTCCGGATCGAATCTGACTTTTCTGACCAAAGATGGTGCGACCGACGCCAGGATTTTGACGGGATCGGCTGCCGCATCGGCGATTACGTTTAACAACAACCTGGTGATTGGAGCCGGATTTGGTGGACCCGATGCCGCCGCAAGGCTTACTATTGGTGGCACCCAACCCAGCTCAAGTAATTTTACGACCCTCACCATTAATGGGAACATACTTTCCGGTTCCGGAGCTGGTCTCAAATCATTGGCCTTCAATTCCTCGGCTACCGCCCAGATCATAATTAATGGCAACAATTCCGCGCAGTTTCTGGGTTTTGGCGGAGAAGGAGAGGTCATTGCCGGAAGCACGTCCGCACTCGGAGCCGGGTCAGTCCAGAAAACATCCTCTTCGCTTTTGTCCTTGCGCTCGGATGTGACTGTTGGGGGAAGCAGCTACTCCTGGACAACTAGTGGACATACGACCTCCATCCGAATTTCCGAGGTGAGCGCCAGTTCCGCGAATCGTACGCTGACATTCAACAATCGCACAATCAGTACCGGCGGATCTTTGTTATGGGTGGACAATGTGAACAGCACCGGGAAACTGATCCTCGAACTCAAGTATAGCGGTGGGACCGCTCAATCGCTGAAATTGGCCCCCAATGCCTCTGGTATCGTTCGCTTTGCACAATCGGGAGCCACTACTCAGAGTGGAGTGATCAGCGGAGCCGGCCAAGTGGAACAAACCGTGGGAACCGGCATCACGACTCTCTCGGCTGCCAATACCTACACGGGAAAAACGATAATTTCTGCTGGCACTTTGTTGCTCTCATCCACCGGTTCGATCGCAAACAGTTCGGCGATTGACTTCACGACCAGCGGGTTAGGGACATTGGACGTAAGCAGCGTGAGCGGCGGGTTCCAAATCTCTGCCAACCAGACCCTTCAGGGCACTGGCACAGTGATCGGAGCCCTCACTGTGGCCAGCACCGGCATTCTGGCACCTGGGAACAGCGCAGGCACAATCACCTTTAACAACAATCTGACGCTGGCGTCCGGGAGTGTGAGTAATTTCGAGATCAACGGGCTTACCACCGGTCTCTACGATCTTGCTAAGGGCGGGACGGGATCGCAAACGGTGAACTTCGGGGGCACGCTGAACCTGATTTTTCAGAGTGGGTTTAACACGGTGGGAACAGTCAAGATCTTTGACTTCGAGACCTATGCCGAGACCTTCGGCGTGAACACGAGTGGACTGGCCTCGGGATACACGGCAAGCTTCAACGCAACGGACGGTGTGGTGACGGTCGTTCCCGAACCCGGGACCGCCTCTCTTCTTCTCGGGGGTTTGGCCCTAGCACTGCTTGGTCGCAGGACTCGCAGTCCCCGGCAGTCCTGTTA
>Ga0222650_1000632_pt1 | contig 25321 bp, 27 predicted proteins | sample AntAcemetagen367_FD_179820 | JGI IMG/M metagenome (GOLD analysis project Ga0222650, IMG submission 179820) | Saline water microbial communities from Ace Lake, Antarctica - #367 | ecosystem: Environmental > Aquatic > Non-marine Saline and Alkaline > Saline | place: Antarctica: Ace Lake... | reverse complement strand
TGTCGATGTTCTCACGCGCAAAGCGGCTCAGTGTGAGCGGGAGAACACCGATCGGCGTATCAGACCACAAACGTGTGCCTTGTATCGGGTCCTCTACGGCTTCAACGCGGATCAGGTCGTCAGCGACCAGGTCAAGCTCATCAGACTCGGCCTGCTCGATGAGCCGCCGTAATCGGTCAGGGTGCATCCGGTCATCGGCGTCGAGAATGGCGACCCATTTGGTGTCGGCCAGCCCAATGGCGCGGTTGCGTGCCGCAGACGGGCCCTGGTTGTGGTCCTGGACGAGGACGACAAGACGTGGATCGCCTGGCGCGATATTGTGCGCCTTTTGAGCGGAGTCGTCGGATGAGGTATCGTCGATAACGATAACCTTCACGGGCAACGTTTGGCCAAGCGCACTCTTTACCGCCGCCTCGATGGTGCCTGTATTATTGTAGCAGGGAATTATTACAGTAACGTCCGCCAAATCTGACCCCGGAATTCTAGAACAATTGTGCAGGCTTAACTGCAAGACACAGACCGGTTCGCGCTTTCGAGATCAAGAACAGGAACTATTCTCGAACGGGCGTGACGGTTATGACCGGCCTTCAGGCTTTTTTGGATCAACGGGCCGTCATCGCCCCGTCGACGACGTGTTCCTGTCCGCTGATATAGCTGGAGGCATCGCTTGCGAGGAAGACCACGAGATCAGCAACTTCTTCTGGCCTGCCGGGACGGCCCATTGGCGTCGATTGCGAGGCGATTGCATGTGCATCCAGCGCATTGGCGCCTGCATGCGTTGCCAGCGCTGCCGCTTGATCGGCAGGCATGCTGGCGGCCATGCGAGCGATGGACTTCTGCCAGATTGGCGTGTCGATGATCCCCGGATGTACTGAGTTCACTCGGATGGGGAAGCCCATCTGAGCGCACTCGAGCGCCGCAGCCTTTGTGAACAGGCGGACGCCGCCCTTGCTGGCGCAGTAGGCGCTGACCCCAGGGGCGCCGCGAAGGCCGGCGACGGAAGACAGGTTGATGATCGACCCACCCGACGTCTGCATCGCTTTCATCGCAGCTCGCGTTCCAAGGAAGACGCTATCCATGTTGACCGCCATCTGCTTTTGCCAATCGGCCAGGCTGAATTCGAGAATCGGGCCGCCAATCGCAATGCCCGCATTGTTCACCATCACAGAGGGTGTGCCCAGTTCGGTCTCACACAGGGACATTATGGCGTCCCAGCGATCTTCATCCGTAACGTCGTGATGGGCCGAGATGGCTTTGCCGCCCTCAGTCTCAATCAGCGCAACGGTCTGCCTGGCGCCGGCGTCATCGATATCCGTTACCAGCACCGCGACCCCTTCGCGTGCCAGCCCCACGCAGCAGGCTCTGCCGATGCCACTGGCGCCACCGGTGACGATAGCCGTCCGTCCCTTCAGGTTTTTCATTGTCTTCCTCCCAACGTTGTTTGCTTGTTTTGTGCCGCAGCAGTAGCAGGCGTATGGCTCGGCACGCCAGTCAATTTGCTTGTTTTTCCCGCCGCTTATCCAAGGGTGGTGCGCAGCCGCCTATGGCGAATTAGCGATATCCACAGGCCCGCGTCAAAATGAGGTACGACCATGTCACGTCGCTATAGTGTGAAGTACAAGATCGACCGCCGGGTCCGAGACAATATTTGGGGCGGTCCAAAGTCCTCCTTCAGCAAACGCAAGAACTCACAGTTTCGTTGGGACGAGGCTGGCGCACCGGATGCATCTGCTGCGCCTTCGAGCAAAATCGACGTAGCGGCTCAGGCCGCCAGCAACGTTTTTTGTCCGCCTAGGTGCCACGCAACCGGATCTGACTGGTAATGTAGAGGTGAGAGTGTTGAAATCTCGATACCCGCGTCACGAAACAGATCAGCGATTGTGTCCATGCCACTTTGATCTTGCGCCGCCAGCACCATTGCTTCGATACGCGCCGCATAAAGCGCGATCTCTGCGGATAGTTTCCCGGTGTTCTCGACCAGGTAGGCAGGCTCGAAGCGTTTCCAATTGTCGAGCAATTCACGAGAGAAGGAAAGCGCCCACGAAGTTGTTTCATCCTGTTCGCGAGCGTTGTGAAGGCGCTGCCAGGCTGCTTTGGCAGACATCTCTGTGGCAGAGGCGTCGACGCCGTCTTTGTGAGCAAGTGCAAGGTTTCTCATCGCGATGAGTATTCCATCGTTTGCATTGACTTCCATCAACCGCTGGACGCGCCGTTTTGCGTCCGCGACCGCTGGGCCGCTTGAGTTGTGAATGATGAGGCACAATTGCCCTGAGGGTTTGAGGACCCGTGCGGCCTCTGCCGAGGCTTGCGCTACATCAGCGTATTCAAAGCCAAACTGAGAGACTACCGCATCAAAAGTTGCAGCCTCAAAAGGCAGGGATTCCAGGTTGGTATTAGGATGAAGTTGAATGCCCGGCAGGCGTGGCAAGCTGTTGGCAAAGTCGACACCGTCGATGCGCAGCGAAGGGCTTGAGGCCTGAATCTGCCGCGCAACGGTGCCTGCGCCGCAGGCCAGATCGATCACACGTTCGCCAGGACCGAGGCTGCGTGCAAACTCTAGCCATGTTGAAGGGAACGCCACCGGCGTTTGCCCCATAAAGCAGCTTTCGGTCATGCCGCCCGCCCAGTAGCGGGTCCATGCTTCAGATTGTGCTGTTACTGTCTTCATCCTAGCGCGCAGTCATTGCCCCATCGATACAGTGCTCCTGTCCGATGAGGTAACCGAAGGCATGGGACGCACCGAACACGATCAGTTTGACGACCTCATCTGGGCTGCCGGCGGGGCCTTTGGGAGATGGCTGTACGCCAATGGCGTCAACGTCCATCCTATTTGCGTCAGAAGGAGCGGCCAGTTCTTCGGTCATTGTGTCCATCATGCGCGGGACAGATTTCTGCCAGATCGGTGGGGCGATGATGCTGGGGGCAACCGCGTTCTCGCGACGATCGAGCCCCAGTGGCGCACACGCGATAGCCTCTGCCCGTCCTGCTCTGCTACCCGCGCCAGTCACCCTTGCCGTTTTGCCGTAGATTTGTCCCATTCACCATCCTTCTGAGTTCCCCTGTTTGTAGCAGCGTTTCGGCTTGACGCACCAGTCAATTTGGTGTTCTACCCGCCGCTTATCTACGGGCTGGTGCGGAGCCGCCGTTGAGATCGTGGGTGCGAATACGCGCCGCCCACCGGCCCGCGTCGAAATGAGGTACTACCATGTCACGTCGCCACAGCGCGAAGTACAAGATCGACCGTCGGGTCGGCGAAAATATTTGGGGACGTCCCAAATCCCCCGTCAACAAGCGCAACTACAAGCCCGGACAGCACGGCCAGAACCGCCGTAGCAAAGTCTCGGACTTCGGTATGCAGCTCATGGCGAAGCAAAAGCTCAAAGGCTACTACGGCGACATCACGGAGAAGCAGTTCTCCCGCGTGTACGTTGAAGCCAGCCGCATGAAGGGCAACGCCGCAGAAAACCTGATCGGCCTGCTGGAATCGCGCCTTGAAGCCTTCGTGTATCGTGCGAAATTCGTACCCACGATCTTTGCGGCCCGCCAGTTCGTGAATCACGGCCACGTCACGGTCAATGGTCGTCGCTGCAATATCGGTTCAGCTCGCCTAAAGCCGGGTGATGTCGTGCAAATTCGTGAAAAGTCGCGCAATATCGCACTGGTTCTCGAAGCCCTTGGCAGCCCCGAGCGCGATCTTCCGGAATATGTGGATGTCGATCCCAAAGCGATGTCGGCAACCTATGTCCGTGTGCCTGGACTGGCCGACGTGCCATATCCGGTTCAGATGGAACCAGCGCAAGTCGTCGAATTCTATTCGTCGTAAGAGACCTGTTTTTCTTGAAGTTTTGAAAAGGCCGCGCCAGACTGGTGCGGCCTTTCTCGTTCCGGAGACCATTCCATGCCCATACCCAGCATCGCCGCGACCCGACGCGCGCTCGTCGCCACACCGGGCAGGCCATTTGACCTCGCCTCGAAGGATTCCGGGGATCGATCATTGTTCGACGACAAGGAAGCAGCCAAAACCAGCCTCAAGAAAGACGCGGCCGTCATCAACGAGTTGAAAGACAGGCTGTACGCTGAAAAGAAGCGGTCCCTGCTGGTCGTCCTGCAAGGCATGGATACGTCAGGCAAGTCCGGAACGATCAAAGGCGTGTTTTCTGATACGACGCCCCTCGGCATTGAAGTGAAGGCGTTCAAGGCGCCCAGCTCCAACGAATTGGCGCGTGACTATCTGTGGCGCGTTCACAATGGCGTTCCGGCCAAGGGGCGGATCGGCATTTTTGATCGCTCGCATTATGAGGATGTGCTTGTGGTCAAGGTGCGTGGTTTTGCACCGGCCGAGACAGTCGAGCAGCGCTACGGGCAGATCAACGCGTTCGAAAAGCACCTCGCCGAAAACGACGTGACCCTTGTCAAATGCATGCTCAATGTTGGCTATGAGGAGCAGGGGGTCCGCCTCGCCGAACGGCTGGAGGAGCCGCACAAGCTTTGGAAGTTCAACCCGGCAGATCTAGAGGACCGCAAGCTGTGGCCCGAATTCATGTCGGCATACGAAACAGCCATCGCCCGTTGCTCGACCCGACATGCGCCATGGTATGTCATTCCGGCGGACAGTCGTACGCGGCGAAATGCCATGATTGCCCGGTTGGTACGCGGCGCGCTTGAGGACATGAAGCTTGAATGGCCCGGCTCGAAATACAAGCCGGGCGAATTCAGTATCGGCTAGTGGAAGGTCGTCGAACCGCCGGAAATGGAGTGATTGGCCTCGCGGTCGGCTGGATCACCATAGATGTCGACGCTTCCGCCGCTCGATGTATGGCTCTTGGCCTGTGCTGATGCGTAGGCTCTGGCAGAGCCTGCGCTGGACGCATTGGCGGCGACTTTCTGGCAGACTACGTCCTTCGCAGATGCAGAGCCGCCCGAATTGGCCACGATTTTCAGCGAGCCGCACTTGCCTTCGGCCTTGATGCTGGCACCGCTGGAGGCGTCGAGAACGAGGATGTCGGAATCAATGCCGGTTGCACGGATGCTCGACCCGGAACTGGCCTCTATCTCTTCAAGATGCGGCGACGTCACGCGCACCTTGGCCCTGACCTTGTCTTTCCATCCAGATGTTGCCTTGCGCGCGATATAGAGCCGGGATCCGTCCTGGCGTAGCTTCATGTCGTCAGGGCCACCCTGTTTGAAATCGATGATGACCGTATAGTCCGGTCCGGCTTCATAGGTGACATCGGCGCCTGCCGAGATGTCGAGTTCGTCAAAGCCGGTGAAGTCGTAGGTCTTCGTGCTGTCCGCGAGAGCGGCGCCGGGGGCCAAGAGGGTGAGGCAGAGGGCTGCCAGTAGGGGCTTTCGCATGGGGTTGGTTCCTTGGGGATTTAGCCGTTGATCTCGATATCGCCGCCGCTGGATTTGCTCATTTTGCGCGATGGCGGGTTTCCCGCGACAGAGATGTCCGCGCCACTCGCGGACTTCGCTTCGACGCTGTCGTTCAGAAATGCCGAGACATCTGCGCCGCTGCTGGCCCGGATATCACCCGTTGCGCATTTGAGGTCTTGGGCTTGCACATCTGCGCTTGAGGAGGCGGAGATTTCCAGCGCCTGGCAGGTCCCCGAAAGCGCGACGTCCGCGCTGGACGCGGCATCAACGGCGACTTTGGTTGCGCTGATCGCTGTGACAGTCACGTCGGCGCTGGACGATACGTCAACGTCAAGCGGGCCGTCGCGAACCAGGGCGAGGGCATCGGCACTGGAGGAAACGTCCAGTTTCAATGCGTGTGCCTCGAGGTTCGATGCGTCGAGGTCCGCGCTCGACGAGGCACGCAGCTCGACGTCTCCGGCGGTGCCGGACAAGATCAGATCGGAACGGGATGAGACCGACCCGGAGAATGTCGGACTATCGAGACCCGTCGCGGTGAGCGAGGATGAATTCGAAACGGATGCGTCTGCAAGCGCCGGTGCGATGACACGGACAGTATAGGCAGGCACTCGCTTTCCATTGACCTTGACGACCTTGCGTCCATTGTTGGACTTGATGGACACATTGCGTGACCAGCCGAACCCTTCGCGAAGACTGTGCCGACCGATCTCGAGCGTGTCACCAGATTGCGCGATATAGATATCGCTGAAGTCGCCGTTTTCCTCGTCCACGTGGATCGACGCAATCGGACCGGTTTCAAAGACGACATCAATCACGCCCCTTGTATCTATCCTGGTGAAGTCGCCAGCGGGATAGGACTTGGTGTCGGCGCCTGCGAGCGGAGCCAGGATGGCGCCGAGGGCGAACAAAGGCATTGCGGATCGGGTCATGAGGTTTCTCCGAGTTGATTTTAGTTGATCATGATATATCGAAATACGATAAGTCAACATATTGTTATTCAATAAGGAGAAATATTTGTGAAACCAAGGACTTTTGCGTTTCTGGCTGTCGCAGCTGCCAGCCTGTCTGCCTGCATCATCATCGCTGCAGATAAATCCGGCCGTGACAATTTCCATATTGTGACCCAATTCGGCCTGCCTCACCTGCACTCTGTATCGATTGGGCAGGGGGGCGTGACTGCCGAAATTCCCGGTTCCTGCGCCACCAAGCAGAACGTCAAGGCGCAAGTGAATAGGGACGGCCGACGGGCATATGAGATCGGGATCGACTATTCAGATCATGATGCCTGCAACGCGGATACACCTGGACTGGCGCAGCTGGGCTGGACCTATGACGAACGCGGCATTCCGCCCGGTTCGGCGGTTCGCGTGATCAACGAGATCGCCCGCTAGGCAGGCTCGGCATAGAGATCATACTCGTCCGCATCGGTGATGCGGGCAGGTATGATGTCCCCGGATTTCAGGTGGCCAGCATTGGACACGAAGACGACGGCATCGACTTCCGGGGCGTCTGCCTTGGTGCGCCCCAGCATTTCACCGTCTTCTTCGCCCGGCCCGTCGATAATCACGTCCTGGGTCGTGCCGATCTGGGCCGCAGCGCGGGCGGCGCTGACGTCGGACTGCGTTTGCATGAAGCGGTGCCAGCGGTCTTCCTTGACGTCTTCGTCGACATGACCGGGCAGGGCGCGGCTGTCGGCATGAGCAACATTCTCGTACTTGAAGCACCCTGCGCGGTCGATTTTGGCTTCACGGACGAAATCGAGCAGGATCTGGAAGTCTTCTTCGGTTTCGCCAGGAAATCCGACAATGAAAGTCGAGCGAATGGCGAGGTCCGGCACGTCGCGGCGCCACTGCTGGATGCGCTCGAGGACACGGTCCTGTTTCGCCGGGCGTTTCATCGCCTTCAGGACGTTGGCGGAGGCGTGCTGGAAGGGGATGTCGAGATAAGGAGTGATCAGCCCTTCGGCCATCAGCGGGATGACATTGTCGACATGGGGGTAGGGATAGACATAGTGCATACGCGTCCATACGCCGAGACTGCCCAGACCCTTGGCGAGGTCGAGGAAGCGCGTCTCGTATTCGGTGCCGCGCCACGTTTCCGGCTTGTAGCGGACGTCGAGGCCGTAAGCTGATGTATCCTGGCTGATTACGAGCAGTTCCTTCACACCAGCGCGGACGAGCTGTTCGGCTTCGGTGAGGACGTGGTGGATCGGCCGGGAGGCGAGATCGCCGCGGAGTTTCGGGATGATGCAGAAGCTGCAGCGATTGTTGCAGCCTTCAGAAATCTTGAGATAGGCATAGTGGCGCGGCGTAAGGCGAATGCCGGACTCGGGCACGAGGTCGAGGTGGGGGTTGTGTGGGGGTGTCAGGTGGGTGTGGACCGCCGCCATGACGTCTTCGTACTGGTGGGGTCCGGTGATTGCGAGGACCTTCGGATGCGCCTTCTGGATCACTTCCGGCTCGGCACCGAGGCAGCCGGTTACAATGACCTTCCCGTTGGCCTGAATAGCTTCGCCGATTGCCTCAAGGCTTTCGTCGCGCGCGCTATCGAGGAAGCCGCAGGTGTTGACCAGCACGAGGTCGGCGCCGGCATAGTCGGGCGCAATCTGGTAGCCTTCGGCGCGCAGGCGCGTGATGATACGTTCGGAATCCACGAGGGCCTTCGGGCAGCCGAGGGACACGATACCGACTTTCGGCGCGCTGGTGCGGAGTGTGGTTGTTGTCATGGCGGGCGCTTTAGCACATCGCGAGGGGTTTGCGAGCCGATTGTCTCAGCCATCTGACCCGCGTCTATGGTTAATACCGGGTAAATATGTTCGCCCAATGTCCTGCATCGCGTTTTCGCGACGCAAAACACGCCTGTGCTAGAAAACGCCCATGGAGGCGAGGCGGAGGTTTCGATGGCAGTGTTTGGCGCAAGCGCGTTGTACTGGCTCGCATCCGGTGTGGGACTGTACCTGATCGGCTATGTGCTCGTCCGCTGGCGCAAATCTGCAAGGGGCCTGTTACCCGATGCCCTTGCGCCGGCGCAAAGGCTATTTGTCGGGTCTCCTGTTCAGCCTCATTGTCATGTTTGTGCCGTTGAGCCTGCGCCCGAACAATTGCGCGGGCTGCGCTCTGGCTGCGGCGCCGGATAGGGTTGCGAGCCTGATAAACAACTAGACGGCTGGCGGGTACAGTTCCGCGCCTAAATTTGCTATATGCCTTCGCATCGCCGCCAAGGGGACTGGCATGGATCGGCAGCCGGCCTTCAAAAGCTTGTGCCTGCGACAGGTTGGCGGGCTGATCGCGGGCGCAGCAGTTTTCGTTTTATCACTGTGGTTGATCGGCCAATTGCGACAGCAGGACCTTGTGCCGTTCGTCATGAGCTTCGCTTTTGCGGGCATCACTTTTAGCGGCCTGTTCTATTTCGGCGCCCTGCTGACAGAAGGGTCCCTGCAGAAATACATCGTGTCCGATGACACAGTTATAAAGGGCGAGCGGGTCGAAATGGTGACGACCACGGCGTCATCGGGTGACCGACAAATCGGGACTTACACGATTACGCGCGACCTGTTCGGCATGTCGATCATACCAGTGCGGACCCTGGGCGGGCGCTACCTGTTCGCTTGAGATCAGGACGCTTCGACTTCGACGCCCTTGTCCTGGAAGAAGTCGCGCAGCTCGCCGCTTTCGAACATTTCCTTGACGATGTCACAGCCGCCAACGAATTCGCCCTTCACGTAAAGCTGAGGGATCGTGGGCCATTGCGAATAGGCTTTGATGCCTTCGCGAACGGCGGCGTCCTCGAGCACATTGGTCGAGACGTATTCAACGCCGAGATAGTCGAGGACCTGCACGACGACGGACGAGAATCCGCACTGGGGAAACGTGGGCGTGCCCTTCATGAACAAGACGACGTCGTTCGCGTTGACGGCCTTTTCTATGGCATCGAGTGTGGTCTGGTCGGTCATGGCAGGTTCCTGAAATGCGTGTTCCAGTTTGATGTGTGGTGCGCGGCGGCCCTCGTCAAGCGGGTGACCGCGCACAACAGCATTGAGCCTATTCGGATTCAGCTTCGTCCCAGCCGCAAGACTGATCGGCATTCTGGTCCTTGAGGTAGACCATCAGCGGATCGAAATACTCGACAATTGCGCTTGCGTCCATCTCGCGTGTGCCCGTGAACGATTCCAAGGCATCAGGCCAGGGCTTCGATGCGCCCATTTCCATCATCGCATTGAAGCGCTCGCCGACTGTCTTGTTGTTGTAGATCGAACAGCGGTGAAGCGGGCCTTCCCACCCAGCCTGCTGGCAAGCTGCTTTGTGGAACTGGAACTGCATCACGTATGACAGGAAGTAGCGCAGGTAAGGCGTATTGCCTGGAATGTGGTATTTGGCGCCCGGGTCGAATGCATCGGCGGGGCGTTCGCTGGGGGGCACGATGCCCTGCAGTTCGAGGCGTTTGGCCCACCAGGCATCATTGTAGTCTTCCGGCGCGGTCTTGCCCGACAGCACATCCCAGCGCCAGCCGTCGACTGTGAGCGCGAAGGGCAGGAAGGCGACCTTCTTGAGGGCGACGTTGAGAAGGAGGGCCGTGTCAGCGTCAGCTGGCGGCATCTCGCTCTCATCAATCAAGCCGATCTGCTTGAGGTATTCAGGCGTGATCGACAGTCCGATGAAATCGCCAATGGCTTCGTGGAAGCCGTCATGGGCCCCGTCCTTGTAGAGGAGGTCCTGGTCCTTGTAGGCGCGCTGGTAGAAATTGTGCCCGAGTTCATGATGGACCGTGTCGAAGTCTTCCTCATTGACCTCGGTGCACATCTTGATGCGAACATCTTCCTTGTTGTCGAGGTCCCAGGCCGATGCGTGGCAGACGACTTCGCGGCCTTCCGGTCGCGTGATCATGGAGCGCTCCCAGAACGTGGCCGGAAGCGGCGCGAGCCCGAGAGATGTGAAGAAACCTTCGCCGGTCTTGACCATTTTGAGCGGGTCGAAGCCTTTTTCGACAAGGCGAGCGGTCAGGTTATAGCTCGGTCCCGGCGTATCGGTCTTCACGACATCATAGATGCCCGACCAATCCTGCGCCCACATGTTGCCGAGAAGGTCGGCGCGGATGGTGCCGGTCTTGGGCTGGATGTCATCGCCATACTGCGCGTTGAGCCGGTTGCGGGCATAGCAGTGGAGCGCCTCGTACAGCGGTTCAACCTGTCCCCAGAGTCGGTCGACTTCCGCCTCCATTTCTTCAGGGGCCATGTCGTAATTCGACAGCCACATCTGGTCGAGGCTTGGGTAGCCCAGTTCCCGGGCGCCCTCATTGGCGATCTCCACCATGCGGACATAGTCATCCTTCATGACGGGAGAAACTGTGCGCCAGCCTTCCCATACGGCTTTCAACTCTTCCGGATCGCGCGAGGTTTCGATGATCGTGGACAGCTCGTCCAGTGTCAGGTCCTTGCCTTTGTAATTGAACGTGCCGGTTCCATATGCCGCGTCGAGACCCGTCGTAATATTGGCGAGCTCTTCGGCGGCACCTTCGGTGGAAGGGGCCGGGATCGTGAGGCCGGCGCGCAGACGGGTCATCTTGCGAGCAAGTTCCGGGGGCAGGTCGGCGAGATTGAATGTCTTGGATTCATTCGCGAGCGACACGGCCAGCTTCGTGTAACGCGCGCCAATTTCGGCGGCCGCAGCGTTTGTCTCGTCGGTGATGTTGGTCGCCTGCGCCCAGAACACCAGGCTCGCTTCGTCCGACATGTCGGAAAGGTCCGACTCGGCGCGCGCCATGAAGGCCTTGGCTTCAGTGACTGTGGCTGTCTCAGTGACGGCCTCGGTAGCAACTGGCGTTGTTTCCTGAAGGGCTTGTTTTGGCGCCGCACAGCTGGCGAGGGCAATAGTTAGCGCGATAGCACTGGTTGCGAGTGAAAAATGCATGATGACATGGGGCTCCCTTGGTGAGATTTTCCCCGAAGTGACAGGATTGGCGCAATGGCGTCAATCGGCACAACCGACAAAATAATGATTGTTTCTTTCATCGTTCAGGAGCTAAGGTCTGCGCAACAAATGGAGCTGAAATTCGATGACCGATACCCTGTCCTACGTTCTCAAGACCTCCGTCAATCAGATACTTGGATCGACCCGGAGCACACTCAAAAAGGGTGAAGAGCATGCCCGCGCCCTGGGTGTCGAAGATTCGGTGATGCTGGCTGCGCGTCTCTACCCGGACATGCTGCCGCTCAGCCGTCAGGTGCAGATCGCCTGTGACAATGCCGCTCGCGGTGCCGCTCGTCTTGCCGGTCTTGAGATGCCGAGTTTTCCCGACACGGAGGCAACCTTTCCGGAACTGATGGCGCGTTGTGACGCCGCCATGGCGTTCGTCAACTCGGCCGATGATGCCAAGATCAATGCCAACGCATGCGAAACGCTGCAGATTCCGCTCGGCCCGCAGACTGTGCCCATGCAGGGCCGCCAGTACCTGACCTCTTTCGTGCTGGCGAACATGCTGTTCCACGCCACGATGGCCTACGGCCTGCTGCGCCAACAAGGCGTCGTGCTGAGCAAACGGGACTTCCTGGTTGCCGGTTAGGCGTCAGGCGCTTTCGTCTTGAGGGCGAGGGCGTGCAGTTCGCCGCCCATCGTTCCCTTGAGTGCGGCATAGACCAGTTGGTGCTGTTTCACACGCGCGAGCCCAGCAAATTGCGGGCTGATGATTTCAGCCTGCCAGTGATTGTCGTCTCCGGCGAGGTCGGTCAGCGTGATTTCGGCGTCCGGGAAAGCGTCGGTCAGGTAGCCGAGCAGAGTGTCGCGGTTCATGGCCATGGCAGCGTGTCCTCAATTGAGCTAGGGACATGGACGCGGGCTCCTGAGGGGTCAAGGTTTCTGGCAGAGTGGATGCAGCGATGAGACGCAGGAAAGCGTGGGGCCTGGCGGCTATTCTGGGGCTTGTGTCGCTGGTGGTTGGCGGCGTTTTGTTGACACTGGACCAAGATGTCGTTGAGCCGAGCCTCGTCCAATACCAGGCCCAGTTCATTGATGCAGGGGCCATGTTGCGTCTGACCGAAACCCTGTCGAGTGACGCGCTGGAAGGCCGGGCGACGGGATCGCGAGGCAATGAGGCGGCGCGGGACTTCATCCAGAAGCGGTTCGAGATGCTCGGGCTGAGACAGTTTGGCGACACGTTTTTCCAGCCGTTCACAGCGGTGCCTGAAGAGCAGGGCGAGGCACCAGTTTCCGGTGTGAACGTCGTCGGCTGGATCGCCGGGAAAACGCCTGGCGATGGTCCGGCCATCGTGATCACAGCGCATTATGATCATCTCGGGATCATCGATGGTGAAATTTACAATGGCGCGGATGACAATGCGTCCGGCGTGGCCGCCCTGATTGCCGTGGCCCAGTATTTCGCGTTGAATGCGCCAAGGCATGACATGATTTTCGCGGTCGTCGATGCCGAAGAGATCGGCCAACTCGGGTCGCGTGCCTTTGTCGCCTCACCGCCTGTGCGGCTGGAGCGGATCGCCCTGAACATCAACTACGACATGGTCAGTCGGTCACCCGCGGGTGAAATCTATGTCGCAGGTACTTTTCACACGCCTGGACTGAAGCCGCTCGTGGAAACGGTAGCGACAGAGGCGCCGGTCAGGGTCCTGATGGGGCATGATGATCCCGCCTTGAGCGAGGTAGACGACTGGACCCTTCTGTCGGATCATGGGCCGTTCCACGAATTAGGAATCCCGTTCCTGTATTTCGGCGTAGAGGACCATCCCGGCTATCACAAGCCGAGCGACGACTATTCAGAGATCACGCCGGACTTCTTCGCCCGCGCAGGCGACACGCTCGTGATGGCGGCCATGGCGGCCGATGATGACCTGGGGGCCATTGAAGTCATGAGGCAGGCAGACTAGTCGACTTCGTTCATGTAGTTTGGCAGCCAGCCTTCATGTGCTTGGCGGAGCCGGGAGAGGGGCAGTTCAGCCACTTTTCGAGCTTTGACCGGCTCTTCAATGAAGACGAGATGATCGCCTTGGACACTTCCGCACCAGCCTGCATTGATGGACAATTCGGTGCCTCTCCGCACGATCTCGGCCTGTGACGACTGCGGAACAGCAATCAGGTAACGCGCCGAGGCTTCGCAGAACAGGTTCAGTGCGGCGGCCTTGTCCCGGCCTATATCTTCGATCGAGACTGTCATTCCCATGCCACTCGCCAGCGCCAATTCGGCCGCAGCACAAGCAATTCCACCATCGCTGACATCGTGCACGGCATGGACAAGCCCGTCGTGAATGAGTCGCCTGACGAAAGTCGCGTGCTTCTTCTCGATTTCGAGGTCGACGGGTGGCGGCGATCCGAGATCTTCCCCTTTCAGCCCAAGCCATTCGCGCGCAAAAAGTGAGGCACCGAACTGGCCAGTCGTGTCGCCAACGAAAATCAGCACGTCGTCTTTTTGTGCGCCCTTGAGCGTCGCGATCTTGCTGACATCCTCGATCAGTCCGACCCCGCCCACGACCGGCGTCGGCGGAATGGCCACGCCGTCGGTCTCGTTATAGAGCGAGACATTGCCGGACACGACGGGGAAGTCGAGCACGCGGCAAGCCTCGGCCATGCCTTCGATGGCCTTGACGATATAGCCCATCGTGGCGGGCTTTTCCGGGTTGCCGAAATTCAGGTTGTCGGTGATCGCAATCGGTGTGGCACCGACTGATGACAGGTTGCGATAGGCTTCTGCAACAGCCTGCTTGCCGCCCTCATAAGGATCGGCGGCGACATAGTGCGGGTTGCAGTCGGAACAGATGGCGAGCGCCTTGTTCGTGCCGTGGATGCGCACGATGGCGGCGTTGCCCATGCTCTGGCTGCTGTCGAGCGTGTCGTTCATCACGTGGCGGTCATACTGTTCCCAGATCCAGCGCTTGGACGCCATGTCCGGGCAGGACATGAGCTTGAGCACCACGTCGCCATAATCGCCGGGCTCGGGGAATCTGGAGATGTCGAGTGCGGCGCGTTTTGGCGGCTCGATCCATGGCCGGTCATAATTGGGAGCGTCTTCAGCCAGCGGTGCGACAGGGATATCGCACACGACCTGGCCAAACTGTGTGAGCACGAGGTGGCCGGTATCCGTCGTCTCGCCGATAACTTCGGCGGAGAGATCGTACTTGTCGAAAATCGCCTTCGCCATGTCGATCTTGTCGGGATAAAGCACCATGAGCATGCGCTCCTGGCTTTCCGACAGCATGATCTCATAGGCGGTCATGCCCTCTTCGCGCTGGGGCACTTTGTCGAGATCCATGACCACGCCGATGCCTTCGCCATTGGCGCCGCCACTGGCAGCCATTTCAACGCTGGACGATGTCAGGCCCGCTGCGCCCATGTCCTGGATGGCCTGGATCGCGTCAGTCGCCATCAGCTCGAGGCAGGCTTCGATCAGCAGTTTTTCGGTGAACGGGTCGCCGACCTGGACTGTGGGGCGTTTCTCCTCGTCACCTTCCGAGAATTCAGCCGAGGCCATGGTCGCGCCGTGGATGCCGTCGCGGCCCGTCTTGGAGCCGACATAGAAAATCGGGTTGCCTGGCGTCGCGCCGCGCGCATAGAAAATCTTGTCCTGGTCGGCGAGGCCGACGGCCATCGCGTTGACAAGGATGTTGCCGTTGTACCCGGCGTCGAACTGGGTCTCGCCAGCGACCGTCGGCACGCCAACGCAATTGCCGTAGCCGCCAATGCCGGCGACGACGCCCGCGACGAGGCCGCGGGTCTTCGGGTGGTTCGGGTCGCCGAAGCGCAGGGCATTCACCAGCGCGATCGGCCGCGCGCCCATGGTGAAGACGTCACGCAGGATGCCGCCGACGCCGGTGGCTGCGCCCTGGTAGGGCTCGATGTAGGACGGGTGGTTGTGGCTCTCCATCTTGAAGATGGCGGCCTGGCCGTCGCCGATATCGATCACGCCTGCATTCTCGCCGGGACCCTGGATGACGCGGGCATTCTTGGTCGGGAATTTCGACAGGTGGCGGCGCGATGACTTGTACGAGCAATGCTCGGACCACATCACTGAATAGATGCCGAGCTCGACACGGTTCGGCTCGCGACCAAGGCGAGTGACGAGGCGTTCCCACTCATCGGCCTTAATGCCGTGTTCGACGCCTTCTTTGGCGGTCTGAGTCGTGGTCAGGTGGGCGAGTATCGCAGATGTATCGGGCATGCGGGCGCTTTAACCGCAAAGCGCCCGAGTCGCCAGCCTGATTGTGCTCACTCGGCGTTTTGGGCCGCATGCCAAGCGGCACCCTGGGATTTGGCCAGTTCGACGAGATTGCCCATCGCGAGGTTCATATCGACGAGATGCAGGCCCCAGTCGGCCAGGATTTCGCCGTTGACGACCACGTCGCCGGGAATGTCATCGGCGCGCGGATCTTCAAGATTGGCATTGATTGTAATGGCCAACCAGTCGTGGGTATCATTTGCCTGGCACGTCGCCGTCAGCAGGCCCGGCAGCGATACGAACGGTGTTTCGACGGGTACGCCATAGTCGTTTTGCGCAGGGCGTCCGAGGCTTTGGCGCGGCATGAAGGCGTTCAGGGTCTCGGCGTCGCCCGTCAGCGCAGCGGGATTATTGCAGACGGCGCGTTGGTCACCATCCGCTCGTCCGAACCGGGAACCGGTTGGTGGTGGATTGGTCGCGCGGAAGCTCTCGAAATTCACGAGGCAACCGGTATCGGTTCCCGATTTGCAGACGGGCAGGCCAGCTGCCTTACCGGTTGCCGCATTAATCGTGGTTGGAAACCCGATCGCGTGCACGGCAATAAGTTTGTCCTGTGCAGTGGATCCGACGATATCGGTCTCTAGCATGTCGTAGATCATGCCGGCGCCCTGTGAATGACCGATCAGGACCACGCCGCGACCATTGTTCTGGTTCTTCATGTATGAGTTCCAGCTATCGATCACGTCGGCATAGCGCATCTCTGCATTGGCCGTGGACTGGCCCGTCATCATCTGCGTGCGCAACTCGAGCAGCGTGCGCTGACGGTAGATGGGTGCAAACAGGCGGCATGTCTCGCCGTAGCGTGCGAACTGGTTTGCTACGACATTCAGTTCTTCGGGCCCGGGGGTCATGTCGCTGTTGGGCGCCGGGTCAAACGAGACGGTGGGATAGATGTAGAAGCAATCAAACGCAGGATCGACGGAAGGTTCGAACGGGATGATCGAGGTCGTGCCGTCGGCAGCGATGGCGGTCGCGGTCAGGTCAACCGCACAGGCATCTGACGCCTTGTCGGGGTGGCACAGCCAGTTTGCCATGTCGGTGTAATCATTGTGTTCGAAACCCGGGACTTGCGCCGCTGCTGGCGCCGCGACGGGCGTTGCGTTGGTCTTCGGTGCGTCTTTGGAGCACGATGACAGGACGAGTGCAGCAGCGCCGATCAACAGCGTCTTCAACATGGATGTTTCCTCGGATTTTTGCTTGCCGCGGCGTGCTGTCAGATTCCCAGCGCCTTGTCGATTTCTGAAAGGTGGCGGGCCTTGTCGGCGTCGCTGAGAAAGGCGCCGGTGAAGCTGTTTCGGGCGAGTTGAATGAGTTGATCGCCGCTGAGGTCGAGTGCGTTGGCGATCTCAAGATAGTTCTGGTTTATGTACCCGCCGAAATAGGCGGGGTCATCCGAGTTGACGGTCACAAGCAAGCCCGCTTCCAGCTGTGTCTTCAGCGGGCTGGCGCGAAGGTCGTCGATGACGCAGAGCGCCAGGTTGGAAAGGGGGCAGTTGGTCAGTGGGGTTTGCGAATCGAGCAGGACCTGGACCAGTCCGGCATCCTCCATTGACCGGTTGCCATGGTCGATGCGGTCGGCGCCGATATCGATCAGCGCTTCGCGGACATATTCCGGCGGTCCTTCCTCGCCGGCATGGAGACAGAGCTTGAATCCCAATTCCCGGCATTTCGCAAATAGGCGCCCAAACTTGGACGGTGGGTGGCCGACTTCTGAACTGTCCAGGCCGACACCAATGAATCGGTCGTGATAAGGCGTCGACTCGTCGAGGAGCGCGAAGCCGTCCGCCTCACTCAGGTGGCGCAGGAAGCTCATGATCAGGTGTGACGTGATGCCGAGTTTTTCCTCGCCGTCGTCCAGCGCGCGGAGAATGCCATCGGCGACCGTCGCAAAGGCGACGCCGCGTTCGGTATGCGCCTGTGGGTCGAAGAATATCTCGACATGGCGGACATTGTCGGCGGCTACGCGTTGAAGATAGGCCCATGTCAGGTCGTAGAAATCCTGCTCATGGAGAAGGACGGCCATGCCCTGGTAGTAGATGTTGAGGAATTCCTGAAGATTGGAGAAGGCGTACGCAGCCCGGGCCTCCTCCAGAGTCTTGAAGGGCACCGTAATCTTGTTGCGCTCCGCAATGGCCATCATCAGTTCAGGCTCGAAGCTGCCTTCGATGTGGAGGTGGAGTTCGGCTTTGGGCAGTTTGGCGATCAGCGAAGCATGGTCAGTCATTCAAGGCCTCCAGGAGTGGTCCGAGGTGGGATTCATAATTGCGCCAGCGACCCGAAGAGCGCTGGTAGAGCGGTTCGCGCACTTGCCAGACGCTGGCCGTCTTAACAGGCGTGCGGCTGTTTTGAAAGTCGAGGCAGGCAGCGTCAAACGGCAGGTTGAGGAAGGTCAGGACCTTCCGGATTTCGAGTTCAGGCGATCGTACCAGCGCATCATAATCCACATCGGTAATCTTGTCCGGAGCGATGGATTTCCAATGCGCCATGAGCCCTTGATAAGCGCGGTATTGGTGGCCGAGATGGGCGAGGTCGAGGGCGTGAGGCTGCGTGTGGCTGAGGTGGAGGAAATAGTTCGACAGGCAGGTGTCGAGGGGGTCTCGGACCGTGTGAAGGATGCGCGCATCGGGAAACAACCTGAGTATGAGACCTATATGGTAGAAGTTGTCGGGGCGTTTGTCCGTGACGATGCCTGAAGCGCCGGGCAAGCGGAGCGCCACGCCTGAAAGATACACGTCGCGCAGCGCGGCGGCTCGTGCGGTGGAAAGCTTGGCCAGGCTGTGCGGGTAAGGTCTCAGGTCGCGCGCTGCGATTGTGCCCAGAAGGGGAAGCTCTCCGCCCGTTGTAACGGCGCTGTGCGCCGACAAGACCTGTTCCAGCAAAGTCGAACCGGACCGGAACTGGCCGAGGATGAACACGGGCGAAAGCGCGCCAGTGCTGGTCGGAGTGATTGGCAAGGGAGCCGGCAGGGACATGAGCGCTGCTACCAGCGCATCCTGGCGGGCAGGATCGTAGCCAGGTTGCTTCGGGTCGCGCGCCGCGAGGCTCTGGGCATTCGCGTTCTTGAACGCCTCAAATGCGTGGTCATAGGCGCCGACCTGATCGAGCAGGCGACCGAGCGCAAATCCAAGACTCGTCCGGGCCGAGGCGGGCAAGTCGGTGCGAACCAGCGCAGACTGAAGCTGTACGACAAGCTCATCATCGGGCGAATCGATTTTCGACAAATTGGCGAGGCGGGCGAGGGGTTCCGGTTCGCTCGGCGATTGTTGGAGCAGTGTGCGGTATTGGGATGCTGCGCCTTCACGCTCACCCAGGTCTTCAAGCGTGTTGGCGAGATTGAACCGGGCGTGTCCATAGCGGGGATTGATCGCGAGTGCGGCGCGGTAGGAGGCCTGAGCCTTGGCGGGGTCAAGCAAGTCGTCGGCAAAGATCACACCCTTGTTGAGGAGCACTTCTTCGGGACCGCTGATATTGAGCGCGAGGGCGCGATCATAGGCGGCAATGGCGGCAGTCGGGTCGCCGGCACGCCGCAGAAGCCAGCCGAGATTGTACCAGCTATCAGGAAGGTTTGGCGCTTCGGCCAGCACGGCGCGATAGGCGGCTATGGCTTCGGGCACTTTGCCAGATTCCCTGAGCATCGATGCCTGGGCAAGGCGTTGGGCAATACGAGGGGGCAGTGGTTTTTGTGTCATGCTGCCTGCCGTTTTAAGTCTCACAGGCGCGCGTGGCCAGCCCATCAGGCGGCGCTGACGAGGCTTTCGAAAACGCCAAGTCCATCAAGGCCACCTTCGTTGCCGCCGACCGCGCGTTCAGGATGTGGCATCATACCGAGCACACGACCATTTTCGCTGAGGATGCCAGCGATATCACGCGCGGCTCCGTTCGGGTTTTCGCCCTGAACATAGCGGAACGTAACACGGCCTTCGCCTTCGAGCCGGTCGAGCGTCTCGTCATCAGCGAAAAAGTTGCCGTCGTGGTGGGCGATCGGGAAGGTGACCGTGTCGCGCCCGGCATAGGCGCTGGTAAAGGCGGTATTGGCACTTTCCACGGACAGGCGTTGCGGCTTGCAGACGAAGTGAAGTGACGCATTGCGCATCAGCGCACCCGGCAGGAGACGCGTTTCGCAGAGGATCTGGAAGCCATTGCAGACGCCCAGTACATAGCCGCCGCGTCTGGCGTGCGCGGTCAATTGTTCGATGATTGGCGAGTTGCCGGCAATCGCGCCGCACCGCAGGTAATCCCCGTAGGAAAAGCCTCCGGGCACCATGACAAGGTCGGTGTCGGACGGGATCGTCCCGTCCTTGTGCCAGACCATGGCCGGGGCCTTGCCCGTGACCTTGGCCAGGGCATCCTGCGCGTCCCGGTCACAGTTGGATCCGGGAAAAACGATGACGGCAGTTTTCATGCGCGTCCTTTAGCAGGGAGTCGGAGGAAAAGGGAACCGGTTTTGGCGGAATCGGCTGCATGGGACGAAACAATTCACGACGGGACGGCCGGTGCGAAACGACTGCTTGCCGTTTCCCGATTAGATGCTCATCATCAATTGCTCAGTTAAGAAGGAGAGCATTTCAATGAAAAAGTTTCTGATCGCCCTTATGGCCATTTCTTATGTGCCGTTCGTCACCGCCTGCAACACAGTCGAAGGCGTTGGCAAAGACGTTGAAGCGGGCGGCGAAATTGTCCAGAATGTCGCCAAGGACGTGAGAGAAGAGATCGCGAACTAGGCGCCAAGTCCCAGGACGTGTTGGGCTGGTCTTGAACTGAAAGGGATTAGACCAGGGAGTCCAACCTATTTCGTGACTGCCGGTCAGTTCGGTGCCTTCGTGCGTTTGGCGATGTTGTCCGCGTTAAAGGCCGCGAGGAAAACGGCGCGTTCCTCGTTTGGGCCCGGCGGCGAGCGCTGGCCAATAGCGCTACGACAGGCTCGCGCAACAGACAGTGTGCAGGAGCAATTGTGCCGCACCCGTGTTCGCTTCCTGTCACGCGGGTGATGCCTCTATGATTGAGGTAATGGACAAATGGAGACGCCGCCATGAAATGCCCCGTTGACAATCAGACCTTGGTAATGGCCGACCGAAATGGCGTTGAGATCGACTATTGCCCGCAATGTCGCGGTGTCTGGCTTGACCGGGGCGAGCTTGACAAGATTATCGAACGTGCGGCCCCGTCCGAGCCGCCGGTCAAAGGGCCGCGCTATGATGATGACGACCATGGCGAGCGCGGCTACAGCCGCAAGGACGCCAAACCTTACCGCAAGAAGCGGGAGTCGTTCCTGGGTGAACTTTTTGATTTTTAGAGGAATTCCGGTTTCCTGGCAGAAAGTCAGTGAAGACAACAATCGCATGTGTTGCCCGCGAGGCGTGGGGAGACGCGCGCGCCTGCAAAGGCCCTGTTCGATTGGGTCCGACGACCTTGCCGGGCGACCTTTTGCGACACGGGAACAGCTTGGCGAAGGTGCTAGTGCAAATTGAGCCAGGCGCATCGAGCGGGATAATGGCTTGATCGTTCGAAGCGTGAAAGCGGCCCTGGCCGGGTCAAGCGATGGTCGCCAGAGGGCCGAGCTTTTCTGATTTCAGGCCTTGGTATCTTTCATGAAGCGCAAATCGATCTGGCGCTTCAAGGCCCAGAGTCCCGGCAAGTTCAGAGTGATACCCCATTTTTCAGCGATCGCGCGGCGGCGACCGAGGCTGACGAGCTTCAGGTAGTCGTTCTGGGGGCGGTATCGGGCGAGCGGCTGATTGATGGCGAGCCTGGCTATCTGTTCCGCCAGGACCGCGCCTTGTCGCACGGCGAAAACACCGGCTTTGGGCCTTGGATCAAAGGTCAGGTGGGCGGTGTCACCACACGCGAAGACGTTGGGGTGGCTGATGGATTGAAGCGTCCGTCCCACGGAAACGAATCCGTCGTGCAGGGTAAGCCCTGTCCCGGCCAGCCAGGCCTGAGGGCGGGCGCCCGTCGCGAGGGCCACGAAGCCTGCCGGGACGTGTTCGCGAGATGCGAGACGGAGGCCACTTTCGTTGGCATCTGCAACAGTTTCGCCTGTGAATATTGCTACGCAAGCCCGCTGCAGCTCGCGCTGCAGCTGAGCGCGCATTGATGCATTGCCGCCTGGCAGAAGCTCGGTCCCGCGTTCGATCAATGACACGCGGACAGGACAGGAAAGGCCCAGTTTGTCCAACCGATACTTCATCGACAAGGCCAGTTCGACGCCCGCTGTTCCGGCACCGAGAATGGCGGCGTGAGGCTGGATCTTTCCGGTCTCTACCTGGGAAACGAAGGCTGACCAGCGGTCCGCGAACGGGCCCAGCGGCTTGACGGGAACGCCGAGTGTTCGCAGGGTTTCCGGACCCGGGACTTCGGCAATTGCGCCGATATCCAGGGATACAAAGTCGAATGAAAGCGAACCACCGCTAGCGAGATCAACGGTCTGTGCGACGGGGTCCAGTGAGGTAACGCGGGTGGAATGCAAGGTGGCGCCAGCGGTGCGGCAGAGGGGCGGGAGGGGTATTTCAAGGGCGTGGCGCGTCCAGTGTCCGGCAATGTGGCCGGGCAACAATCCGCTGTATGATGTCGAGAGATCCGGGCTGACGAGATGAATGTCGAGTCCCGCAAGCTTGCGCCGCCCGAGGTGCCTCAGCGCCACGACGTGCGTGTGTCCTCCTCCGATCAGGAGGATGCGGGTCATGCGTTGGCTGCCGGCGATGACCACCAGGACTGGATCGCGGCGGCGATGGCGTGGCTTGGGTCGCTGGCGGCAGCGGGAGCGCGGAAGGCGACGACGGCCGAGCCCTCGAGCGCGCTTTGCTCGTTGACGTCCACCGGCCATCTGGCGCCGGCAATGATGCAGTCATCGAGGCTGGACAGGTATTCACCAAACTCAGCCTCGCGGCCGTCTCGGAAGAGGGGCAGCCAGAGGATCAGGATGCCTTGCGGCCAGCGCTTCAGGGCGCGCGGTGTCCACAGGGCAAGGGCGTCAATATCACGACTGGTCTCATAACTCGGGTCAACAAAGCAGACCATCTGTTCGCCGCCACGGGGCGACAGTTTCAGCGCTCCGGAATAACCATCGGAAGGCTTGACCTGAACGCGGGGGTCTTTGCCGACGGCTGCTTCCAGCGCGGCGTACTCTGCAGGGTGCTTTTCGAAAAACACCATGCGGGCTGTCGGCGGCAACAGCTGAAGCGCAAGATCAGGAGAGCCCGGATAGCTTTTCATGCCGCATGCTTCGACATGAGAGACCCACGGCTTCAGGGCGCGCGGAGGCTTGCCACGGTGCAAGGCCAGGATGCCTGTTTGCGCCTCGCCGCCCTTGCGTGCCTGTTCGCCTGTCAGGTCATAGCGTCCGCGTCCAGAATGCGTTTCAACATAGAGGATCGGTTTGCCGACCGCCGCGATACGTCCGAGCAGCGCGTGAAGGACGGCGTGCTTGAGCACATCGGCGCGGTTTCCTGCGTGGTAGCCATGTTGGTAGGAGAGCATGGAGGCGTCTTTCTGGCGTCAGAATGAAATAGTCCCGAACGACCGTCAGGGCCATCCGGGACTAAGACGTTTGGGCGTTCGCGTCTATTCGGAAGCGAGCGATTCCTTGCGGGCGGCCTCGAACTCGTTGCCCGGATACCAGGTCGGCCAGTCCGACGAATTGGCGATGCCTTTACCCACGGCATAGAGCGCCTGGATGTCCTCGGTGAAGCCGGAGAGGTCCCAGTCATCCGAATATTCATCCATGGGCTTGTGGTAGCGTTCGGCTGTGTAAGCGGCTGCTGCGGCCTTGCCTGCGGCTACGCCGCCTTCAAGCTTGTCCTCGCCACCGTCGGCATAGAGCATCGGCACGCCGCGCTTGGCGAGCGAAATGTGGTCGGACCGGTAGAAGTATCCCGCTTCCGGTTTGCCGTCCGGTGTGATGACGCGGTCATTAGCCTTCAGGATGGCCGCGAGGCGGTCCTCAAGCTGCGATGCGCCATAGCCGATCACGACCATATTGTGCGTGCGGCCTATAGGCAGCGCGCCGTCCATGTTCACGCCCGCGACGATCTGGTTGAGGGGGACTGTCGGGTGCTCGGCGAAATATTCCGAGCCGAGCAGGCCGGACTCTTCGAGTGTCACCGAAACGAACAATAGCGAACGATCATGCGGCTCGGCGGCGAAAGCCTCGGCCAGTTCGAGCAGGGCCGACGCGCCGGTCGCGTTGTCCACTGCGCCATTGAAGATCTGGTCGTCATAGAAGTCTTCGCCCGGGGCGCCGGTTTTCTGGCCCGTCTTCTTGCCGAGGTGATCCCAGTGCGCCGTGTAGAGCACATATTCGTCTGGCGTGGTTACGCCCGGAAGGACACCGATCACGTTACGGCTGTCGAGGTTTTCGATCGTTTGCACGATTTCCCCCGTCGCCTTGACGCCCGTCAGCGGGACCGCCTGGAAGCCGGGCGTTTTCGCGGCGGTTTTCATCGCTTCGAAATCCTTGCCGGCGGCGGCGACAAGCTTTTCAGCCATCGCACGGCTGATCCAGCCTTCCATCAGGGCCCGGTTGGCGCCGCCATCGGCGCGAACAAGGTCAGACTGTGCGCCCGACCAGGAGTTCTTCACAACATCCCAGCCATAAGAGGCTGGTTCGGTCTCGTGGACGATGATCGCGGCGGCGGCACCCTGACGGGCCGCCTCTTCGTACTTGTAAGTCCAGCGACCGTAATAGGTCATGGCCTTGCCCTTGAAGAGATCCGTGTCGCCCGTGGCAAAACCAGGATCATTTACGAGGATGACCACTGTCTTGCCGGTGATGTCCTGGCCGGCATAATCGTTCCAGTCATATTCCGGCGCGACAACGCCGTAGCCGACGAAGACGACATCGGACGGTGCGAATGAAATTGTCGCGGAATCCTGATGCTTGGTCCAGATGACCGAATCTTCCTTCAGGACGGTCGGCATTTCCGTGCCGTCCGGCGCCGTGAAAGTGAGGAAGGATTGTGCGGGGTCAATGGTCTGGTTGACCATGGCGACCTTCTGGAAATACGTGCCATTGTCACCGCCGGGCTGGAGGCCGTTGCGCGCCATTTCGGCGCCGATCCAGGTAGCAGCGGCCTCGCCGATTGGCGTGCCGGGGCCGCGACCTTCGAACGTGTCGTCAGCCAGCGCTTTGATGCGCTGGGCAAGGTCACGTGCGTTGATATCAGCTGTCGTATCGGCTGGGAGCGGTAGGAGTAGCGTTTCGGCTGGCGGCGTTTCGGCGACGGAAGCTTCGGCAGGTGAGTCCTGTTTCGGGCCACCGCAGGCAGCGAGTGCGATTAGCGACACGGCGAGTGCGAGATGTTTCATGATTGTCTGCCCCTCCAATGGGCGTCGTGTAGTATTTGGAACAGGGTCTGGCATGCGGAGCGTTCAGCTTCAAGACGCCGGTGACAAGACCGGGCAAAGCAAAAAGGCGTGCTCCATCGCTGGAACACGCCTTTCTTGGTGTTTAGAAGTGCCTGAAACTATTCAGCAGCCTGCTCGGCAGCGGCTTCAGCTTCGTCAGCGACTTCTGCCGTTGCAACAGCAGCGGCTTCGGTTGCGACTGCAGCAGCGTCGCCAGCAGATTCAGCGGCGTCTTCTGCAACGTCGGCGGCTTCTGCAGCGACGGCGGCTTCGACGGCAGCTTCTTCTGCCACGTCTTCGGCGCCATCAGCTGCGTCTGCAGCTACGTCAGCAGAAACCTCTACCGATGCGGCGTCGAGGCTAGCAGCGGTTTCAGATTCGGCAACGG